>Ga0307379_10005973_pt1 | contig 16836 bp, 12 predicted proteins | sample UN2MG_FD_202237 | JGI IMG/M metagenome (GOLD analysis project Ga0307379, IMG submission 202237) | Soil microbial communities from Risofladan, Vaasa, Finland - UN-2 | ecosystem: Environmental > Terrestrial > Soil > Coastal area > Acid sulfate soil | place: Finland: Risofladan, Vaasa | collected... | reverse complement strand
AATCGTGCCCTCCGTGGCACTGTCTGGCATCCCAAGCCTCCATGCTGGCTATGTGCTAGTTGTTCGCTTCACATAACCATATGGAGGCTACTATTTTACGCTCGTCAATTGTCGGACAGCCTCGGCTCGCCCGCCAGTGCTTCGCCGGGTGCCACCTTCCCTACCGAAGCACCTTGTCCAGACGCTCCAACGCCCAGTCGAGTTCGTCCCGCGTGATCACCAACGGCGGAGCCAGACGGATGCTGTAGCTGTGCGTGTCTTTGCACAGCAGGCCCTCGCCCATCAGCCTCTCGCAGAACGGCCGAGCCGGCCCCGCCTTCTCCCGATCCAGCTCCAGGCCCGCCCACAGGCCGCGCCCGCGCACCATAATCACGTTCGGCCAGTTGAACGCTCGCAGCCGCTCGTGCAGGTACGCGCCCAGTTCCCGCGTATGGGCCTGAATCTCACCTCGGTTGAGGATCTCGATCACCTTTCGGCCGATCGCACACGCCAGCGGGTTGCCCCCGAACGTGCTGCCGTGGCTGCCCGGCGTGAACACGCTCAGAATCGCCCGGCTGGAGACGATGGCCGACACCGGCATGATCCCGCCGCCCAGCGCCTTGCCCAGAATGTAGATGTCCGGTTGGACGCCGTCGTGTTCGCAGGCCAGCGTATAACCGGTCCGCCCCAGGCCCGACTGTATCTCGTCCGCGATGAACAGCACGTTCCGCTCGCTGCACACCTGGCGAACCTGCCCCAAAAAACCGTCCGGCGGGACGATGATGCCGGCCTCTCCCTGGATCGGCTCCACCAGAAACGCGACCGTGTCGTCGTCGATCGCCTTCTTCAGCGCGTCGATGTCGCCGTAGGGAATGATCTCGAAGCCGGGCGTGTACGGGCCGTAGTCCTCCCGCGCCACGGTGTCGGTGCTGAAGCTGATGATGGTCGTCGTTCGCCCGTGGAAGTTCTGGTCGCAGGCGATGATCTTCGCCCGGCCCGCAGGCACTCCCTTGATCCGGTAGCCCCAGCGGCGAGCCGCCTTGATGGCCGTCTCCACCCCCTCCGCCCCCGTGTTCATGGGCAGAATGGCCTCCATCCCGCACAGGTCGGCCAGCTCCTCGCAGAACGGCCCGAACTGATCGTTCTGGAACGCACGCGAGGTCAGCGTCACCCGCCCGAGCTGCTGCCGCGTGGCCTCGATCAGCTCCGCGTTCGAGTGCCCGAAGTTCACGGCCGAGTAGGCCGCCAAAAAGTCCATGTACCGCTTGCCGTCCGCGTCCTCCAGCCAGACGCCCTCGGCCTTGGCAACCACCACCGGCAGCGGGTGGTAGTTGTGGGCGCTGTACTTCTCGACCAACTCCATGTGGGCCCGTGCGTTCATCGCCATCGTCGTCGTCATCGAACTCACCCCGTGACAGAAACAACCCCGCAGGGCCAAACGCCCATCCTGAAACAACCGGGACCGACCGGCAGAAACACCCGCACCGGGGTGGAAACCGCCCGAGGTCGCGCCCCACAGTCTACCGGCCAATCTAGCACGTTTGCTGTGCGGGACAACCCCGCATGTTGGCATGCCGCGCGTCCGTCCGGACACGCGCTACAGCGGCGGCTGCACCTTCCCGAACGCGATTACCTCGTTCATGCTCCCGCTGCGGAAGCCCTGAAGGTCCAGCGTCACGTAGTTGTAGCCCGCCTGGCGGAAGTGCTCGATGATCCGCCGGCGCGTCTGAGGCTCGGCCAGTTCGGCCACGCGGTCGGCCGGTACCTCGATCCGGGCCAGGTTGTAGTGGTGCCGCACGCGGCACTCCCGCAGGCCCATCTTGTGCAGGAACGCCTCGCACGATTCGATCCGCTGCAGCTTCTCCGGCGTGATCCGCTCGCCGTACTGCACCCGGCTGGCCAGACACGGGCTGGCCGGCTTGTCGTACGTCTCCAGGCCCAGCCGCCGCGACAGCTCGCGAATGTCGGCCTTGGTCAAGCCCGCCTCGGCCACCGGACAGCGAACCGCTTGCTCACCGGCGGCCTGGATCCCCGGTCGCCAGTCGTCGTAGTCGTCGGCGTTGATGCCGTTGATGATCGCCGTGATCCCGCGCCCGGCAATGTAGTCCCGCATCGCCGTATACAGCGTAGTCTTGCAGTAGTAGCACCGGTTCTCCGGGTTGGCCGCGTAGTTATCGTTCTCGATCTCGCGCGTGTCCAGGACCACCAGTTCGGCCCCGATCTCGCTGGCCAGAACCTGGGCGGCCTCGAATTCCGCCTGAGCCAGGCTCCCGCTCCGACCCGTGACCGCGATCACGTTCTCCGGCCCCAGCACGTCCACCGCCACCCTCAGCACCAGCGTCGAGTCCACCCCCGCGCTGAACGCCACCGCCACCCGTCCCAGCGAACGGATGATCTCCTGCATCTTCTCGTAGCGACTGTCCAGACTCTCGGGGGGCACGTTGCTGTCCTCGGTTCACCGGCTCAGGAAGTGTAGGCCGCCGAGGATCAGCGGGCAAGATTCGGGTTGCAGGTCCCGCACCAGCTATACGGGTGCGTCTTCTTGAGCCGCGCTCGCCTCAAGACCACCGGGACCGGACGCGGCTGCTCCAGCTCGAAACCAGGCCGCAGCCCCACGATCTCCGACAGCAGCAGCGGCGCGTCCTGGTTACCGATGGGCAGAACGTCCGACGACAGGGGGCCCACGATGAAATTCTGGTCACGCAGGAAGGTATCCGCCGGTGAGGCGCCGTCCATGATCGCGTTGGCGTCGTCCACGTGATTCAGCCCCAGCAGGTGACCGGCCTCGTGCACCGCGATGTTGCCGATCGCCAGCCCCAACTCCCGCGCCGTCGGCGTCGCGCTGAACTTCGCCGGGTCGAACGCCTCCGTGAAGATGATCGCAACGTCACCCATCTCGGCGTTGTAGTGGTCCACGGCCTCAGAGATACCGAAGGCCAACTGGCTGTGCCCACCCAGCATCAGGGTGGAATACGGCTCGCCCAGCGGCACCTCCGCCCGGTCGGTCACGATCGTCACGTCGTAACTCTCGAAGTTCTCCAGGACGCTGGCCACGATCGCGGCCCTGATCACCTCATCCTGTCCTTCGTAGACCCGGTCGATCGCTCCGGCGTCGAACGGCGGCAGCGTCTTGACCAGCAGGTTGTCCGGCCCCACCAAACCGCCCTCGAAATCCAGCAGAATGATCTGCGCCCGCGGCGGCGGAACCTCGTGACCATGCTCCACCGTCACCGTCACCCGGTAGTTGCCCACCTCCCAGCCCGGGCTGGCGAAGGCCGAGTGACCCACCACCAGGTAATACTGATCGCCCCCGTGGCGGACGATCTGGTCGATGAACGAATCGTACAGCCGCGCGGCCGTGTTCACGTCGTCGTTGTCCATGAACAGGCTGAAGTCCTCGTCGAACACGGCGATCGACGGGTCGAAGTAGTCCGAAACGCCCGCCAGGTCTACGACAATCCGATCACCGGCCTGCAGGGCGCCCAGCTCGAACACGTCCAGGTCGCCGGTCCGCTCCACCGAGCCCTGTAGCTTGACCAGGTTGTCATTGTCGTAGAGCACCGGCAGGGCCTGCATGAAGCTGCCGTTGGGTTCGCCGGACAGCTTGCCCTGTGAGCCCCCGACGTTCCCGTCCTCGAGCAGGCCCTCCGTCGCTACACATCCGTCGAAGACCTCCGAGCCGTCCATCAGCGTGATGAACACGGGCGCCTGCCCCCCGGGGCAGCAGTCGGCCGGGTTCGAGTCCGGAGTGCAGTCCCCCGCAACGCTACCTCCGCCACCGGCGCCCGACGGCCCGACACCACACCCGCTTATCGCCATTGCAATGACCAGGAGACTCAGGATGGATCGCCGACCAGCCAAGCAATTCCCCCTCCCCCCGCGCACAGTGTTAACAGTCATCCCAATCGCTGGCACCCGCGACCTCGCCGACAGGTTTGTGAGCCGAAACTTTGATTCCCCGCTCTCGACGCGTGCCATCAAGGAAGCGCCCCCCACGCTTATCGCATCGTAGGTGCGCTCAAGGTGGCCCGTCAAGTATCGGTGCCCTCTCTTCCGCCCGGCGCCGCACCGAAGGGCCGAAAACGCGGCAACTCGTCTGTAACCCAACTCCTTTATTGACCGGTACTACCGGTCGATTGGCCGGCACTGCCGGCCGCCTGCGCCCCCCTGCCTCGGCGGACCGCCTGTCCTCCCTGTGGTCCGTAAAGCCGAATCGGCCCGCCGGATTGGCTCCAGCCCCGTCTGCGATTATCATGCCCGTAGCGCACCGAGGCTGGATCGGGTCGTCACCGGTGGTGCGGCTGTCGGTGATCACCTCCCGGACGCATCGTATTCCAGTGGCAAAGAGGAGGTTGTTGTGCGTCACTCTGCTGTGTTGTGCCTCATCGCGTCAGTGGCCGTGATCGCGTCCGTCGCTCCGCCGGCCCGCCCTGCAGAGAAACAGGCCGGGCAGACCCAACCTGCCACTACCCCCGGTCCCGCGGCACCGGCCGACAACCGGCCGACCGAAAAGAAGACCGACGCCGAACGCGTCGTCGAACTCGAACGCAGCATCCAGGATACCGAGAAGCAGCTCGCCGAACTCAAGACCAGGCTCGAATCCCCGGAAAGCGAGTACGCCAAGGCCAAGGCCGAGTTCACCGAGCTTGACCGGCAGCTCGAAGAGAAGAAGCAGCAACTCAAGCACCTTCAGGAGGCCGGCTCGACCGTTCAGGCCGACGCCCTGCAGGGCGAGATCGACAAGCTCAGGAAGACCCGCGATCTGGCCAAGGAACGCTTCGACCTGGCCATCCAGGAACAGAACGCCCTCGGCGAGAAGGTAGCCACGTTGGAGAAAAAACTCCTGCAGGATCGCGAGGCCGTCACACGCCTGCAGACACCTCCACAGGCCACCACCAAACCCGGCGATGGTCCGGCGATTGCCCCCCAGCCCGCCGAAACACCCGCCGGCGTGACCGACGAGCAGAAACAGGCCCCATCCGAGAAGAACCAGAAAGAGCCAGGGCAGGTGGCCCCACCTGCTACCGTGGCGCCGGCACCCGCACCGGTGAATGGTCAGTCCGAGGCGGAGAAAGGCACAGCCGACAAGCCGGCCGAGCCCCCCACCGTAGAGGTCGTCAAAGCTCAGGAACAGGCCCAGGAGAAGGAGGCCCAGGCCCAGCTCGCCGAGGAGGCGGCTCAGTCCATCACCGAGCGGGTCCAGACGTTGACGACGGCCATCGAAAACGAGCGCAAACTCCTCGAGACCGCCCGCAAGAAAACGCAGAACGCCCGAGAGACGCAATACGCGCTCAGCGAACAGGCTCGCGAGAAGTCGGCCGAGGGAGGCCCCCGTGAAGAGGCCGAAGCCCTCTGGGCCAAGGTCCGCGACGCCCGCCAGCGATCGGCCCAGGCCGAAGCCGAGGTCGCCCAGCACATCGACCGCATGGATCAGTTGCAGGCCCAGTTACAGGAGTTGCAGGCGGATCAGATAGCGGCCCTCTCCGAAGCGGATCGCACCCGCCAGGAGGCCCAACAGGCCCAGCAGGAGCTGGAGAAGCTCCAGAGTCCCTTTTCGCCCCACAACATGCTCCGATGGGTCTACAACCACGGACCGAGGCTCATCGGCATCATTGTCGGCATGCTCGTGCTGTTGTGGATCACCAGAATCGCCGAGCACCGCATCGTCCGGTTGCTCATGGGGTCCGCCGACCACGGCGCACCCGCGGACCGCGAGAATCGCGCCAAGACCCTGACCTCCGTCTTCCACAACGCCGCCTTCATCGCCATCATCATCGCAGGCGTCTTCATGGTGCTGGCCGAGATCGAAGTCAACATCGCCCCGCTGCTGGGCGGTGCTGCGGTCGTGGGCCTGGCCGTCGCCTTCGGCGCCCAAAGCCTCATCAAGGATTACTTCTACGGGTTCATCATCCTTCTGGAGAACCAGTACACCGTCAACGACGTGATCAAGATCGGCGACACCGCCGGGCTGGTCGAGCACATCACCCTGCGCATGACCGTGCTGCGCGATCTGGAAGGCGTCGTGCACTTCATCCCCCACGGCGAGGCCGCCAAGGTCAGCAACCTCACCCACGGCTGGTCGCGGACCGTCCTGGACATCGGCGTCAGCTACAACGAGGACGCCGACAACGTCATGAAAGTGCTCACCCAGATCGGAAAGGAACTCTACCAGGACCCGAACTTCGAACCCCTCATGCTCGGCGAGCCGGAAATCCTCGGCCTGGACGCCCTGGGCGACTCGGCCATCGTCATCAAGTTGATCGTCAAGACCAGGCCCTTGCAGCAATGGACCATCAAGCGGGAGTTCCTGCGCCGCATCAAGAAACGCTTCGACGAGGTCGGAATCGAAATCCCCTACCCCCATCGAACGGTCTACCACCGGTGGGAGGAAGGCAGACACCCGCCTGCGTTCCCGCCCGCCGGATCTCCGCCGCCGACCGATGCCTGACCGGACCTTGCCCGCCTCGGATGAAGCACCCGCGCAAGCCCGGCGCCTCATTGCGCCTCTCGATATCGAACGCTAACTGCCCGAAAACCGTGACAAACAGATCAGGCCCGCCAGGACCACCAGCAGCGCCACCCACACGCCCAGGGCCCGGCGGCTCATTCGCTTGGAACGCTCCGTCTCCCACCAGGTCCGCGGGCTCACGCCCTGCACCAGAAAAGTCGCCACGCCCGCCAGATTGATGCAGACGATGTTGGAAATGAGCAGCAGCAGCGCCCCCACCGACTGGTGCCCGTGCCCGCCGGTCAGCAGCATGGCGAACACCACCAGCGGTGGTAGCAGCGCCACCGCAACCATCACCCCAACCAGCGTCGAGGAAACGCCGCTCGTGAACGCCAGCGCCCCCGCGGCTCCGGCCGCCAGCGCCAGAATCAGGTCGCCCAGGCCGATCTCCGTCCTGGACACAACTTCCGCTGATGCGGCTTCCAACGGCACGACCAAACCGGCCAGAAGCGCGACCAGCACGGCCAACAACAGCCCCGACGCCGTGGCCCTGATCGCCCGCCGTGCCAGGCCCGCGTCACCGAGCGTCGTCGCCAGCGACAGGGCCACGTTCGGCCCCAACAGCGGGGCAATCACCATCGCCCCGATCAGAATCGCCGGACTGTTCCGCGAGATACCGATCACCGCGACGATCGTGGACAGCACCACCATGCACAGGTAAACGCGCGTGATTCGCGCGTACCCGCTGACGTCCTCGTACAACTCCTCCCGGCTCACCCGCTCGGGCGCCTGGGACGCGGCCGGCTCGGGTGCCGACACGTCGCCCTCGCCGGCCTCCGCAACCGCTCGCTTGGGCAGTGTCGCCTCCACGGACAGGACCACCGCCCGGAACTCCTCCGAACCACCAAACGCCGCCTGGACCGGGTCCAGCACGCTCTCCACCTGCTCGGCCGGCACGAACAGCTTGAAGACTTTCACGTCTTCGCCCGGCTCCTGCCACGACTCCACCGCCTCGTGACGAGCTACGAGGTCGCGAAGCTCGGCCGCCCGCCCGGCCGGAACCTGAATCTCAATGAACCGCTCCGCCATCGCTCATCTACACATCCGCATCATCTGCCTGCGGCCTGTGACCGAGCCACCCTTTGCGCCGGAAGAAGAGAACCAGGCCGACCGCCACCGCCACCATCCCGGCCAGCAGCAGCGGGTAACCCCACCGACTCTGGAGTTCCGGCATGTTCTGGAAGTTCATCCCGTACACCCCCGCCATGAACGTCAGCGGTATGAAGATGCTCGCCATGATGGTCAGCACCTTCATCACTTCGTTCTGCCGGTTGGCCACGCTGGACAGGTACACGTCCATCAGCCCGCCGGCCAGCTCCCGGTACGTCTCCACCACGTCGATGATCTGCACGCAGTGATCGTAGCAGTCCCGAAGGTACATCCGCACCCCGTCCGTCAGGTACGGACAGTCATCGCGGATAAGTGCGTTGACCGCCTCGCGCTGCGGCCAGATCGCCCTCCGGATGGCCAGAAGCTCGCGCTTGACCCGGTGAATCTTCTGCAGGATCGCCGCCCGGGGGTCCACCACGATCTCGTCCTCCAGAAACTCCAGATACTCGCCGAAAGCCTCCATGATCGGGTAGTAGCCGTCGATCACAGCGTCCAGAACCGCATAGGCCAGGTAATCCGCCCCGGCCTTCCGGATCGACCCCTTGCCCTGCCGGATGCGCTGCCGCACCGGATCCAGCACGTCGCCGTGCCGCTCCTGAAACGTCAGCACGTAGTTGCGCCCCAGAATGACACTCACCTGCTCCGGCTCGATGCTGGGCCCTTCGCCCAACATGACCATCCGGGTGATGCACAGCAGATGCTCATCGTACGCCTCGATCTTCGGTCGCTGCGGCACGTTGACCACGTCTTCCAGGACCAGAGGATGCAGCCCGAAGACATCTCCGACCGAACGAAGGGTCTTCTCGTCGCCCAGCCCCTGGACGTCGATCCAGACCACCGCCTCCTGGGCCAGATACTCCCGGAGCTGGGCGACCTCGGAGATCTCCTGCTCCTTCACGCCTTCCGTCGTGTACTGCATCACGCGGATCGCCGTCTTCTGGGCGTGAGAGTTGATGACCAGCGTCCCGGGCCTCGACCCCACCGGCGGATGTCGCTTGCGAAACATGGCCTTCTTCCTTCAGTTCAATACCACGCATCACCGGACGTGCAGACCGCGCCTGCGGCGCACCCGGCATCATGCCGCCTGCCCGGGACGATGACAACCGGACGGCTCTCCCGACCCGAGGCCCTGCTCCAGCCGCTTCCCGACTCAAACCGACCGATGCTATCGCGAAGGAGATGTTTCGGGACCTGCCGGCCGACTTGCGGGCCCCTCGCCCGCCTCAGGCATCGCGGCAGGCTGAGTTGCAGCGGGCTGAGTTGCGGCCGGTTGCGTCGTCGGGCCCATCGCCGCACGCAACTCGTCACGCAACGCCTGATGCGGAACACTGTCCGGGCGCTCCGCCAGCACCCGATCCACAAACGCCGCGACGATCCGCATGTCCGCACCCATTTGCAGGGCCAGGCTCAGCACCCGAACCGACTCCCCCGCCTCCCAGCCCATCTCGTGCTCCGCGTTCAGCACCAGCGCTCGCTCCACCCAGGTGGCCACACTGCGCGGCGGCGAATCCCCCTGAGAGGCCGAGTGGGCCAGCATCGAGTACCGCCGACCGATCTCCGCGTCCAGCACGGCCGGCGCCACCTCCTCGACCAGCGAGCCGAGCAGTTGCCGGGCCGACTCCTCTTCCCCGGCCGCCAGTTGGTAGGTGGCCATACGGCTGCGAACCGCCGCCGCGATGTGCCGACCGGACTCGGAATCCGGGGCCAACTCGACCGCCTTGCGGGCCGCCTCGATCGCCCCGCCGGGTGAGGCCGGGTTGCCGTAGAACCGCGAGTCGGCCAGCTCGGCGTAGCAGGAAGCGGCCCCCATCGGCGCCGAGGCGTACAAGACGTCGTACAGCTCCGCCGCCTGCTCGAGTTCGGCCTCCGACTGCGCGAACTGGCCCTGCATGAACCAGATCACCGCCGCCAGACGCAGAATCTCCGGAGCCCACGGCTCCGCCCACTGCTCCACAACCTGATCGGCGCTGACCGCCTGGGCCACCCCATGCACCGTCGTGAACGCCTCCGCAAACTCCGGTGACCCCAACACCTCGCGCAGAAAGTCGAAGTACTGCGGCGGAATCTGCATGTGACGAAGCGGGCGGGCAAAAACCTCGAACAGCGACCCGATCTCCGTACCCGGGCCCGCCACGCCCACGAACATCAGCGCCAGGCCCGGATCGAATGGCCGACGGCGCAGCTCGCGCTTCAACGCCTCGGCCGCCGCATTCAGGTTCGCCTGGACCTTCTCCGGCCGACCCGCCGCCCGGTCGAACTCCGCCAACACCACGTAGAACCCTTGCTCCAGAATCCCGGAGCCCCACGACGACGGCGACTTCTTCAACAGCTCGCTCAGTTCGCTGAACCCCGCTCGAACATAACCCAGAGCCCGGGTCTCGCTTTCCTGGGCCCGCGCCAGACGTCGCTCATCGGGCGGGTCGGCCGCGGCGGCCTCCTCCACCAGCCGCAACGCGTCCACCTGCAGGCTCCGGGCGATGCCCAGATACGTTGCACAAAGCCGATGCGTCGCGTCCAGCCGCGCCTGCGGTGCGAGTTGATGCCGCCGGGCGCTGTCCGCCAGCTCCAACGCCTGATCGAACTCGAGTTGGGCCAGCCGCTCCGGCACGTCGTGGAACGCCCGCGCCGCCCGAAAGTCCAGCACACTCGCCACCAGTGCCGCGACCCCCAGGCCGGCCGGCACGATGAAAGCCGGCAGCCTGCGCCAGGCCGACGCCTGCAAGACCTCGATCCACCGCGGCCGCCCCGTCGCCGACAGCGCCCAGATCAGCCCGATGACCGTGAAGTAAACCGCCGGCACCCCCGGCAGACGCAGACCCACCCCCACGCCCTCTTCCACCACCAGCCCCAACAGCGACGACAGCAGCGCGATCAGCGACCACCGCAAAGACGGCGTCGGCATCCGCTTGACCGCCCGAGCACCGGCCCAAAACGTCAGGCCCAGCGCCGCCAACACCACCACCAGGCCAATCGAACCCAGGTCACACCAGGTCTCCAGCCACTCGTTGTGGGCGTGGGCCACCCGCGCTTCCAGAGCCAGCGGGTCGGACAGCACGTCGTCACCGGCCGCGGACGCGTCGCCCGCCAGCACGAAGCCGCCCTGACCGCGACCCAGAACCGGGGCCTCCGCCCCCAGATCGAAGCCGTACGACCAGGCGAACAGCCGTAGTCGAATCGTCGCGCTCCGACCCGTCGCCGAAAAACTCTCCCGCTGGGAGTAAACGTACAGAAGCGCCACCACCAGCACGACCACCATGATCGTGCCGGCGATCTTCCGCCCCCTCCCCCGCAACGCAAACAGTGCCATGCCTCCGGCACCCGCCAGCAGCCCCACCGCCGGCCCGCGCGCACCGGTCAGCTTGAACGTCCAAAGCAGAACCGCGATCGCGACCAGTGCGGCCAGTATGCCGATCAGATACTTGGCGCCCCATCGCCGGACGCACGTTTGAATACACCCGATCGCGACGCCCACGCCGATCAGGATGCCCGGTATCAGGCACGCCGCCAGAAACAGCGGGTTGCCGACCGGGTACGAGGCCCGCAGCGTCGGGTTGCGCTCGTCGTGATACCACAGGGCCAACAGCGCCGTGACCACGCAAACCACCAGCAGCGCATAAGCGCACGATCGCGCCGCGATCCGGTTCAGACCCAGACCGATCGCGAAGGCCCACATCAACTGGATGGCCAGCAGAATCCCGCCGGCCAGGGCGAAGTCCGGAGCGTTCGACCACAAAAAGCTCGCCAGTGACCACAGCCCGAACGTCAGCATCATGAACTGGGCCGCCATCAGCGGAGAGATGTGTGCCTTATGCCTGACACCGCCGATCGCCCCGCCGGGCACGGCCAGCTCGGCCGGATCAAGTTGTTCGTCTTCGCCCGTTTCGTCGGGCGAATAGCCGGCACCGGCGTCGTCGATCGGCGCCTGCTCGCCTGCCGACGGGCGGATGCCCAGCGCCACGGCCAGCGCCATCATGGCCAGGGCCGACCCCACCCCGAAGACCAGCGACTTGATCTCCACTCCCTTCGACGTGGTCTGCGTGAACCCCAGGTTGAGCAATTCGACAACCGCCCGCAGCGACGAGTTCGGGCTCCAGTCCACCGCCCCGTCGTGCAGCACCTCGCGCTGCCCGCCGCTGGTCAGCAGACAGTTGCCCGCCAGAACCACCACCACCAGACACGCCAGCACGACGTGCAGCGGCCTGACTTGATCCGGGTCGGCGATGCGGATGACCTTCATGAATCCTTCGAGTCGCCCCGCGGACGCCACAACACGTCCTCGACGCCGCGGCGATGGTTTGCCAGACGGGCCCAGGCGAACAGCAAATCGCCCAGGCGGTTCAGGAATACTACGGCCCTGGTATCGGCCTGTTCGTCACCGGACAACCGCACCACCGATCGCTCCGCCCGCCGGCACACCGTCCGGGCCAGATGCAGCCGGGCCGCCAGCTCACTGCCTCCCGGCAGCACGAAGTTCTTCAGCGGCGCCACCGCGCCCGAGGCCTCGTCGATCCAGCCCTCCAGCGCCGTGATGTCCCGGTCATCGAGCGTCGGTGTCTGCGGCCCGCGCGACGGATCGGCCAGTTCCGCCCCCACGACGAACAGCCGATCCTGCACCCGCCGCAGCCGGCCGGACCACGCCGCGTCATCGCAAGCGGCCGCAGCCAGCCCCACGCACGCGTTCAGCTCGTCCACCTCGCCGTACGCCGCAACGCGGGGATGGTCCTTGGTTACCGTGCTCCGGTCGCCGAGTTGCGTCTGCCCGCCGTCGCCCTTCTTCGTATACAGCTTCATGCGCGTTGTCTTCCTCGAGACGCGGTTCGGGCATTATAGACGGCCAGCCCGATACAACAATCGGAGTCGATTGCGGCGTCTCTTACCGTCAATGCCTGAAGTGCCGCGTGCCGGTAAAGATCATCGCCGGGTGCCACGGGCAGCTTGCCTGCCCGTGTGCGAAAGTCGGCCGGGCGCACACTGGCGGGTCCGCCGACGGCGGACCAGTCCACCCGTGCGCCGGTCAACCGTCAATGCTTGAAATGCCGCGTGCCGGTGAAGAGCATCGCCACCTCGCGCTCGTCGCAGGCCGCGATCGTCTCCGCGTCGCGCTTCGACCCGCCCGGCTGGATGATCGCCCTCACGCCGGCCTCGATCAGAATGTCCGGCCCGTCGCGAAAGGGGAAGAACGCGTCCGACGCCGCCACCGACCCCGGCAGCTTGTCCGCGTGACCGTTCTCCTTGGCCAGCCACGTGGCGATCCGACAGCTCATCACCCGGCTCATCTGCCCGGCCCCGTTCCCGATCAGCATCCCGTCCCTGCACACCGTGACCGCGTTGCTCTTGGTGTGCTTGCACACCAGCCACGCCAGCCGCAGATCGTTCATCTCCCCCTCCGTGGGCTCACGCTTGGTGACCACCTTCCACTGATCTTCGTTTAAACCGACGAGGTCGCGATTCTGAACGATCATTCCCCCGGTGATCTTCCGGAAATCAAACTCGCCGGGGCTGGGCGGCTTCAGCATATCCACCACCGGGATCAGGCGGACGCGCTCACCCCACTTCTTGCCACTGCGGATCGCCGTGATGGCAGCAGGTGCGAACTCCGGAGAAACCCACGCCTCCGCAAAGAACGCCTGCGCACCCGCAGCCCTGCCCCATCGATCAAGAGACTCCATGACCGCACTCGCAAGTTCGACATCCACCCTGTCGCTCTGGGCAAGAACGCCACCGAACGCAGCGAGAGGATCGCCCAGATATGCCCGGCCGTACGCCTCGATCGGATCGGCGGCGATGCCCACACCGCACGAGTTCCCATGCTTAACAAAGACTGCGACCGAACGCCCCGCGTGCTCCCGAGCCACCTCCCGACACACCTCGAACGCTGCGTTGGCGTCCAGATAATTGTTGAATGACATCTCACCCTGCAGAACGTCGCTCAGCACGAGATTGGCCGTATCGACACCGCCCTCCCACTCTCCCCATATCGGCTCATAAAGACCCCCGTGCTGGTGTGGGTTCTCGCCGTACCGTAGCTCGCTGCGCTGAAGTCCATCCCAATCCGCGGAAAGCGGCAGGACCTTGCCCTCGTCCACCGGACTACGGCCCTTCACATACCGGTCGTCGGGATAAACGCGCTTGTTCAGGTATCCCCAGACGTCGTCGTCATACTCCGAAGTCCAGCCAAACGAGCTTTCCGCCCAGGCCAGAAGCTGTGATTCGGAGATGGGGCTATCGGCGCGAAGAACGGCTAGGACATCCGCATAGAGACCCGGTGCGCACAGCACGACGACATGACGATGATTCTTCGCCGCCGCCCGCAGCAAACACGGGCCCCCGATATCGATCATCTCGATCGCTTCCTCGAACGTGCAATCCGGCTTGGCGATGGTTTCCTCGAACGGATACAGGTTCACCACCACCATGTCGATCGGCTCGATGCCCTGCTCCGCCAACTGCCGCATGTGCTCGGGATTGTCCCGGTCGGCCAGGATGGCCGCGTGTATTCTGGGGTGCAGGGTCTTCACCCGACCGTCGAGCATCTCCGGAAACCCGGTGATCTCCTCAACCAGTGTTACCGGTATGTCGTTCTCTTTCAGCAGCCCGGCCGTCCCCCCGGTCGAGATGATCTCGATGCCAAACTCCTCAACCAGCGCCCGGGCGAAATCGACGATCCCCGTCTTGTCATAGACGCTGATCAGCGCCCGCCGAATCGTGCGCTCGGACATGATGCGCTCTCCGATAGATGTGTTGGAGGAAACCGACCCGGGACAATCACGTCCGCCCGACGCCACCCGATGCCCCGCCCGCGATCCGACCCACGATCCGAGCCGCGACCGTCAGGGAGCGGACAACCCGCCACCGCCCGACCCCGACCTACTCGCCGCCCCGCATCAACCGCGCCCGCAGAGCCGCGACCTCCTCCAGCGTCAGATAGGGCACGTCCGCCGGCCGCAGACACAGCACCCGATTCCAGGCCGATATCAGATAGATCGCGTCGTCCTTCGGGTTGGACACGATCACCCGCGTCTGGGGTATCTCCAGTGACCGCGACAGCTCGCCCGTCCGGTTATCCACCGCCAGCAGGTGCTCCCCGTCCGCACCGGCCAGGTAGGCCTGCTCACCGCGGGCGGCCACGAACGCCCCGGCCTCCCCACGCTGCCACAGAATCTCCCCGCTGTCCGCGTCGATCGCGAACAGCCCCTCGCCGGGCGCAAACTGATACACCGTCTGACCCACGACCACCGGGCTGTCCGCCAACGGCGTCGGCAGGCGTCGCTGCCACCGCACCACGCCCACCCCCGCGTCCAGCCGATACAACGACCGATCGCGACTGGCCACGAACAGCCCGCCTTCGTGCAGCACCACCCCAGCCTGCACCGGGCCCGCCGTGCCGAACGACCAGTTCCGAACCCGGTTGTACCCCACACACGAGTACACGTTCCCGTCGGCCGAGCCGAAGAACAGATTCCTGCCGTCGAACACCAGCCCGGGTGCGATCGCACCGCCCACGCGCACCCGCCAATGCTGCACGGGGCGCCCCCCCGCCAATACGTCCCACTTCAGGGCCGTCACGTGGCCGTCCAGATTGCCCATCAACAACGTCTCGTGGTCCCCCACGGCCTCGGTGCCCGGCGCGAACTCCAGCGCGAATTCGCCCAGCGTCTCACCGCTTAGGCGATCGAGGACGTGGATGGTCCGACCGACGACCACCACGGTCGCCCCCGGCCCGTCCGCCGTCCACAGGTGCGACGGCGGGTACATCGCCGTCCTGCGCTCGCCCAGAGTGCGGGCCCACAGGGCCAGCCCGGTCGGCGCATGCAGGGCCACCAGGCGACCCCGACGCGTCATCACGTACAGGCTATCGTCCCGAAGATGAGCGCTCAGCGGTGCGTCGCCCGATTCGCCGCGCACGTCCGTCTCCCAGTACCTCTGCAGGCCGATCGCCTTCAGGTCCACGCCGGCCAGGTAATCGCTGGATTCCGGCACGTAAGGGCCGACCGCGACCAGCGTCGTCAGGACCACTACCAGCATCGTCATGGGACGATTCTCCTTTTCGCTCCAACGACCGGCTCGCCCGTCCGCTCGCCCCGGGCCTCACCCGCCCGGGAACGTCGTCGCCAACCGCCGCCGGGAACACAACCCGCTTCGCCGTGTCGCCGGAGCGTCGTTCGCCGAGCGGAAGGTCACCCCCCACCCCTCCCGGGCGCTTCAGGTCGTGCCACGCAGCCTCCGCCCGTGCTGGCGTTCCCACTGCTCCAGTTCCTCGATGACCTCCAGGTGCCGGGCGATCGCCTCCTGGAGCCTGGGGGAGGGCGGCACGATCTCGAACACGTGCGGCTCGGCCGACTGGCGGGCCTCCAGATCCCGGCGAAAATCTTCCCAGCTCCCCTCGTAAAGCACGTCCCGGAGGTCCAACAGCATGCGCTGCTCATCCGTCAGCCCCGGCCCGTCATCGCCGGAGGGGCCGGGGGGCGGATTCGGGCACCCTGGAGGCATACCTGACACGGCTCACCTCGCGAGCCCACGTCCTGCAGGCAGCCCATTCAACGTCAACGCCCCCCCAGCGTCAAGTCGGCCACGGACGGCGTTTTGCACCCCCGGGCCCTTGCCCTCGCTGGGGTGTTGTGCTAGCTTTCACGGCGGTGTGCGAGCCGGTTTCCTCCGCCTTTTCGGAGGTCTCGCCGCCACTGGTTGCCCGGTGCACGTGCGGAGCGCTGCGGCAGTACAACCGAGCTTCAGCTCGAACGCCCCATGCTCGCCGGTGGGCGGCTCGTGCCGCCCGGCAAGGCGGTCGAGTCAGCAACCTGCCCACTGAGAGGACGATGTTCCCATGACCCACGCCCGAAGACTTCGCCCCGACATGCCCGCCTCACCCCGCCCGAAACGACCACGCCCCGCACGCGGCACCTGCCGCGCCGCTGTCCAGGTAGCTCTGGCCGGCGCGCTGCTCGTCACCCTGTGCGGCTGCGCCGGCATGGAGACTCGGGCCTTCGATGAGCCGGTTAACCTCTGGCCGGGACTCAGCACCGGCTGGCAGGTCCACTTTTATACGCCCCTCCAGGACGGGCCCATCGACGTCCGGCCCACCCACCCCATTGATTCCTGGGTGCGCATGAAGGGCGGCCGATCCTCCAACGCGCCCGGCTCGGTCATTCCCCGCCGCGAGGGAAACTACTCCATCTACGACCTCAACGCCGGCAGGTACACCTTCGAATACCTCGTCCCCCATCGCCAGGAGCAGTTGG
>Ga0307379_10005971_pt1 | contig 16838 bp, 12 predicted proteins | sample UN2MG_FD_202237 | JGI IMG/M metagenome (GOLD analysis project Ga0307379, IMG submission 202237) | Soil microbial communities from Risofladan, Vaasa, Finland - UN-2 | ecosystem: Environmental > Terrestrial > Soil > Coastal area > Acid sulfate soil | place: Finland: Risofladan, Vaasa | collected... | reverse complement strand
TCCTCGGTAGCCCGCCCCTCCAAAAAAAAGGAGCCGAATCATCGACCCCTAAGTTAAAGCATAAGCTGTATACTGTTAAGGTACTTTAAAAATAACAAACCCGATACCGAATGTCAACGCCCGCCGCCACATCGCAGCACATTGCGTTTTACCGCAAATCGCCATTGCCGCCTGGGAAGGGGAAGCTCATGCGGGCATCTTCAGTCCGTTGGGACCGTACCCCTTCGGCCCTGGGAGCAAGCAGGATCGCGAGTCCATACACCGGCTCAGCGTGCAACAGAATGTTAGCGCCGCACAGTTATAGCTATTCAACCTCAGTAGCTCTATTCACCTCTTCCGAAACCGAGGAAACCACATTGGCACTTCCCGCATATACTTCTCGTAATCCTCGCCAAAGCGCTGAAGAAGAACTCTTTCTTCGTATCGCGAGATGTAATGTAAAAACCCGGCTGCAATGATCCACACCACTGCAGCAGATAGTGATATGCTCAGCATTAGAAGACCAAGATAAAGCAGAATCTCGCTTAGATATACTGGATGGCGAACCACACCGAACACGATAGACAGCCCTGTTTTCGCAAGGTAACCCGAAAGAACCAACAGAACGACTCCAAAAGGTATTCTGGCGACAAGTGGAACATACTTGTTTAAAAAAGTCGCGTACTTGATAAAAAATGTGTCTGTTATCCATGTCGCTGCAAATAGGCAAGCCAGCACGATCTGTCCGGTATCGCCAATTGTATGCTCGCCGGTCAGATCGTGCCGCTGTTGTGATGCTTTCTCTTGTGTTTGCTCACCAACAATGTCATTTCTTTTTCAGCCTCAAGTTTGTTGAAGAAATGCGCCCGAACAGGGAGTTGAGCGGCAGCACCGCAGCGCCGCCAAACGTGAGCTTCCCCTGCGCGAGGGCCTAGAACCACAGAACGTTGGATTTGAACCAAAATTCCGCCGTTGCACTGACCGCTCGGATTTTTACCGAACCGCCCTCGCGTCAGGTACAAGCATTGTTAGCTGCCTATGCACGCGTAGGTTGATTTTATCCCCTCATGTCGTCGGAAACGGTCTTGATGCTCCGAAGCCGGGCCGCCCGCCGCAATCGCTCCCTAATTGGCATGGGAGTATATCCAAACTCATTCATAAATCGCTGACCGTTAACGACTGTCGGTATTCCGCTTATTCTTGATCCACCAAAAGTCACTTGGATGTTCTCGTCCAGAGATTCGACATATATCGCCAACTCGCGGAGCGTCCAAGTCTCGGATGGCGTATTGTAAATTGCGAACGAGGCTTGTTCTGTATCAACCAGACGCTCGAACATATCCGCGACATCCTCAATGTAGACAAGTGGGAGTGCGTCGTCGTCGCTGTACGGAATCGCCACTTCAGTTGTATGAGGCATCCCAAGCTTATCGAATATGTCACTTCTCCATGGCGAAGCTGTGTTGACTACTCCTGGACCTATAACAGACGAAATCCTTGGGGCGATAAATTGAATTCCGAATTGCTGATGATAGACATCCCCTACGATTTCGACGTACTTCTTTGCCGTGCCATAGACATCCTCTGGTACCGCTGGCTCACTCTCCTTAACACCGTCGCCTGGGCTCTGAGCCGATTGTGAACCATAGACACTTATCGAGCTACCGTAAATCACCTTGGGGATACGAAATCTCTGCGCGGCTTCCAGAATATTCAAGCTGCCAACTATATTGACCTGGGTCGCGGTCAGAGGGTCCTTTCGGGAGGCGGTTTTCAGGATTGAAGCCAGATGAACGATCACGGTGAAGGAATGCTTCTGAAATATCTTCTCAACGGAGCCTTTATCCGTTATGTCACATACAAGTGAAAGATAAGCAGGCTCGTCAGTGGATCCACTAAAGCTTGTTCGATCCAAGGCAATCACATTCTTACCGTGGGCGGAAAGAGTTGAGCACACCTGTCTTCCGATGAACCCATTACCACCTGTAACGAGTATCAACCTATCTTCCCTATTAGATTCTTTCATCAGCGGCATCCAAAGGCAGCCAACATATTATCTCGTTTGTTACGTTTTAGCCAGAGTACGGTACTTCGGATGTTGCCTCCGAACAAATGGTAAACCACCTGAAGCTTGAACAGAAACCCAGAATAAAAACCGTAGTTTTACATGTCCACGGCAAGCGTGAGCACGAACACCTTCTTCACCCCACCCCGCCGCAGTACCCTGGCGCACTCATCGGCGGTAGCCCCTGTAGTAAAGATGTCGTCGATCAGCACAACTCGATGGGGGAGCTGTCGCACCCCCCCGCCGAGCTCTACGGTTCCGCGGATGTTCTCCAGACGAGCCCGATACTCTAATCCCTTCTGCGCTCCTCCGGAACGGCGCGCCAGCCGGGGAAGAACAGGTATGCCCGCATCCCGCTTCAGTACCCGAGCCACTTCGAGCATCGGATCCCAACCCCTTCGCCGAACCGATCGTCTGCTGCCGGGAATGGGGACGATGGGCATCCCTCTGAATCGGCCTGCCAGCTCCGGCTCCAAGACATAGGCAATGAACCGAGCCAGGCTTCTACGGTTGGAAAACTTGAACTGAGAGATGATCTGCCGAATCGGTCCGCGATACTCGTAGACCGAAAAATTGGACTCGAAGGCAAAATCCCGCTTGGAACAGCGGCTGCAGCGCTCTAATTCAGATATGAGGGGAATACTGCATACGGCACAGCGCCTATGTCCAGTGATGGGCAGAAGTGCGTTTTGACAGGATGTGCAGATGGGAAATCTCAAGGTGCTTTGAAACAGCAGGGTTTGCCCGCAGCACAAACAGAGACCGGGGTAGAGGATTTCTAAAACCGATCTTCCTGTTTTCGCCAACCGATGTATCTGTTTTTGCCACACCTGTATGTCCACACCTGTATGTGCCTGAGTGCATTCAAATTATATCCCCTCCGTTCGTGATTTGACAGAACAGAAAACTTGGTTTACTATTAATTCATAACTCTTCAAGGGAGGGGAGCTATGAAAATCAACCCAGGTGAAAGTCTATCCGGACAGGTATCTCACAAGCGCGTGAACGAAAGACCTGTGGCCCGCGGCGGTGGAGATGGCCGGCCGGCGGTACCCGCCGATACAGGGGACAGTCCTATCCCGGAAATCCGCAAACAGATGCTGGTCGTCCAACGAACCCTAGGACGCTACCAGGGCATACTCGGAGGATTCGAAGGATTTCAAAGGTTCCTGGAGCCGTCCGCTGCCGCAAAAGATGCAGAGCAATATCTCCAGAAAGTTGTCTATCGAGGGCAGGCTGTTCTTGAACCGTTCAAGGTCGAACTGGCGAGGATATTGGAGACACGGGACATGCCGGCTCTGCAGCGGCTGATACAAAACGTGCGCACAGAAATCCACGGGTTTGCAGTTCAGCTTAGTCGTCTGGAAACGGCGGAACAGAACAGTCGCAGTATCAACTCCACAGGCAAGTCCCTTGCAGACATTCTGCAGGGAATCAAGACGGAAGGGGACCTGCTTTTGGACCTGGAAGGCGGAAACGTCCTCAAGCTGCTGGGCTGAAGGTTTAGGGCTTCTCCTGCCGACGGCGTAATTCCCGCTGCCACTCGGCAATCCTGTTCAAAGCATCTAGAGGTGTGATTCGGGATATATCGAGGGAGCGGATTTCGTCGTGAACCACTTGCTCCGCTGTAAACAGCAAGGGCTGCTCCGGGGGCCCGGCCGCAGGAGCCTCGGCCTTTGACTGCAAGCTCAAAGAGCCGTTTTCCTTGAGGTCGATGAGCATCTCCTCGGCTCGACGGACAACTTCCAGGGGGACTCCGGCCAGCTGGGCTACATGGATGCCGTAGGAGTTGTCCGTCGGACCTTCCCGGACCTGTTTTAAAAACACGATCTCTCTATCCCGCTCCAACACCGCCATGGACAGATTCTTCAGACGCTTGTGCTTCAAGGCTGTGAGCTCGTGATAGTGGGTAGCGAAGAGCGTAAAGGCCCCGACCTGCTGCAGGATATATTCGGTGACCGCCCAGGCTATGGACAAACCATCCTTGGTTCCGGTGCCCCGTCCCACCTCGTCCATGATGATCAGAGATCTGTTCGTTGCCGATCGGAGGATATTGGCTGTCTCGCTCATCTCAACGAGAAATGTAGATTCCCCCCGGGCAAGATTGTCCGTAGCCCCGACACGACAGAAGATACTGTCCACGATACCGATTGTTGCCTCCGAGGCGGGGACGAATGATCCCATCTGTGCCATGAGTACGATCAGAGCATTCTGCCGCAGATAGGTGGATTTTCCCGCCATATTCGGACCGGTAAGCAGCACAAAGGTCTTGCCCTCAAACTTGAGATCCAGATCGTTCGGCACGAAGCTGCCCCCCGGTAGATGAGCCTCCACTACCGGATGTCTTCCCTCCTTGATCTCTAATATCTTTTCCTCGACGATCTCCGGTCGAGCGTAGGCGTACAATGTCGCGGCAAAGGCGAAGGACTGGAGTACATCAAGCTCGGATATAACCTCGGAAACCGCGAGGATCCGATCGAGGTGTTCCCGTACGGAAGCCCGCACAGCAAGAAAGTGCTTTCGTTCCAGCTCGACGATTTGCTCCGAGGCATTGTGGATCTCGCTCTCCAGATCCGAGAGCTCTTCGGTTGAAAACCGCTCACCTCCGACCAGGGTTTGACGCCTGATGAAATAGGGGGGTACGGATTTGAGATTGGATTTGCTCACCTCCAAGAAATAGCCGATGATTCTGTTGTACTTGAGCTTCAGGGAGGGTATTCCTGTTTTTCCCCTCTCTTCGTCCAGGTACGCTTTGAGCAGCTTACGGGCGTTCTCCTTCACATCCCGCATCCGATCGAGTTCGACGTCGTATCCCGGTTTGATCAGGTTTCCCTCGTTGATCTGGATCGCCGGTTCCTCGAGAATCGCCCGTTCAAGAAGATCGACCAGCTCTTCGAGCTCGCCGATGTTGCCCCGTAGTTTTTTGAACTGCGGAGCGACTTCGGGATGATCCTCCAGAAGCTCCGCCACCGCTTTAGCGGTAAACAGGGAACTCTTCAGGGCCAGAAGATCCTTGGCATGAGCTTTTTCGAGGGCAACCCGGGAGCTCAAGCGCTCCAGGTCGAATATCCGACCCAGGTGTTCTCTGACTTTCGATAGAACGATCTGATTCTTGTGAAAAAAAGCCGCCAAATCCAAGCGTCCGTTAATGTGAGCGATGTCCTTAAGCGGCTTGAGCAGCCAGCGTTTGAGCTTTCTGGCCCCGATCGCGGTGCGGGTCTGATCCAGTACTTCGAGAAGGGTATAGCGTTTCGAGCGGTCGTTCAGATTCTGGCTGATTTCCAGGTTCCTCAACGTAGATTCGTCGAGGCCCATGAAATTCGCGTCTGTGTAGACCTGAAGATTGCGGATATGGCTGAGCACACCTTTGGCCGTGTCTCCGAGATAGCTCAGCAGGACCCCGGCGGTCAGGATTTCCGGGGAATCTTCCTCGAGTCCGAAACCTCTCAGGCTGGTTACTTGAAACTGATCTTTGAGCAGCTGTCTGTTGCTCTGGAGATCGTAACTCCAATCGGGAAGACGGTTGATCACCAGACCTTCATGCTCACGAAGCAGGTTCTCTAACTGTGGATCCTCCGCGAGAAGAGACTCCTGGACCAGGAGCTCCCGCGGCGCCAGGCTGAGCAGCTCCCTTTTGAAGCGTTCATAGCGCTGGTCATAAGGAAAATGGCTGGCATAGAAATCGGCGGTTGAAAGATCAATGTAGGCGATCGCGATCATTTGTCCCGACTGCCCGAGGCAGACCAGGTAGTTGTTCACACCGGATTCCAGCAGGTTCTCATCGACCACGGTGCCGGGTGTAACCACCTCCACAACCTCTCGGGTAGCCAGGCCGGCTTTAGGAATATGGGTCTGCTCACAGATTGCAATCTTTTTTCCCGCTTTCAGGAGTCTGGAGATATAGCCCTGGGAGGCATGATAGGGAATCCCACACATGGGTATCCCGTTTCTCTTGGTAAGCGTCAAATCGAGAAGATGGGAGGCTTCGGCGGCGTCCTGCTCGAACATCTCATAGAAATCCCCCAAACGAAAAAAGAGAATCGTATCCCGGTGCTTGCTTTTTATGTTCCGGTACTGGCGCATCATGGGGGTTGTCGGGGGCATACAGTTAGATTATATTTAAAGAAGATGGAGAGTACAATATGGAAATAGAAAGCGTCGATCGGAGCTACGTTCCGCCGCAGCCGCCGCCCGAACCACCCCCGCCGCAACCTCAGAACACTCCTGAAGCGCCACCGCCCCCTCCGGAGGTGGAAAACCTCGAGCAGGCCGTGGATATCTTTGTCTGAAGTCCTAAAAGGTTAAGGGGAGACGGTTCTATAAACCCTCATCGGTTTCGAATCTCTGTGAGATAATCCTCCAGAATATAGGAGGCGGCAATACTGTCGATCTTGGAGAGCGCCCGCCTGCGATCCAGACCGCAGCGCCTCAAACTCTCCTCCGCATCCCGGCTGGTATAGCGTTCATCCCAGAGCACCGTATCCACCCCGCGGCGATTCAGCTTGGCGGCAAAAGTGCGCGAGCGGGTACTTCCCTCGCTCTCCCTGCCGTCCTCGTGCAGAGGAAGGCCGATCACCACGGTTTCGACGGCATTGGCCTCGATCACAACCAACAGATCGGCCACGAGTTGTTTTTCAGAACGATAGTGGAGAGTTTTAAAGGGGGAGGCAATCATCCTAAGGGGATCGGTGATGGCAAGCCCGATTCGCTTGCTTCCTAAATCAACCGCCAGGATCCTGCTCATTATTACTGTCCGTCGTAGCTCTGCCCGGCCCGCCGCATCAGCTCTTTAATGACCATTTCGGTGATATCCACCTCTTTTGTGTAGAAGAAGAAAAACTGGGAAAACTGGCCGCTGGAGTTCAGCACTAGAGAAAAACCTTCACTTTCGGCGACAAACTCGATCGCCTGGAGCAGTTCATCCAGAAACTCGTCGGATTTATACAGGTTCTCCGAACGTTTGCGAATCTGGTCCATCTTGATTCTCCGGTAGTCATCCCGATACTGCTGCTTCTGAAAAATCTCGGTATCCAACCGCAACGCGGCCTCCCCGTCACCTCTGTCCTCCGCATCCAGTTTCTGGGTCTCCAAGAGAAGAATTTCCTCATCGATCCTGTTGATTGCCCGCAGTACATCGGCACGCAGCTGCTGCAGCTCCTTCACCGCTTTGGACTCTCGAAAATAAACCGCGTAGACCTTTTCGATGTCCAGAATTCCTACCTTGGTTATCCGATCGGCGAACAAGGGTAGCCCGGCAAGAACCATAAAAACCAGTACGAGTAACCTTATGCCGGCTCTCTTCATGATCTTCTCCTAAAAGAATGTGTCTCCGCCCAGGGATATGACGAATTCAACGGTCGTGCCGAAGAAGGGCAGATCCCCCGCTTCGGGCACGATTTTTCCATCCGAGAATCGGAAGCGCTTAGCCAGGTACAGACGAATCGGAAACTGAGGGATGGTAAACCGCAATCCCCCGCCGACGCTGAATCTGAAATCATCCAGACTCATCCCCTTCAAATCGGCGATTTCCGGAGTGGCTGCTACCCCGTCCAAAAAGAACACCCACCAGAGAAGCTGCTCGGCGATCGGCATGCGCAGCTCGAGACGATTATCCCACAACGCCTTCAAGTCCCGCTCCAGCGGCCAGCCTCGGGCGATGTTCCAACCATCGACGTACAACAGGTCGTTGGTAATGGCGATTGTATCCTCCCGCCAAAACTGGGGGAAGATGAAGGACCAAGAGGAATGGGCCGCCAGCACCAATTTGAAGTTCCAGTTCTCGAAGGCGGGAATGTCAACAAGAGTCAGAAAGCCCTCCAGGGTCGAGTCCGTACGGATAAACTCCCGGGTCCCCAATGGGAAACCCACGGCAAAAGTGACTCCCTGGGCGATGTAGAATCCCTTGGAGGGATTGAGGAAAAAGTCCCGTTTGTCCCAGTACAGGGTTACCCCCAGCTTGTTCACATTTTTCCAGGCATCGTTGCCCTCCCGGAGCACCGGGTCGAAGGGCCGGAACAGATCGGCGTCGTAGGTGATCTGTTCCATACTGGTGCTGATTCCCGACCGTATCCCCAGCCAGCCGAGGGGGGTGGAGTAGCGGTAGCCCGTGGTGAAGCCCAGGGAAAACTTCCAGATCGTGTAGTCCATGAGGTACTGATCAAGAATCGACTCCCCCTGACTCAGGGCGTACTGGTAGTCGGTGACCCGGTTATCCCAGTTGGGGCTGGTGTCATCGATCGGCAGACCGGTATCCGGATCGACCCAGTAGCCCAGATACGGGTCCGGTACGGCGTTTTCCTCATCCCCGCTGAAGATGGGGAAGAGGCTGTCCTGGGCCACATTGGGGACGATGGCATGCTCGAAGCTGAAGCTCACCCCGCCCAGCCAGCGACGGTCGAGCAGCCAGGGCTCCTCGAAGCTCAGGGAGATCAGCTGACGAAGCGTAGACAGTTCCGCATTCACACCCAGGGATTGTCCCTTGCCGAGAAAATTTTTCTCCTCCCACTTGAGCATCCCCGAGATCGGGTAGTCTCCACCACCGAACATGACCCCGAAGTTGATGTTGGCGGTGCTGCCCTCCTCCACATTGATCACCAGATCCATCAATCCTTCCGCACTCCCCGGAGGCGTCTCCGGCTGCACCGTTGTGAAGTACTGTAAGTTGTAGAGGTTGCGCAGCCCCTGGAGCACCCCGGCCTTACTGAAAATGTCTCCCTCCTCGAAGGGAAGTTCCCGGTAGATCACGTAGTCCTTGGTTTTTTCGTTACCCTTGATGATGATGTTCTCTATGTGCGCCCTGTCCGTTTCCACGATGCGAATCGTGTAGGAGATTTCCTGCTTCTTTGCGTCCCGCTGCTCCTCCCGGTTGATTAGGTTGAAGATGTATCCATTTTCATAATACAGATCCGCCACTCTTTGGGTGTCCGCCTCGAGTCTGATCTTATCCAGTACTTTTCCCGGTTGCTGGCGAACCAGCTCCTGCAGCGTCTCATCGGTGAAAATAGTGTTTCCATCGAAATCCATACCGCCGTAGGTCCACTGCTGGCCCTCATCGATATAAATCGTGATAATCAGGAAATTCTTGCCCTGCTTTTCATCCCGTTCGACGGTACGCTGTACGTCCTCGATCTTGGTGTCGATGTAGCCCCGCTCGGCGTAATAATCGAGAATTTTCTGCTGATCCTCCTCGAATTTCAGCTCCTGGAACACTCCGCTGGAAAACAAGGATTGGGGCTTGGTTTTCATCTGTCGTCTCAGGGTTCCTTCGGAGGCGAAGTCGTTCCCCGAAAAGATGATCGACTTGATCGCCGTCTGCGACCCTTCACTGATGATGAACTTCACGATCACCGTATTTTCTTGTTCCCCGGGTTCGAGGACAGCCTTCACCGAAACATCGATATATCCCTTTTCCAGATAGAGGTCCGTTATGGCTTGGGCATCGAGATTGGCTTGGATTTCCGTCACCATATCCCCCGGAGCTATCAGAACGTTTTCCAATATTTCCCCCTTGCGCAGACGCCTGTTTCCCTCCAACACCACCTCTTCCACTGTTGGTTTTTCTTGCACCGTGAACTCGATGGCCACGCTCTCTCGAGCATCGTCTCCGGGTTCGGCATTGGCTTCGATCGATTCGAAATAGTCGAGGGCATAGAGGGTTTCTTGGATCTCCCAAAAAACTTCCAGACTGAACTCCGTGCCGATATAGGGCCGTACCAGGGGCAGCAGCTCGTTCTCGGAAACTGTATCCAGTCCGATGAAGGTGAAATCTGCGATCGGTTTGCCCATGTACCACTCTTCCTGAGCCGACAGGGGTAAAGCACAGAGAATAAAAACAACAGCGAGCAGCAGGCCTGCACAACGCCGGCCGCGACGATCGCCCGGATAGTTTGTATAGGTGTCGATGTGTGCTGTCATGTTCGCGTTAGCTCCTGGTCTGTTCAATACGAGTATTTCCAGCTCAACCCGATGCTGTTATCGGAAAGGAACAGGTTTTCGGGATGGGTGGGTGTAAATGTCCATTCGAGCAGAAAGAAGGGGGTTACCCACTCCAGGTTCAGCTCTCCTTCCGTTCTGATGTTGCTCGAGCTGGTAAGTTCGTCCACATTCTGAAACCGCACCAAAGCCTCGAGAAACAGATCAGTTCCCAGATACTTTCCAAGAGTCAGGGTAGTATTGTCAAGGGGATTAAAGTTATTCTCCACCAAATTCTCGCCCCGAATCTTGCCCAATAGAACATTTTGAAGGAACTGAGTGCGAACGGTGAACAGATCCAGGTTCAGAACTTTCCGGACGGCCCTCTCGAAAGGCGTTAGGATGCCGAACTGCCCGATAATGTCGCTGGTCAACATCACTGCGGCCGTTCCAAAATCTGTCTGTTCGAAGCGATTGAGAATCGTGCCCCCGATCAGATTTAGGATCTCCACATCCGGCCGCGAGGGCTCGGAGTAAAATCGGGGGGAAAACAGGCTGAGTTTGTTGTTTACCTCGAGAAAGATTTTGATCTCTTCGTTGGTGAGGTCCCTCTCCCGAATTTCAGCTAAGGCGTAGATCCACGGATCAAACTCGTCCAAGGTCTCTTCAAAAGCTATGCTTCCCTGTTTCAGATAGAAACTGCGGTCGAAGTAGAATACCTCGCCTCCCCGAATCTCTACCTCCCCATTCATGAAAAACTCACCCGTTTCCTCGTTGATGTAGATCGCTACATGCTCACCCTGTCTGGCATAGGTGCGGACGATCGGAAAGTTTATAGCCGGCCAGTAAAACTCCACGCTTCTACCCGTCGATATATCCATATCCACAGACAGGGGAATCGCTGGTCGTCCCTCCGATACGGGTTGGTCCCTTTCCTGACGCTGAAGGGTTATCCTGCAGGAGTTTGCCCGAATTTTTCCGTCCAGGCGGGTCGTTGTCGAGTCCGATCGTACGCGAACCGCACCGGTTGCATAGCCATCTACAAAGACCGTATCAAAGGGGTAACTGACGTGAACTCCGGGATACTCTTCGGCGTAGAAAATCAATTCGACCCCTTCCGGCCTCCAGTGATCGATGTAGAAAAACCCCTCACCTTCGATTTTCGTATCTCCGCTGAACGAGGTGGTACGGGGCAAACTGAAGCTTTTCCCATCGAAAATAAGACGGGCGTTGAGTGGCTTGACCGTGTCGGGGGAAGGCGAAAACTCCATTTCGGCATTGGCCACATCCAGATAACCGATCCAATCGGGATCGTTGATCGGACCGATAATGCGCAGAATCCCTTGAGCGCTTCCCGTGGTAAAGGTAAAAATATCCGTTGCCGGGGTCAACGTGTTGATGATCCGCATGTCCAGGGCGGTGACGGTGAAATCCGACTCCAGCTGGTTCCTCAGCACCGTTCCCCGTGCCTTACCCTGTATCGGCAGAGGGTCGAGGAGATCGAGGGTGAAGCTCCCGTCCCGGCTGATCGTGCCGTGAATGGACTCGCTTGGGCCGCCGTCGAAGGAAAGAACACCCCCCTCGCCCTGGAGTGCAACCAACCACTTCGGCACGCTGCGGCGGTCCACGGTTATGTCGCTCAAGGTAAGCAGGCCGTTTATGTCGTTCTCCAGAACTCTCTCCCGGGTCAATGGCCAGGGAAGCCCGCCGATGCTTCCCCGCAAATCGATCTGTACATTCACGATCTGCTCGAAGTAGTCGGCCCGGTAGCGGGATTGAAACTCGTAGGCACCGCTCGCAATATCGAGACTCCCCCTGCCGCCCTCGATTCTGTGGCTGAGAAAAGAGGCGTTCAGAGAGCTGAGCTCAATCGATTCTTCCGTGTAGACAGCGCTCAACTCCAGTCCCAAGGGGTCAAGGTTCAGCCTACCCTCGTTCAGGGAGAGAACAACTTTCAGATCCGGCTTCGGCAGAGTGCCGTCGATGGCGATCGACCCGGAGATGTCGCCGTTCACCGCCTCGATGCCGAAGCGCTGGATCGGAGACCGGGCGAACTCCAGCTGACCTTCGATCTGAGCACCGTCGATCCGAGCATCGGAGCTGTACAGCTCTGCGCCCTGGGGTGAGTGCAGACGAATGGAGGCGTTTGCTTTGATCGGCACCAGATCTTCCAGATCTGCGGTACCGCTTCCGTTTAATTCGGAAATCCCATCCTGGTAGACGATACGATTCAGAGACAATCTGTCATCGTAGAGCTCGAAGGCCAGTTCGAGGGAGTTCTTCTTGACTGTGGAAAACGGGATATTCCGAAGCCGGATCATCGAGGAGGTAGCATAGGGTGAACCGCCTGAGTCCATCAGTCCTGCCATATCCAGAGACACGTACATCGTGCCTCGTTTCAGGGTAACAGGGAGATTCTCGCTGCGCAGCTGGAAGGAGTTGCCCCACAGTTGAGCGATCCGTCCCGAGAGTAGAACCGGATTGATGGTCCGGGCGAAAGAATAGTATCCCTCCAAACCATAAGAACCGCTGATCCGCACCGAGTTCCCCGGAGAGACAACCAAATCGACTTGATACGGCACATCTTCAAACCAGATCAGAGAGCTCAGTTCCGTGCTTTCCTCCAGCCGCTCTGCTGCTATATCACCCCGCAGGGAGTATCCCTGCCACTCGGCACGGATATCGGTGATCTCCACATTATCGCCGGTCATATTCCCGGCGAAGCGGAGGGTATTGTCCGGTTGATCTTCCTCGAGTACCTCAACCTGCTCGGCGGACAGGGTGAAATCAAAAAAATCCGTCGTCGCCCCGGCGGCTGCGGAAACCGTATATCGGCGAAGCCGCTGTTCGAGTCGCGAGGATATCCGTTGTTCCGGAATGAGCAGCCTGTAGACCGTGTTGAGGGGAATCCGGTTCAGGCTGGCTTCCGCCTGCAGTGTAGGCTCGGCTTCCCAACTAAGCTCCCCCGCGGCCTCGAGGGAACCACTTTCAGGAGCTCCCTCCAAGACCGCAGCCACTGTGAATCCGACATTCCTTCCCTCGGGTGCGAGGTTCAAAGTGAAGCTATCAAAAAGCGTCTCCCCCAGGCTCAGAGCTTTCCCCTCTATCGAGACGGCTTGGACGCCCCGCTCGATGTTCAAGGTTGCGTTGAGATTCTGTCCTTCCAGAGGCTCGAGATCGTTGATACGGAGCAGACCGGAGGGCATCAGATTCTTGACCAGGACATTGCCGAGGAACTCCACTCTGCCTCGGGATGTATCAAAAACCAATGGATTGAGGTACATTATCTCTTCGTTGCCGGTAATATGGCTGAGCACCGACACATCGAAGGGCAAGACCTCCTCGGGCAGCTCGATCTGCAGGTAAGCGGAATAGCGGAGGTTATGTTCGTCGAGATTCACGGCAACAGATCCCGAGGAACTCACAGAGCTCAACAGATAAGGACTGAAGCGCTTCAGTGGTCCTGTCAGCTGAAAAAGACTGGCCGGTTGGAAACGCTCGGTGGTGAACTGAAAACTCAGGTCCTTGCTCGCCGTATCGTACAGGACCTGGATATCCAGGGGAGCTCGGTCCTGGATTTTCCTAACGTTGAGACTGTTGGAGTCGTAGGTAACCTGGAGGGTCTGGCGTTTTAAATCGATCGTTTCCGTGGAAAGGCTGTAGATCCGGATCGCCAGGTCCGACCAGGTAAAAAATCTGTCCAGGCTGCCGTTTATCTTTACTCGGGTAGACAGCCAGGCTGGAACAGGCGTTCCCCTTCTGGCATGCTGCATTTCGATGGAACCGCGGACCCCGATCTCATACAAGTCCTCCTGGTTCTCTGCAGTAAAAAAGAGGTTCGTTACCTCTAACTGCCAATCCCCGTGCGTGTAGCGCAGCGATATATTGCTCCCACTGATGTCTACCTGGGGGAACTCCTCCTCCCGGCGGTCGCCGTCACTCTGCCTGAAAAAGTTGCGGTTCGAGGTGATACCGCTGCCCGTTCTCAGGGAATCCAGTAAATCCAACAGCTCCCGGTCCCGGTCATAGTCGATATTGAACTCGGAATTGGCTATCTGAATTTCCGACAGCGCAAGTACGGCTGCCCGGGTGGAGAGAAATCGGAACAGATTATAATACACCTTCACCCGATTTATTCGCAGCAGTACTTCCTTCGGATCGTTCCGGCCGTAAACAACCAGCTCTCGAATGCCCAAATAACCAAAAACCGACGGTGACATACTTTCATAGCTGATTTTCCGCCCGATCTTGGCTTCCAGCATGTGGAGGACTTCCGTTTTGAGTTCTTCCATTCTGCGGTCCAGCCGGGTCCCGACCTGGTGTACGAAGAGCGTACCGAGAGTAACAATTACCAGAAGGATGAGAATTTCAAGAAAACGCCATTTAAGCTGAATCGAATCCGAACTCAATCGCTGCGCTCCAGTCTGAATCTATACTGAATCTCCCCGACATCCGTACTCGTACCGTTGGAGGCTTCAAAAAGGTAGCTCAGAAGAGCCCGCTCGACGGCCCTGTCCACCGAAGCATAGCCGGAACTGCGGACAATATCCACTTCGATGACCTGCCCGCTGGGTGCAACGCTGAAGACAGCCGCCACGTCGACCTCCAAACCCTCCTCGAGAAGTATGTCTGGGAACGGAATCCCAGCCGTTTTCAGAAGCTTCCGCTCCCTGCCTTTCCATTCTAGCGCACCGGCCCGGGTAATTCCATTTTCCTCGGGCAGCGGCGACGGTGGAACGGGAGTCCCTATTTCCCGGGCCAGAAGCTCCTCCGGTCGCGGAGGTGCAACGGCAATACTTCGTTTGGGAAGAACCGGTTTCTCCTCCGCCGTGTAGCGAAGGCGATCGCCCCCGGTATCCCGTAACTCGTGAAGCGGAGCCGCCGCAGCAGCAGCTCCGGCACCCGGCACGGAGAGTGTCTTCGGTCCCTGCATCTGCAGGCTCCCTGCCAACTCCCGGGGTTCAAGATCGGATAGTCGGGTCTGCTCCGCTGAAACCGCCAAAGGACTACGCTCAAGGGGTGGAGCAAACTTTATCACCACGCGCCGGGGAATCAGCTCCGGAGCTTGCGGCCCTTTCAGCAAGAACAACAGGAGAACCAGACAGAGATGAATTGCCAGGGAAACGAGGAGGTAGAGCCGGTAGTTTTCTCTCATTCCGGAAGGCTCTTTTGCGCCGTCACCAGCGAGATCGACCCCACTCCGGTCAACCTGGCCAGATCCATAATCTCGACCACATCTCTGTACGGCAGCAACTCATCAGCCTGCAGAATCACATCGGTACGCTGAAGGCGCACCATCTCTTTTTTCAGTTCCGCGGCGAAGCGGTCCCGAAGCACGGTTTGTTTCCCAATATAAATCTCCCCAGACACCGCTAAAGTTACAACGATTTCTTCCTGCAATACAGCCTGGGAGGTATAGGCTTCGGGAAGCTCCACCGTAATTGCCGGATTGATGGAGAGGGTTGTATTCAACATGAAAAAAATCACAACCAGAAATACCATGTCGATAAGGGGGGTAAGAACCAGACCGCCATCATCCTCAAGTCTTCTTTTTAGCCGCATCAGCGTCCCCTCGAGTGATTTCAATCTTGATTATGTGCCGCTCGTCCCTCTCCATCACCGTGTACAGGAATCCCCCATGCTTGTAGGTTGTTCCGATCTCGGGAATCCTGCCCAGCTGTTCGCAGATAAATCCGCCCACCGTGTCGTAGTTGCTCTTTTTCAGGGGGATCCCCGTCTCGTGGTAGAGGTCTTCGATGTCCGCGACGCCGGCGACGATGTAGTGGCCGGGTGCCAGAACCTCGATATCCTCAGCCTGCTTAAAGACCTCTCCTGGTACGAAACCGACGATTTCCGAGGCGATTTCGGCGGGCGTGATCAACCCGGATACGGCCCCGTATTCGTCGGAAAGAAAAACCACATCGCTCTTACGTCGATTCATCTCGAGGAAAAGATCGGGAATCCGTTTGACATCCGGATAAAATACGGCTTCCGTCATCAGCTCCCGAATCCCCCGCTTCCTCTTGGCCATCAGATCGAGCCGCAGCAGGCTCTCGACGCTGAAATAGCCGATGATATTATCCGCCCGCCCTTCAAATACCGGTAGAAATCGAATTCCGTTGGTGTAGCTGATCTCCACCGCCTCTTGGATTGTTGCCGTGCTGGCGCAGACGGGGTACTCGTGCATTGGAATCATGACTTCCCGGGCCAGGGTGGTACGAAAATCGAAGATATCTTCGAAAACTCTGTGCTCCGTTCTGTCCAAGCCCGATTCTCTGGATCCCAGACGAACGAGCAGACGCAGATCGTCTCGAGACTGGGGAAGCTTGCTGCGCTTCGCCTTGGGATTTGAGAACAGCAGAATTGCTTTTACGATACCGTTCAGAATCATTGCCAAGGGCAGAAAAAGGAAGTAGAAGATCACCAGCACCGGTGCCAGGCGAACGGCGATCGTGTCGGCACGTCTGCGGAAAAAGGATTTAGGGATGATCTCGGTGAAGATCAGCAGAAAAAGAGTCAAAGCCAGGCTTCCCAACCAGGCGGCCGATTCGAATCCCTGTTCCCGCAGAGTGCTTGCCACTAAGATGGCTGCGCTAACCACGGATATGTTCGTCCCGATCAGGGTGGTTCCCAGCAGCCGCTCCGGTTTGAGGAGAAGGAAATCCGCAGCCCGGGCATAGTAAATACCCTTTTCCTTCTTCAGATACAGGGTCAGCTGATCCGCGGCCAGCAATCCTGTCTCCAAACCGGCGAAAAACGCCGCGCTGATCGTGCACATCAGGATGATCATGACGGTCAGTGGCAAAGTTTTTTCACCTCCACCTCCAGGATCCTGGTTTTGCTGATTCGTTGTACCGTGAACTCGATCTTCTCGATGACCAGC
>Ga0307379_10005970_pt1 | contig 16839 bp, 14 predicted proteins | sample UN2MG_FD_202237 | JGI IMG/M metagenome (GOLD analysis project Ga0307379, IMG submission 202237) | Soil microbial communities from Risofladan, Vaasa, Finland - UN-2 | ecosystem: Environmental > Terrestrial > Soil > Coastal area > Acid sulfate soil | place: Finland: Risofladan, Vaasa | collected... | reverse complement strand
TCCGCATTGTCGCGAAGGAAGGAGGAAATGTGCAAAGCCCCGCTTTTTTATTGCAGGCTTCCACCCAGGTCATGAAAACCGGTGAAAGGAACACTGGGGGCAGGTCTTGCATTATGACAATCAATGCTTGATGGGCGATTTCTTTATGAGCATCAGTCCTGAAGGTATAAGATAAAGTGATAATAAAAGACCTAACCCCATTCTCCCCCGCGGGGGAAATGAGTGTCACAAAATAGTGAACGAATTTATTTATCAATTGTCAGGATCGTAACATTTCAATATAATATCAATAAGGAGAGGAACATGAAAATTGAACCTATTGATGAAATAATTCCATTGACAATTGGAAATGTTCACATTGAAAATAATTTGAATCTATTTTCATTACTTATTGAGGATGTTAAAAATTTCGGTTCAATCATAATAGGAAAAATATTCAACGATGATAAAAGAATAAATGAATATGTAAGGTCGGTTGTTTCATGCCTTTTAAGGCAATTAATCGAATATATGGACGCTATTGCAATATTGATAAAAAAATCTTCTTCCGATCCATGTATTTTAATTTTAAGAGGATTATTTGAAAACCACATTTACTTAAAATTTGTTTTACGGGAAAAAAGTGAGGAAAGAGCAAAAGCTTATTATGTGAGCCATTTATTAACTAAAAAAAGAAATGCTGAAGAACATGATTTTTCAACAAACCTTGGAAGGGAGCTAAAGAATAAAATTGAAAAAGACGATATTTCTAAATATTTATCTCTCACAACACAAAACTGTCAAAGTGAAGTTGATAAAATTGATAAGATTTTGCAAAAACCTAAATATCAATATATAAAAAATGAGTTCGACAAAAGAAAAATGGAGCGAAAAAAAACCCACTGGTATTCACTATTTAATGGCCCAACTAATTTAGAACTTCTTTCTAACTCCGTTGGATGTTTGGGACGATATAATATTTTATACAGATATTTTTCGAAATATGCCCATAGTGAAAACCAATTGGATAATATCGATCCTCAGGGGGCCGGCATGGCTGGATTAGTTCAAATTAGAAATCCTGAGCAAGCACAGCAAATAACCCAACTAACTTTAACATATGGACTTGATTCATTCCGGATTGCTATAGAAACTCTTTTTCCAAGTTTATTAAACTATTATAAACAATTTTATAAAGAAAATATTGAACACCTTAGTTCCGAAATGAGAAATAAGAATTTAATTCAGGTAATTCGGTAAAAGTATATAAATTAACGGTATAAGTAAATAGGACGGGTCTTCCGGCCTGTATTAAATTCTTTGCAAAGGGAAATCAACGGGAGAGGTCTGCCCAGAACAGGGCCTGACGGCAGATGTAGCGCGACCTAACGCCCCGCATAACCAGCTGTCAATAAAGTGTTGCGGAATTGCCAGTCCGAGTTGACGTGATTGTTATGCATCTATGGGCCACCAAAAAGTTTTGCACCTAGAGCGAACGCACCGGCAACAAGTCCAGCCAAAGCAATCAAGACACTCCAAAATTGAGCGGGCTTCAGCCCACCAATCAACTCGGCGATGGTAAGGTCTGATGCCACCTTGGAGAGAGATGGCCTCTTCGGCATTTGCGTCATCTTTTGCTTCCAACTTGCGAGAACACCGTTGAACTCAGCAGAATTTAGTGATGACGCTTCGGGCTTTACCCATTGTACGTACCAGTCGTATCCACGTTCGAGCAATCCTTCACATTTCAGACCTGCCTCGACAATGACCATCAGCGGGAGACCACGAGAATAGGCCATGGCCGCCTCGATCTGATTCCAAGGCGTAGGCAGTTTGACATCGCTTACTGCCACCTCATTGGCGCCACCACGCCGCTCTATGCCAGTAGCAAAATATGAGCGCTCAAGGGCTATCACCGCGGTTCCCACACAGCTATCCAGCAGCTCGGTGACCGTCTTCAAGGGCGCGTCAGCACTAAAAGTATTTCGCCCTAATGTGTGTGGAATAAGTCCTTCACTTCTGAGTCGATCTTCTACGGCCCGAACGAAAGCCTCTTGTTTGTCAGTAGCTGTACCTCCAACGCTGATAAACACATTAAGTTCATTCATGGCTCGATTCTCCTTACTTGTGTCAGATGCATTAAGGGAACCAAGAATCCTGGGATCAGGTCTTGCTGTACGACATGTTTGAATGCAAGACCTAACCCCATTCTTCCCTATTGTTACTCATTTTTATCTCCCCCTATTAGCCTATTGATAATTTAGATTTTAGAGATCACAGCAGATAGCCGGCGACTGGCAAGGACTAAGCGCTCTGGAGCGACATTTCTCATTTTTGTCCACTTGATCAAAGAAATCACTCCATCAGCAGTTTCGATTCCCGTCAGGCCATCGCTATATTTACAACATCCGGAATTAAAGTATAGAGGCAAAGAATCATCCGGAAGACTCTCATCCAGTTGATGGAAGCGATCATGAGTTTCCATGATACGATGCGCCTTGTCCATTTCTTCCAACGGTGAACTGGCAATTCCAGCTTGAGGCAGTTGTTCTTTTTCCAGCTCCAGCTTCCTGATCCGCCTGGACATGATTCTTGTAAGTGAAACAGATTCGAAATAGGCCAAGTGAGTATGGCCGGCAATGACGATCTTTTTGTTGATTTTACCCCATTCGTAGAGTAGTTGGGCGCGACGACTGCGGATTTTACTGTTCTCGGCTGCGCTAGGTTTTTTTCCGATAAGTTGCTCAAATGTTCGTTTTAAAAGCCTCAAGATGATCTGGCTGAATTTATGCAATTCATCGGAGAAAAGATCCCCCTCATGACCATGGACTACAAAAATTTGATCGCCGAGACGCAGGGCGGGGATAACTGTAATGGGGCCCCCCATGATGGAATCCAACTTTTTTCTGACATCATCTTTCTTCCAGTCGTGGTCATGGTTACCGTAGATGCGAAAATAATTGTTTGGAAGGAAGAGATTTTCTTTCTTGAATGTATCGGAGTAATTGTCCAAGACATGCTGAAGTACATCGGCAGCACCCTCCTCAATGTCACCAAGCAGAACGAGCTTGAAATTGTTTCTGTGATAGTAGTCGAGTACTCCAAGATAGATGGATTCGACATTTTTAAAAAAATCGGTTTCTCCGCGATCCCATTTGTGTGAATCGCTGAGAATGATGATTTTGTCGATGTCAGGATTGAAGTCGATTTTTAGCGCCCTTTCGAAATGATCGTTGAGCCTCTCGAAAGTCATGCTTTTTTCGTTTAAAGACATTTTTCCCTCCAAAAAAATAATTTGAATACCTCCCTTTTCGAAATTATAGATCGATGGGAGGGAATCATTCTTGTTGCTTGATTTCTTAACTTTGTCAATATTGGCTTTGGTTTATTGGATCAAGCATTGTGGAATGGAGAAAAGAAACAGCTGAGATGAACGGTTTCTGCAATTATAACGACATTATTATGGAAACTGCATCGGAATGTATCCCAGGTATTTGTGTAAAGAAGTCAAGTACCGTGCGGAAAAATCTCAGGGGTTAAATTATGTCAGTCCGTTTGTATAATTTTATTGGAATTAGTAAACATGGGATGGCCGGGAAAGAAGTGCTTCAATTCCCTGTAACAGACATCGATCAAGTTGTCCTGGGGAATGATGATGCGCCAGAAATCCCCCTTCAACACTGCCTCGAAATCCTTCAGGATTTCCTTTGGATCCGCGGAGAGTTCGAAGACCGGGGTGGGGAAGTCGCTGCCGAAAAGAAGCCGTTCCCTGGGGAGTTTCTCGATGTCGTCAAAATATTTTTTGCGGAATGGTGTGCAGATGGCCGAGACATCCGCATAGCAGGCCCCTCCCGGGGCAACATTCCCCGTTTCCGTCAGGAAATTCTTGACCATCTTGAAATCCGAATGCTCCAAAAATCTTCCCAGAAAACCTGAAACAAAATAGGGAAGTCCGCAATGAGCAAAGATTATAATCCCACCTGCATCCACTGCCGCCCGGATGTTCTGCAGGATTTTTTCCACTCGGGGAACAAACAATTTGCTTTTTTTATTACGAAAAAAATTTGCGAACTTGTCCTTCCAGGTCCAGCTCAGGAAGTTGTAGGACTCCGTTCTGGGATCATCTGAAAAAATGGCATGCTCGGGCCCGACATGAAGCAGCAGCGGCAGTGCTTTTCCGTTATTTCCAGCGCGCGCCAGAAACTCCATGGCTTTGCCAACCCTCTCGTCAGCGAGATCAATATGCTGGGCGGAGGGCAGCCATTTCATGAGCTTTGCGTCGTCATTCACGCATTTTTTTGCTCGATCAATGAAATTGCTGTCATAGGGATGAACGGATGCTCCGAAAAGAATCTTGCTCGGAAGCTGATCACGAAGCTTCTTAACGATATATTCATTGGCTACCCACATGTGCGACTGATTTTTTTGCGGTTTTCCCGCTTCATCAAAAACATGATCCAGCGCCAGGCACATGACTTTATCCACTCCGCTCTGATCGGCCGCCTCAATGATCTTTTCCATCAACACCGTGTCACAAACCGATGCTTCGTCAATACGGGCGTATAAAAGGAATATCTTGTAAACAAGCTGTCGCTGGTACCATGGAGAAAAATGGCCTAGATTTCCCCAGCGATCGCCTTTCAGCCCCACATGCATATGGGTGTCGATAACAGAACTATTCTCTTGACTCATCGGATCTCCTTATTGACCATGCATTATAGATTGTCCTTTAAACACCGTTCAACTTCGAGATCGTATAAGTTCGGGTTTTTATCCATGATTTCAACGACTCCCGTTGATTGAGGATGATACAATTTATATAAATTTTCCATCCATACAGGTGTTACTGTATATGGATGTTCTGCACCTTTTTCATGCACATTGACCAGTAGAAAGCTTAAATAAAGGGGCATATCTCCATCTCCCTTATACGCCCTATTCACTGACATGACCAATTTTCCCAAAAGTGTCTTCGCCAGCCAGGATCCCTGCATTATGGCCCCGCCTTCTTTCATATATACTTTCCACTGGTCGGCATCGGGAAACAGACGCGAAACCTGGTATCGCCTCGGTTTAAAATCTGTCGAATGCAAAGCGGAACCACCGCCGCCGTTCACAATATGCTTTTGTTCAATGCCAGAAGTGGAGCAGCCAAATTCAATTTCAAAGAACCGTTGAACGGTTTCGGCAGAATATTCTTGAAAACTATGCTCATGGCCGCATACGACTTTTTTCACGCATGGATGGGACGCCAGGATCCGGCATAGAGTGTTCATGCGTTTGCCGTCCTTTTTCCCTTTGTTGAGAACCGGGATGTGAAACAAGACGATGACATCTTTTCCATCATGGTCCGCAAGATTCAAACGCTCTTCCAGCCAGCGATATTGTTTCTGATCAGCAGGCATCTCTGTACCGATATTCAAGAACCTTCGACCGCCGTCTAAATTTCCCTTTTTCCCGGTATCCAATCCGATGACCACAACAGGGGAATCAGGCTCTTTCAGTTCCCAATACGTGCCTGGCTGCGGCACCAGCCTCAATCCATAATCGGACCATCGATTTGCATATTTCCGCGTGCAAAAAGTATCAAAATATTCTTGTCCCTGTCCCCGGGCATAATATTCATGATTCCCGGGCAACGACCAGATCGGGATGTCGAAATTGCGATAGGGCTCGAAAAAACCTGCCAGATAATCATCTTTGTTCCGGTCGCCGCTTCCATCAATCCGTCCGGCCGGATTGGCCAAATCGCCGATGATGATCATGAACTTGGGCCGAAAATGATACAAGAGCGGCAGCAGTCCATATTGAGAGCGGTCCCCTTCGCCGGTATCGGCAATAATAATGAAGCAGAAACCTTCACTTGCAGAATGTCCGGGTTCCAAAAGTCTTGAGAACGGAACGGAACGATCGGGAGGGGAAGCAGGACCAAAAGTGTACCGCCAGGAGTTTGAATTATCACTCCGCAATAGATCATTTCGCGAAGCGATGAGATTGCGTGGGCGAAGCCAAAATCCGATCCCCCGGTCTTTTGCAAATTCCGGAAATCGAATGTCAACCACGCTCACCTCCATAATCGGGGAGCGGTTTTTTAAATTTACCTTGTTGCAATCCCAAAAGGAATTTGACCAAATCGTTCCAAACCGGAGCGCCTACGCCTATAAGGAGGGCGGTAAACAGGCATTGAAAAATGTATTTTATCCAGGAAGCGATCCATGCCCAGGAAAAAGCCGATGCTCTCCCAGCGATTTCATTAAATTTTATCAATTGCAAGAACGAGGCATCCTGGGATTTCCTGTCAATGGAAGAAAGCTCTTTTGCATAGTCGGTCAACAAGATTTTGACTTCTTCCAGGTTCTTCATCACTTCGGCCTGGCCTTTTCCAGAATCCTCGGCTTCCATTCCTTTGGTGATTTTTTCGGACATCGCCAAATATGTCTCGGCAAGTGATGCGGCCTCCTTGGCTGACATCCTCTGGGCACGCTTCCAGATGCGTCCTGCCGAGAAATCAAAAGCCAGCGAGATGACCAGGGCGATAAAGATGGTTTGCTTGAGATTTTTCCGACGATAGGCGTATTCGAAATTTTTTTCAAATTGGGGGAAATTGGTTTTCGCATCTGATACATGCGACAGGAAACACTCCTGGAACGAATCACAAAGCTCTTTGGCGCCGAAAGTTAACGGCGCGTTGATCTTTCCAAGGATTCGGTCATTTTTCGAATCTTTTTTCAAAGTATGTCCCCACTGCGAGAGCCATTGCGTGATCTCATAGGCATTCCAATATCCCAGCATCCCTTTATCAGCCTTCCCCAGATCCTCCAAGAATCGGCACCATGCCTGGGAAGGCTTTTTCTCCGTTCCGCATTGCCAGTTCATTTCCTGCCTCAACATCTGATGCGTCTTCAGGACCCAAGGTGGGGCTGTTTTGATCAAAGCCGCTTCCAATTGATCCCGGTCCATCGGCAGTAAAACTCCCTGAGGGCGAATACGCAGGAACTGAAATGGCCCCCGAACCGTTAGCGTGAAGCAGGCCTGCTTTAATTGCATGGCCCAGGGACCGAGAAAATCCGATAACGAACGGCTATAGGAGCGATCCTTGCTGCTGGATAAAAACTTGAATGATTCCTGAATAATCTGCACCAGAACGGAAAGACCAAGGATGAACGCCGCGAATCCCAGCAACGCCGAAAGCCATTGCGATTGAATTCCTTCCATTTTTCCTCCTATTCATATTTAATAGTTTTTAAATATTGTTTTTGGATGAGCTACAAAGCAATGTTGCAAGAATACTATTTACCACCATAGCCGGATTCCGGTAAAATCCAGAGATGAGGCTGGGCTTAGGGCTTGCCCCTAAAGCCTATTTAGGACTATATCGGATATTTCTTTTTCATTTCCTTCCTGAATAACGCGAATATCCGTATCAGTGCACCTGCGGAATTCGACGGATTTTCTTGTCGTGCTTTTCATGTCCTTTATGTTTGAATCGAAGAAGGTCCCTGCTCCGCTCTCGAATCGCTTGGCGGACTCATGAAAGCTGATCTCGCCGAAGCCCTCGTAGGGATCGTTTGGGCGAGCCGGATGCCAGCCTTTCCAATGATAGAACATGATCCTTTCGTTCGGATTGATGCAACTGGCAACGCTCTCCCAATACGCCGCTAATTTGCCGTTCCCGTCATAGGCCTTCCCCTTCATTTTGATCGAGTTCGTCGCGGCATCGGCCCGCAGTTCCACAAAACTCAGGGCTGAACTTTTAGCCGGGGTGATCTTCTCCCACCATGATCCCGAAACCCGGGCACAGAAATCATACAGCTTTTTGATCTCCGGCGTCGACGGGCTCCCAATGCGACGTAGAAGCACGTCGGGTTTGAAGGCGGCAAAAAGGGAGACCACGGCAATGAGGGCTACGATCACGAACAGCATACCAAAAATAACATACGCTTGATTCTCTGCCTGGACATTGAGCGCAATGCCGACCAGTGCGGCTTCGACAATTAACGCAATCAGGACAAAAAAACCGAGATAAGTCTTGACGGCACTGATGATCGCCGTCCGTTCTAAAGACTTCGGTTTTTCCTCTTTTTCAGGTTTTTTCGGCATATTTCCCTCCTTCTTTAATTGAAATAGCACAGACCGAACTATTTATCCTTTTAACACTGAGGTCAGATCTTGCATTATGACATTCAATACTTTATGAGTGAGTTCTTTATATGCATCAGTGGAAATAGCATGCGTGTCCTGTGTGCGTCAAACCACTCATTCTCAAAGTAACGGAAATAATTGCGATTCCTTTCCTGTCTATAATAATGCCAAGAGAATGAAATCCTTGTTTTTATAGTTCCTGATTCTTTTGCAGACCTCATAGCCTTCACGGTCGCCATCATCATTTGTGTTTCCTTCGATGGTATGGAAAACATCATCGTCAACTGATTGAACGATTCCGGTGTGAACCCAATCCCTTGGCGAACGCCGGTCCAGGAAGAACGAGCCTGGGGCGATGGTTGCATTGTGCTTGGCGTTTGATTCATTCAGAAAAAGCCCCCGCTCCTTCGCGCTGGCGGCGAGTGAGTCGCAGGAGAACGAGGTCTTGATGGGAAGGGGCATGCCGAGGGTCTTGCAGGCCTGCTTCAAGATGAAGGAAACGAATCCCGCGCACCAGGGCCAGTCGCTGCCCTCGTTTCCCTGCATGTATAGGCGAATCCAAGGCCCTTTATTCTGTCCTCCGACCTCCAGTGGATGCGGCTCCAGGTGCCTTTCCGCGTAGGCGACGACCATCTGGCCCAGCCCCATGTTATCCGGCAAGATTTCCTGCAACGCTGTTGTCATCGGCAGTACCAGTTTCTCAAAGGTCTTATCACCGACGATACCGTCCACAATCAGGTTCTTTTTTTTCTGGAACTGGCGGACAGCGGCATCCGTTGCAACACCGAAGTCCCTGTCAATGACTACGCGATAGCCGTGAAGGCAGAGCCATTCCTGGATCAGCCCGACCTTCTTGCCTTTCATTCCCTTCTTGTATTCTTTATCAAGAACTAAATCGCTCATCATCCACATCTCCCATATTTATTAAGTACAAATTACTAACCTTAAAAGCGCCACATAAAGAACAAAGTAGAGCTACGAAGGGGGAAAACTAAAATTTATGCGTACAAGGCTTACCAGAAAGTATTTTAAGGACATTGTTTTTCGATCGTGAAAAATCCAATTCTAAAATGACATGATTTTGAACTTTTCTTGATTTTGCAACGATGCAGTCATTTAATTTAAAACAAGCGCTTGCTTTTTTCTTATTTCGATAGAGCGTATTGTTGCGTTGGGTACAATAAATTTCGACGTTCTCTTTTTGCAAATACGCGAGTGGTTCCTTATCGGGTATCCCGTGACTTTGACCGACCATGTTTACGGCATATTTGGGCTTTATAAGGGGGATAGCATTCTCGGTTATGCCATTTATGCTGCCATGATGAGGAATTTTCAAAATCAATGCATTGATTTCCATATGGTCATTTTCAAGTCGGTCCCAAACCTCTTTCTCGCTATCTCCAGGAAATAAAATTCGAAAATCTTTATTGGGAATTCCACCAACGATCGGTGTCAGCATCATCACAATACTGTAGTTATTGGTAGTTTTTTCGGCGCGACTCGCCAGCGCTTCAAGTTTATTGTTCCAATCGCTTAACAAGTTCGAAATCGGCATCCCGGGTACAATCGACACCCCCTCTGTGATTGAATCCGGACTGCCGAAAACGTTGGCGGCAAATTCGGATGAAGGGATTTGTTCTTGAGGAGAAAGGATATCAATTTTTAGATTAGAGAAAAGATTCGCTGGTTTGTTTTCGAGGCTTGGATGAAAGATCGTTACTTTTGGACTTAATTTTTGGAGACTCTCCAATAGATCCTCATTTTGAGCAACGCTTGTTATTGTCATTTTCAGGGATTCCGGAGTTTTATCCGAAAAAGAATAAGCTCGGATCCTGGAGCTGTCCGCATCTGACGCAGGCATAGGTCCCCAATAGTTTTTTATCGAAAAAATTTTCTTGCTTTGGCTTGCCAATTCACTGACAAAAATTTTCAGGCCGTTGATATGATCCGAATCCAAATGTGTCCCGATCATGAGATCGATCGTCTCGATATTCTCTTCATTCAGATACTGGATCAGGGCGTCTTTCCCCTTGTTGCCATTGCCTCCATCAATGACCATGCAGGCTTTCCGCCCGTCCTCGTCGAAGGTCAAAACCGAACAATCACCGTGCTCTTCAATATCCAGAAAAGCGATCTTCATTAGCATGAATGCTCCCCTCATATAGATTGAATGGCTTTTAAAATGTCCACCATTCCCGATCCCTGAAAATAGTTGTCACGTCCAAGATCGATGCAGCTTTTCATTAAAATCTGCTTCACTTCCTTTGCCCTGTTTTTGAATTCGGGTTTGACACTGAGGAAAATGGCCAGGGCGCCGGAAACATGAGGGGTTGCTTGGCTCGTTCCAGACATTTCGGCCGTTGAATCGTCGCTTTTGTGATATGCGGAAACGATGCTTTCTCCTGGGGCGACCACATCGGGCTTTTTGCGGCCATCCCCAGTAGGACCTTTCGATGAAAAGAATGATATTCCATGGGTATGGGGTTTCGTGCTATGCACCGATCCCACGGTAATCACTTCCTGGGCATTGCCAGGGTCTGAAATATTCAGATCAAGATAACTGCTGAAGATTTCAACCTGGTTTGTAGATGAGGCCGTAAGCAGGTTTTTGAATCCATCATTTCCAGCAGCTACGCAAACGATGACGCCGCTGAGCATTAATCTGTTTGCTTCTTCGCAAATGGGAGAAGCGCCGCATCCATAACCCAAGTCGGTGGCTCCACCGAGGCTCAAATTCACTCCATGAATAGGAGCTTCTTTGTTTTCCATGTTGGCCTTTCGGATATCGTACATGGCCTGGATAATGCTGGAATGCTTTCCACTGCCGTCCTTGTCGAGGACTTTATAATCATGAATGGTCACTTTGGGCGCAATGGAACAGATAATTCCGGCAACATGGGTGCCATGCCCATTTTCATCACCGCGAACGGTATTTGTATAATCGCACTGATAGTCACTTTTACAGTTCTTTTTGACCATGGCATGGGTGATCCTGACACCCGTATCGATCACAGCCCAATGGATATCCTCTCCGGCTTTATCAAACAATCTTCTCGCGGCATCTACCTTTATTGTCTTTTCGCTGATCTCGATTCTTGTTGAGGCATAGACCTTAATGTCCCTGTCCAACCATACTCTCCAGACAATTCGCTCTGGATCGGATATGTCGTTATGTTTGTCAATCCTTTTCGCTTGATCGAGAGATATTTTCGCGAAGACATATTTGTCCGTGCTCGGCCCCCTTTTTGAAATTTCGAGCTTGGCCATATGTTCCTGTAATTTGGCTATTCTTTTAATTGAACAACCGATAATTACATCTACGCGTTTGACTTTTTCGAATTCCGACCAAACTTCATCCAGAATCACACTACCTTTAAGAAACTGGTCTCTAAAAATCGGTGTTTTTTCGTTTTTCGCCATCTTTTTACTCCTTTCTTATTAAAAATTCTTAATCGGTGATATGGCTGGATTGCTATCACTCCCTCGATTTCATTATTACGATTTCTGATTTGTCATCTTTTTATGCTGTATTTGTTAAAAGCAATCAGAATGCCAAAATGCAGCTTCGGCTAGATGTCCATTCAGCGGCCATTTGGGGGAAGAATGATATATCCGTAAAACAGAAAGCGTCATGTATTCATGACGCATTCATTGAGTCATGCGGATCCCTTTATGTTCTCAATGTATCCGTCTTTATTGTATTGGAGTCGATGATTTATCTGATTCCCGGATATCATTCCTCAATATTGATGAACGCAATTTGGTCGCTTCGATAAAGTTCGGATTGACTCTGAGCAGGGAATCTACTCGTTGCAATGCCTTCTGTGGTTCATTGAGTGCCTGATAACCGCGAGCGATTTTGAGACTGGTTACGGGATCCGAGATGGATCGTTGTGCCATCTTATTGATATTTGCTTTGAGGTCGGCCCGTGCATACTCGTTTTTGGGTTCCGCAGTGACCCGGCGCAGGTTTGTCTCTAAGGTCACCTTGCCTTCTTCGTAGCTGATTTTTTGTATCGCTGGAAACCCGATCATCAGCACGGTCAGGATGAAGAAGCCGAGCAGTTGTTTTGGATTACGCTTCTTGACAATGAACCATACAAGTGCGCCTGCCAGTAAAACAAACAGGATGATGCCCAATACCATCAGCACTTTTTCATAAGAATATAAACCTTCAAACATGCTTTCTCCTTTCTAGTATTTCATTGCAGTCCTTGATAAACTCTGTTAACAAAAAATGAATTTCTTTCAATCCAACTGTGGCTTGCCTTCTGTTATGCCTATTACAAAATTGTATGTCTGATGCAGAATATTTTTGTCCTGTAACCAATTAAAAATAGAAGTTGAAAGAAACAGCGTCGTTAGGAAACTTTTATGCCAAGATAAAATCTAATATTTTTGTTTACCTACTTGACATATATTTTTCAATGAGCATCCACAGTTTCCCGTGGACCAAGGGCATGCTCCCACTCTATTAGTTTATTATCGATTTGCCGGTGTACTCACCTGTCGTCTATTGGTTTAATCTTGGGGTTGATTTGAAGAGTACGCAACTCCAGTTCGGTTAGAATTTTGTAGGGTTTAACTGTATAAGGAATAACCAAGGGGTATTTTTTTAGTAAGAAAAAATCTTTTTTTATCATCATTTCAGGATCACCAAGAAGATTGAATTCTTCAAACTCTACCAAGGAATACTTATTAGTTGTGGCTTCAGGATATCCATAATATTCAGCCATATATATTTTGGCATAGTTCAAAATATATCCCAGATGATTGGAACCGGATATTGTATATCCCCTATTAAAGCCCGGCCAAATGGAATCGATTAATCCTTTGGAAAATTCATCATTATACCCACTGTAAGAGATCCTGGTTGAACCAATGAATCCTGATGCTCCGGCATTATCTTGCTTTAAAAGGGTTTCCCCCAAACACTCTACCTTGGTAGTTCCTGCGTCTTTATCGGTTTCTCCATCAAACCAGCCGCTACGGCAGTTGATGCTATAGAAAATGGGATACTCCCGCTTATTGTCGAGTTTGGCCACATCAGAGGAGACGAAACCCGGATTTCCCCAACCATCGCTGCCTCCGTAAGGTCCGTTTCTTGAATCCCCGTGATCCCGGTGGATGACTAGGAACACCCCATGATCGATACCGTTGATGACTGCTTGTGACGATCCGTCGAAGAGAACTGTCGAAGGCACCGGCGTGATTCCATCTTTATAGAATTTTGTGGCTGGCGAACCCGGTGTTTGCGTATAGATAGTGGCACACCTATAGTTAATGCTTTTTAAATACTGGCGGATCTCTTCAGCAGTTTGCAAAAACCAGCGTTCGGTAATGCCATTTTTATCAACATCCTCGAAATAGGCGGCAAACAAAACATTATTGAACCAGCACTCCCTGGCGATGCGACTCTTTTCGTATTCAAGGATTTTGTTGACCATTATAGTAATCTCTTTTTCTGTAGCTCCAGGCAGGCGCCCTAAGGCCAGGTCGGGAATATAGTCCTTTTTAGTTACATCCGCATCCATGGTCGCATAGTAAAGATCGGTGCCTATGGCTTTGGATTGCTCAGAACTACTGGGATGGGAACAGCCATAATGGGTGGGGACATATTCGACATCGCCCACCAGCAATACATAACTCAGCCGGGGAAAGGTTCTTTTGTATATATTTTTAATATAGTTGGTTATATCAGCCGCACTGGGTCCGCCGCTTTTAATTTCTGAGGTTTTTACCACTTTCACTTTCAGTCCTCTGGCTGTTTTGCTATTGGCCAGCGGCATGATACTTGAATAGAAATTATCATGGGTAATAATCAGGTAGTCAATCTTCAAAAAGGGCCATAATTTCCACTTATTGATCATCTTCTCGGTGGGAAGTTTATAGTTCAAGATGGACTTCTCGAATATGGGTGCAAAATGCTCCGTATAACCTGCCTCGGCATCTTCTTGCTGCGTGTTATCCACTCCGCCTTGATAACCCAATTTCCATTCAATGTTGGAATGCACTTTCAATAGTTTTTTTACCGGGTTATATTGCACCGGTGTGATTTCGACTGGTACAACTTGCAAGCCTCTGAATATGGCTGGCTCGCCCAGTTTGACGATCTGTTCTGGGAAGAAGGCATCTTTCGAGTAGATGCGTTCATCCCTTTGAAATTTGGGTTTTTCCGCCTTATAAAATTCGGCCCAGGGCTCCTGGACTGGGTAAACCTGATAATCCTTTATGATCTGCGACTTGCTGGTCAGGTTTTTAATGAAGGGTCTGGCCCCAGGCGGAATCTTAACAAACCGGCGCATCTTTGGTAAATCGGGAGAACCCACCTCTGCCGATACTCCCGCTCCCGGAATGGCAACTTGCTGGTAAAGCATATCTTTTTCCATTAATTCTTTAACCATGAGCCCAGGCACTGCCACCTTAATCGGTACCCTTTGCTGAGCTTCAGGCAAAGCTTTGAGGGAAATCTGCTGCATCTCTTTTGCATCGGGTAGAATTTTTACCCATTTCTCTTTATCATCAGCGCCGAGATTGGTGATGGAAATGATGAAAAAGATTAAACTTAACACCAATGTTTTTTTCATGTTTATTTTTCCTCCTTATTTTAATTTTGTCTTACATTTCTATTAAGCAATAAACATGCCAAACATTCATCTTATAAAATATCGACTGGATGAGGATCCCTAGCCAAAGTAGAAAATATATTTTACAGGGAGCGTCAGTGATTCATAACGCATTATGAGATTATTCGCTTCAATAGGATTTCAGAGCTATTTTTTTAAGACACGGGCGCTATTCTTGTATGATTATTCTATAGCCAACAGCCCCAATATTTCCTTTTTCCCGTAAACAAGGAGATTGGGTAGATAATCGATAATCTCCCTTAGATGTATCAATAAACAAAGGATCTTCAGAGATTGAATTGGTGTCCGGTTTGCAATCCTGGTAATTACCTATAACATTGTTATTCCAGACATTATTATCAGAAAGCTCTGGTTTTGATGAATTGAAGCATCCTATCCCGCCTAAATTAAAGACAATGATATTGAATTTTATAATAGGAGCTGAATTGTCACAAATGATACCGAACCTGACGTGGTTGTTCACGATGGTGTTATTTTTAATGATAGGGTTACCACCCTGACAAAATACCGCTATGGAGCCGAAATCCGATCCATCATCTGTGCCAACAATCAAATTTTGTTCAAGCTGAGCTTTTGAATCGGCCAGATAAATGCCACCGCCATTATTCAATACAATATTTTCCTTGATAATAGGTGATGTGGAATTACAACGAATAGCAAAATATTCGTTTCCACTCTTTTCAATTGTAAACCCAGAGATTGTACAATCATCATTACCGATGATAATATCTCCTTTACCATCGCCTCGAATTTTCGTGAATTCAGGGCCACTACCAAAGACGTTAACTCCACTTTTTAGCTTCAACCTTTCTATATAAATGCCTTTACCGACCCGAATGGTATCCCCCTTTTGGGCTGAATCAATGGCATTCTGGATGGATTTTCCGTCACCTGGTACTTTTAGTTCCCGAGCCGCTAGATTCGCTGCAGAATACATTAGTGTCACTACTACAAAAAAGGAATTTAGGCAACTAAAAAATACTTTATTCATTATAATAAGAATTTACAATAAAAAATGAAATTTATAAAATCCAGTAAAAATATTCGGATACTGAACTTCCCATGATAAAAAAACTAGATATGAAGCTATTCATCGGGAATTCCTAAGCGTGATTTTCTAATGCAAGCTACCGCCGTTAGGTGTTGCGTCTGTCCTTCAAAAAATTTCATTTTCCAGCTCAGTTCAACTTTCCGCAGGCAACGCGTCGGCCGAAGGCTAGTGAACTGTTTGCTCTCTCTCGGGACGGTCCTTTTTCAGCTTGTAATAAAGCGTGCCGTCGAGGCTCTGAAAAACCTTGATGCGCCCTTTTTTCACCAGTTTTTTCAATGTGTGCGAAACCTTGGCGATGGCGATTTGCGCATTTTGCCGTTTCATCCAGAACTTGGTGATGCCCTCGATGGTGTCTGCCGCGTCGGGATTCTGTTCAAGATAGGAGAGGATCAATTTTTCGATGGTTTCTCTTTTCCTGAATATCAATTGGACCTTCCCTTGCAGTGATAGCAATTCACATGCCAAGAAAATCGGAAAGTAAAAACCTTTACTGGTGCGGGTTTAGACGGGTTTAGAAAGGTGAATAGTTAATTACTTGAATTCGAGCGTCACTTATTCATGACGCGATTTTTTTTTGTCGGGCGCAGACCCCTTTATTTTAATGGAGTTCGTGTTCTCGAGAGTTTCACTTTTTTGTGACCCGAGGAAAGGCTGGCTGAAATGCAGGGGGTTGATGGCATGCTTTTTCAGCAGGTTCCAGAGCGCCGTCCGGCTTTTGCCCGCCCTCTGGGCCGCGCTGGCCACGTTGCCCAGGCTCTCTTTCATGAGGTTGCGCAGGTACTTGATTTCGAAATGATCGACCACTTCCTTTTTCGCGGTTTTGAAAGCCGGGATCTCTTTTTTGGGCGCATGGGCCTGCAGATAGCAGCATTCCAGCATTTCCCTGGTGATCAGGGGCTCATCAGCGATCACGATCAGCTGCTGGATGACGTTTTCCAGTTCGCGGATATTGCCCGGCCAGTCGTAGTTGTTCAGGGATGTCATCGCCTTCTGGGTGAAGCGGATTCGGGGCTTGCCGTA
>Ga0307379_10005969_pt1 | contig 16841 bp, 15 predicted proteins | sample UN2MG_FD_202237 | JGI IMG/M metagenome (GOLD analysis project Ga0307379, IMG submission 202237) | Soil microbial communities from Risofladan, Vaasa, Finland - UN-2 | ecosystem: Environmental > Terrestrial > Soil > Coastal area > Acid sulfate soil | place: Finland: Risofladan, Vaasa | collected... | reverse complement strand
GTTGGAGAAAAAATAGATTCTACTACAAGTAATCCTTCAATAAATGCAGATCCATCTACATATAAATTGGTGGAAATCGAAACATCTGTATTTATAGATAATCCCGATGAATCTAAATGGAATAAAGGATTTAACCCTCCAGCATACATATCAATAGCTCGATTATTAGTAGATGCTCCTAATTGTAAAGGAGATCCATATCCAAGAAGTACATTTCCTGACGTATCTCTTACGGCATTTTCGATAATAATATCATCAACTTTAGTATCGCCAACTACATGGAAAGGATATTTCGGCTCATTAATATGAACACCTACATTTCCAAATCTCATATAAACAGAAGAATCCACTAATGGATCATCTCCATCAGCGAAAAGTGCTAAAGTATTAGCAGTTCCTGTAATATCTCTACCAATATCATTTACTTGCCATTGAAGGGCTTGTAAATCATTTAGAATTTGGGTTTGAGTTTCTTGTACCTCAACATATTGTCCTGAGATATAATTTATTGTACTATTATTCTGAGTTAAAATATTAACCGCAGTATTAAGATTAGCAAAAGCTTCAGTCCAATCCTCAGCATATAGCTGATCTGAGGTTGCCATATCCACAATTGTTGCGGTCGTATCATCAACCATATTATCTGTCTTAATATTAAGACGTAATGAATATGAAGTACCGAATCCGCCTGGACCGCTTGCAATTTTTTCTAATGAAGGAATAATAATTCCTGAAGGAGCATCAATGAAAAGAACTCCAAGAAGGTTTCTTCCAAGAACCTCGTCCATAGTTGAATTATAGACGGTATAATAGATAAGAACTGCATTAAAATTAAAAGCATCATTTACTTGATCTTGAATAGCCATCTTATCATAAGTAAGAGCTGGATCAGCATAAATTCCTTTTAATTTTTCAATATCAAATACAAGGGAAAGACAGTCAATATTAGATCTTCTGAATTCAATTGTAGTTGATCCTGTATATTTAAGGTCTGTATTATAAATTCCAGAAGTTATATAACTTGATGAATCAGTTAAATAAGCATTATCTACTGAAGTTGGCTCAATCCCCTCTGCAGTATACCACCAGCCTGGGGTATAGGATCCCAAAGAATAATCCATGGTAAATCCGCCACCAACAGATGTTCCTTCTGATGAATCCACAAAGTCATAATAAGCATTATAAGAAAGGCCGTCAGGCTGAGGAAGTGTATAACCTTCTCTTCCGAGAATTTTTTCACCAAGATCACCAATTTCCATATTGTGATGATAGTTATCATCCTCAATAATTTGGAAATAAGCATCCATTTGTCCATGAGAAGTAGGTACTAAAATATAAGTTTCATTATAAGTACCAAATGAATCTGATCTAACGTTTCCAGCAGAAACTTGGCCAATGTATTTTACAACTGTATTATATCCTAAAGATCCATCCGCATCTAATTCCTCGGACCAATATTGTACTCCATTAGCAGATACGTCTTTATCCCAACGGATTGCTCCTGTTTCTTTTAACCATTTCCAAAATACTCTTTCAGTTACAGTTCTTGTTAATGTAGCATTATATGTAGGCTGATTTAGAAAATTAGATTCTAAGTTAAGTGCATAATTTTGAAATGATTCTGCAATAAGAACCCTACCATCTTTTAGAGAAGGGTTTCCTGGATAATTATATTCGAAAGAACCAGCGATACCATTATAAGAATTAAATCTATTCTCTTCAATACTATCTGGGTAATTAATGGTTGGAATATCCAAAAGAGCAAAGTGAGAAATCTTTACTACATTATTCCTTTCATTAATATTCAGTCCAATATCCTCTACGGCAGAACTAAATGTATAAATAGTTCCCCCGTTGGTTCTCATTCTTTTGACGAATGGTGTAATTCTATTATTGCTCATATTTTAAGTTAATTTTCTTTTTTAAGATATAGTATAAGTTCCTCCAGACTGTTTAACGGTCCATGTTGGACCCCATGAAGCATCCCATGCAGTCATAATAAGTTTTAGCCAAGTACCTGTAGAAGCATCATTATAATCAACTTGAAGATGCTTAAGAGGACCTTCTGAGGTAGATTGCATTAAAATAGTATATGGAGAAGTTGTTAAAACGTCAACGTCAAAAATAACTTGGAATTCCTGTCCCAGATTATTTACATTAAAAGCCATTGAAACATCATTACTAATCTTAAAATATGGTTGATTTACATCGATCCAAGAATATGCAGATGGTTCAAGAGGCCAAATAACATTCGTGGAAGTTTCAGAAGTAGCTATTCTTGTTGAAGAATCTCCTCCAGTAAAAACTGTGACAAATTCGGAATCAGCAGTCGTAAAATTATCATACAAATTAGTGAATTGATTTCTAACAATTAAGTTATCAACTACAGCTGTAACAAATTCTCCACGTGCTCCCTTAACTTTTCCAGTTGTTTCTAAAGGTTTAATTAAAATTCCTCTGTTTTCATCATAGAAAACATCTAAGTATCTTTTAAATGCAGAGAAGTTATTATTCCAATTTTTTGGCAACTCCGGAATAAATGTATCAAGATAAATTTGAGTCCAATCCATTATTTTTACTTTTATTTTATATATCGTTGATTTTTAAAAAGACCCTTTTCTTTCAAAAAGATATTTAATATATAGACAAAGATAAAGTTGAACACTTAAACTAAACTAAAATGATTCCGAAAAATTTCGAAGAATTCAATTGGGACAAATATGAAAACTGGAACGGCACAGGTCTTCAAGTTAACCCCAAAGTAAAAAACCAAGATAATAAAACCAAAATATTCTGCCACGAGCCCTACGCGCAGGAACTTGCCGACCTCTATAATAATTCATCCAATAAATTTGTCAGAAAGGACCTTGAAAGAGGGGATATAGTTCCTATTGTGGAAATCCCTTATATTACTGAGTCTGGAAAAATGATGATAGAAATATTAGGCGGGTTAACTATTGAGGTAGATCTTAACCGAGAAAAGAGATTTGTTCAGATATTTGGATTTTCTACTACCGATGAATTTGTAGCTGCTTTAAATACAAAAGAGAAAAGAGAAAAATTTGTAGAGCAAGGATTATATGCTTTTGTTATAGAATCTTCCCCATCTACAAAAATATCCCTTTGGCAAGGCCATCTTAAAAAAGTTAAAGATGAATTCATGGAAGAAATTGCTTCCCCATCTAAAGCTTATATCTGTAAAGTAATTGAAGCAAATCGAGGTGGATTCTTCGTTGAAGTCCAAGGTGTGGATGCATTTATGCCAGGATCCTTAGCAGCTCCAAATAAAATTATGGATTTCCAGTCTTATGTCGGTAAAGAAATAATTGTAATGATCGAAGATTATCTTCAAGACATGAAATCCTTTATTGTTTCCCATAAAAAATATATCGAGCATATTCTTCCTAGAAGAATTTCAGAATTATCATTATCCGATAAGTATGAAGGAACAGTAACAGGAGCTTCTAAATATGGTGTATTTGTAGAATTCGATGAAATATTTACAGGTTTACTTCATAAATCTAAAATGAAGCCTGACACATATTCAAAATTTAAAGATAGAGAATATAAACCAGGAGATCCAATAGAATTTTACATTGGCGAAGTGACAAAAGATAATAGAATAATTTTAACAGAAGAAAGCCCTGAAGAAAAAAGGAAAAAAATAGAGGAATTTCTTCTAAAATATGAAAATAAGCCTATTGAAGGCTCTGTTGTAGCTATTATGTCTTTTGGTATAATAGTAAGTGTTGACGATCTATCTGGAGTAGTTCCTAATAAAGAATTCCGAAAAGTTCATTCATCTCCAAAAAATTATTTAATGGGGGATAGCATGAACCTAAAATTATTGGAAATACGAGACGGCGATAAGCTGGTCTTTACCTTCTGGATCGAAGAGAAAAAAGATCCGGAGCAAAAGGAAGAAGGAGCTTAAGGCTCCTTTTTCTTTTTGGATAAATAGAATAAACGGATAGCTATGCGCGCAAAGGATTATTCTGTACAAGAAGTTTTTAACAATACATCCATAGGTCTTCAATTTGAATTCTATTCTTCTAAGAAGACTGGATTTATTGCCGAGGATCTTGCAAAGCCTCTAGGTAAGCAAGTAATTGTGACAGGAGATGAAAAAGTAGTTCCAACCTGGTCTAGTGCTATCTTATTAAAAGAATATAATGGCAAAAGGCCTAGATATCAATTAAAAATTGCTCCACAAGATTTTCTTTCAATAGGTCCTGGATTACACGGAGTTTTAGGATGGTTAAAAGAACACGCAGCTTTTGATTATAGCACTAAATTATCTGTAGATCTTTCATTTAAACACAGGGAATTACAAACTCTTACTACAATTTCTAATATGGATGTAGGAAAGATGATTCTAAAGATGGATGAAAATTATCTTTATGAAAGATTTCCAGGAATGAAAGGATCACCATTTGCTCTTTCTATAAAAAGACTTGTTCCATTCGATGGCTTTATTAATGTTTCAAATCCCCTTAGTAATCTAAATACTTCTTTTAAATTACCCATCGCTGAATATTATGCAGTTGATTTTACCAATCAAACTATGGGAAATCTTAAATTTAATTATATTGGAGGATCCGATTATGCTGCAAAGCCCGGAGAAATAAATGAAGCTATAAAATATTATATTATTTCCACTTATCAAGTTTTAAATTCTGCTGGGTATACTCCAGATATGCAATATGAATTAAAAAAGCTTACTGAAGAATATTCTAAAATGCGTAGAGCCTATTATGAGCCAGAATATTTCTTGACCGAGTATGCTGATATTAAGGTTTCAGTTGATTTAAATAGGATGGATCAGATAACAAAAACTTATTGGTCAAAAATAAGAGATCCCTTATTAAAACTAGTACTTGAAAGTGATTTGAAAAGAGGATATTTTAACTGGGATTCAGAATTAGGTCAGTTTGAACTAAGAGATGCCGAATTAAATGGGGTAAGAGTTTCAAATTTATTTTTGATGGAATGCCAAATAAATGGAATGGTTGAAAATTGTCATATTTGGAGTTCTAGCATAATGAATTCTAGAGTTTCTAAATCAACTTTAGTATCTGGCAATAAAGTTCAAAGTTCTTTATTAGAAGTATGTCGTGTGGATAGAGCTAATACAATCGAAAAATCATATATAATAAACCAAGGGGAGATTATTAATTGTGAAGTTAATGAATCTATTATCAAGAATGCAGGTATTGGTCAAAATGCAAAATTAGATGAGGAATGCACAGTAGTAGAAGATAAACAAGTCTCAATTCCTCCTCCTGGTCAAGGTCTCCAAGTTGGGGAAATAAGAGATTACAGATGGATCAAAGATATGAGAGAAAATGATCCAGAACCCGGATTTGGAAATGAGTTTAAAATCAATTATGACTAATGACTAAAGCAGAATTAATCGAAGAAGTTAAAGGAGAATTAACTGCGTCGTGTTCATTACCTTATTCTCCTCCAACCAAGGAGATAGAACGTATTATCGATAAAGAGATGCGATTTCTATTTAGGGAATATCGTGAGCTTCTTCAAGATAGGATTTATATTCTGGATAAAAAATATTATCAAACTGAAGAATGGAGAAACACTAGGACCTTCCAAATGAATCCATGTACAGAAGGTATTAAAAAAGTAACAGAAATGACCGGAGGGTCTAGAGTATTTGGTATAAACGATCCGGATCTATCCTTTGATAGATTGATGGCATCCGATTTATATCTTACACCACTTTCTTCTGATCAAATTACATACAGAACTATCCAATGGTCTTTTTGGGATTTAGCGAGATCTTTTAATCTAGTAGATATAAATCATGATTTTAACCCGAATACTCATAGACTTATTATAACTGGACGTACTCCAGCTCAAAGTTTATTCATATTAGCAATGGATCATATTCCTTTAGAAAATGCTTATGAAGATACTATTGTTATTGAATGGATGATTGCTAAATCAAAAATGTCTTTAGCTAGAATATTGGGGGCATTTAATTATAATTTACTTGGAAATATTACCATTAATTTTGAGCAGTGGAGAACAGAGGGGCAAGAAGAATTAGAAAGGTTAAGAGAAAAAATCAAAGGAGATGATACTCCAGACTGGTTCTTATTTTTCCCATAATATGAAAATAGTTAGAGAAAATATAAATTTTGAAAAAAATATGGATCCTAAAACAGCCATGGGTATCGGATTGCCAGTTCTTGTAAAGAAATGGATGAAGAAAGCTTTTGGCGAATGGTCTGTAGATTATAGGTTAGAACCCGATGGAACAATTACTTTAAATCAAGATTTAGAAATTCCGGATGCAGATTTAAGTCCAGGATTTCCAGACTATATTAAATTTGGTCATATAGATGGAGATATTCATTTAGATTACTGCGGACTGGATTTTTTAAAAGGGTTGCCAAAGGTAACAGTAAGTTATTTTTCTTGTGAGGGAAATAATTTAATGTCTCTAAAAGGAGCTCCTGCAGTTGTAAATGGAGATTTCTTTTGTAGAGGGAACCCAGGAAAATTTACAAAAGCTGATGTTGAAGCAGTTTGTAGAGTTATCGGCGGAGAAATTTATGCTATTGATAGTCATGTAGATGAGGGGTTCAAAGAATATCTTAATTTTGAAAAAACAGGAGATCCATATTCAGATATTGATATAGGAAAGAAAAATGCTATAAGAAAATGGATGAATCAAATGGATATAGATCCAGATGATTATTCCATAAATGATGATTTCACAATCGATTCATTTAGCGATGTTAATTTAATGAATAAGGGAATGGAAGAACTTCCTTCCTATATAAAATTTAGAGAAATACACGGAAGCTTTTATGCAGGCGGTAATCCTTGGAAATCCTTAGATGGCTTTCCTTCTATTATACAAGAAGATCTACAAATAAATTCACCGTCAGTTGAAAAATATAAGTTAAATAAATTTACGGAAGAAGAAATCCGAAAAATAATAAAAGTTCATGGAGACATTTACCTCAATTAAAAAACAAATAGCTGATTTCTATCCAAGATGGGAACAATATTTCCTAGCTGAAACAGAAAAGGGCAAGCAATATATTCCTAAATCTGCCAAAATAGAAGATTATGGAGTTGTTTATGCTAAGGATGGCACAGCTATTAATATGAAAGAATTAAGGAATGAGATGGAAAGTGCGAAAACAGCAATCGTATCTCAATCTCCTTTATTCGCTCCTTATGTTCATAATTTTACACCGATTTATACATGGCTAGTTCCGACTATGGCAACAGATGGTATTCGTCTTTTTGTTAATCCATTATTTGCTCATAAATTAACTTGGCATCAGAAAATTTTCGTCATTATTCATGAAATTATGCATTGCGTTCTTCTTCATATGGAACGTTTAAAAGGAAGAGACCCAAAATTATTTAATATTGCTGGGGATTTTGAGATTAATGACCTAATTGTTGATACAATTGCAGATTTTGATGAAGCTTTTGTAAAAACTCTCGGCGGGCTATATGATATTCAGTATCTTAATATGCCTGTAGAAAAAATTTATGAGGATGTAAAGAAAAATACACCTCCAATGCCTCAGAATCAAGCTGCTAAAGGAAATCAAGGAAGTAATAAAGGAGGAGAGCCCCAAGATTGTCCTGATTGCGGGGGAACTGGACAACAACAGCCAGGCCAACAGCCAGGCCAGCAGCCCGGAAGTGGAGAAGGCGAAGGTGAAGGAGAAGGTGAAGGAGAAGGCGGAGAAGGCCAAGGAGGTGGAGCTGGACAGCCAGGAGGAACTTGCCCATCATGCGGGGGATCAGGAAAACAGCCAGGTCAGCCCGGAGATATAGGAGGAGCTGGAGAAGGCGGAGGTGGATCTATCTATGATTCTATGGGAGAATATGACCCAGCTGGAACAGGTGGAGTTATTACAGAGGAGCAAGGTAAAAAAATTGCTGAAGAATCTGGATATTCCGGAGATGAATTAGGGCCAGATGTTAGTGCTAAAGATAAATGGAATGTAGAATCCGGAAGAATGATGGATGATCTTGAGGGAAAGATGAAACAAGCAGGAAAAGGAAAAGGATCTGCTCTTCTAAAAACACTTCAAACTCTTCATAAAGGAGATGTAAACTGGAAAAGACTTTTCAGAAAATATGTTGCAACTGCTCTCTCACCAGAAAAAGAATATAGATTAGGAAGTAAAAAACATTTAGGAAAAGAATATCTAAAACATGCTGAAAAGGCTAAATTTGATGCAATTAAGCATATTGTTATAATGGTTGACGTTTCTGGATCTATGGGTCAAAAAGTTATCGAAAGAATATTGAATGAAATAAATCAAATCATTTTTGCTAAAAAAGTTAAGAAAATCACAGTTGCTTTCTTTGATGATGGTGTAGATGAAAAAAGTGTTCAAGTTATAGAGAGGCATGGAAATAAACCATGGATCCCAAAAGATGTTCATGGAGGTGGGGGAACTTCATTCCAAAAACCTCTTGACTGGATAGAAGAAAATCTACATAATAGTATTACATTATGCACATTCTTTACTGATGGATATGCTCCTATGCCTAAAAAACCGCCATTTGCAAAGAAATTTATATGGTTAATTTATGATAATCCATCATTCGAACAGCCATTTGGGAAAATGATCAATTTGTCCGAACAATAAAAGAATAAATATAAAAAAATAAGAAGAATATGAAAAAATTAGTTAGCGAATCCGTTGCAGAATTCAAAGAAAAACAACTTCTAAATGAAGGAATCTTCGGTAAAGCATTAGATACCCTTAAAAATCTTTTTAGAAAAGTTGGAAAATTTTTCTTTGGTCTTATAAACGGAGAGCCAGATGCTGGAGCTATAGTTCCTGTGAATATCGGTATTATGGATAAAGGAAATATGATTAGTGATGCTATTTCATACATTCCTAATAAGTCTGACCTGGAATTAGAACCTGGATTAGCTTCATTAACTGCTGATAAAGCTATTGCAAAAAGAGGGCCTGAAACAGTTAAGGAATCATTAGAAGCTATATATGAAGCCGTTGTTGCTTTAGAGCACCCAGATAAAAACGTTCCTAACGTAGATAAAAAATCTCTTTTCAGATGGATTCGTATGGCTATTAATAATCCTAAAGAAAGACCCCTTATGATTTGGGGAGCTCCTGGTATTGGAAAAACTCAGATAGTTAAAGTGGTTCTAAAGAACATGGAAGGAAAAAGAAGACTTATCGACGTTCAAACTTCTAAAATGGCTCCAGATGACTGGGCACTTCCTGCAATTTATAAAACCAGCGAAGGAGATATGGCAGCTATAGACCTTCCAAAATCATGGCTACCTGTTTATAAACCTTCTACAGACCCAAAAGTAGATGCAGCAAGAAATGATGCAGCAAACGAAGGGGACGGAGGAGTAATATTCTTTGATGAACTTTCAAGAGCAGCACCTTCTGTTCAGAACACATGTTTAAAAATAATGGACGAGAAAATTATTGGAGATCAAAAATTAGGATCAAAATGGACTGTTATTGCAGCTTCAAATAGAACTGACGACGATCCAGATTCAGATATTTCATTTGGAAAAGCCCTTGGTAATAGATTTTCTCAGATTAACTATGTTCCCGATTTCAAAAGCTGGAAAGAATGGGCAATTGATAAAATTGATCCAAGAATCCTTGATTTCTTAGAATTCAACCAAGAATATTTTTATAATATGAGTGATGATGCAGAACAAAGCATTTTTGCTTCTCCAAGATCTTGGGACGAAGCTTCTGTTAAATTAGGAATGCTTATGAAAGATGCAGAACAATATGGAGAAAGAATCACCAATAAAGAAATTACTGAAGTTATTGGTGCAAACGTTGGGATGGATATTGCAACTGAATTTAATACATTCTTAAGAATATTAGATTCATTCAAGAAAGAGGATATCAGAATGGTTTTAGAGAATCCTGATAAGGCTCCTTTGCCAAAGAAAGCTGGATCTGGATACGATCAAGCTCAAGCTAATGCAATTCTTTCACTCGTAATTTCTTCAACTAGAGGAAGAGATTTAACCCCTGACGAATTTACTAATTTCAATAAGTATTTAGTTAGATTAGATAATGCTTCTCTAGCAACTAGAGGATTAAAGCTCATGACTGAAGTTCATCCTGTAATTCACGAAGAATTAGGAGAAGTAGAAGGAAGAGACAAATTCAAAGAAGGAGTAGATCTCTTTATTGAAAAATACAAAGATATTTTTTAATTATTAATAAATAACCAATAAAAAAATAAGGGGGAGGGTTTAACCCATCCCCTTTTTTTATAAGATGAAGATTATAAGAGAATATATTGAATTTGAAAGAGGAAAAACCCCTCAATCTGCAATGGGCCTAGGTTTAAAAGGAAAAATAGACCAATGGTTGGATGAGAATTATAATATGGATTATGACCAGCCGGGAGCTTTAGAAGCTATTTTAGGTGATTCAGAATTAGAAAAAGAAACAAGAGAAGCTTGGACTAAATTTATGCTATCCCAGGGATATGATTGGGATGAAAATGAACTTTATGAAATGTTTCAGCAGCAAATTGATGTAGTTGGTAATCTTCCATTAGGGGAAAAGAAATTCGATGATGTAAAATTGATTAATACTAAAGAAGGGTGGGAAATTCAATTTGGCGGATGGGAAGATTTTGCTAAATACTTTGATGGAGATTATGAAAAATATCTGGAAGAAGTTTTAGGAGGAGATGCATGGACTTATTTTGAAGATTCCGGCGAATATATTGAGCTTTCTGATATAATTGATTTTATTAAAAGTAATGAAATAGATTTATCAGATTTAAAAAAGAAATTTATTGAATATGGAGGAGGAGATCTTTCTGATGAAGAAATGCTTGAAATAATCTCTGATGATGATGAATTTTCGGACCTAGCAAAATCTCTTAAATATGCCGCTGGGGGAGCTCAAGGAAATTCAAATGAAAGTGCTGCTTTTAATCACATAAAAGGTATCATTATTAATCATTTTGGATTATCAAATATAGAATGGGATACAGACCATGTAGTCTATGATGCTCATATTACAAAAGATGGTGTAGAAAATTTAATTCAATGTGCTTATCTAAAAGAAAAACAGCCTAAGTATAATGAACCTCAATATGGATATATGTCTGATTGGGACAAAGAATCATTTGAGATGGAATTAGAAAATCAATTAGAAGGTTTATGAAAATCATAAGAGAATCAGCTGATACATTATGCTCTACTGGATTATACATGGGACCAACTGTTTGTATAGGCGGTAAAAAAATTGCTGGATATGATTCTCCTGATGGATATGCTTTTGGACTGGATAGACAACAGGGAAAAATGAAGGTTTCTAAAGCAGGAGAATCTCATGCTTCAATGGATCAAGAATATGAAACCGAACTTGGCTGGGAAGATGAATATGAAAATTTATATGAAGGCCGACTTTGGCTAGATCATAAAGTTATCACTTTTTGGAAATATCCCCCCGTAGATGAGTTTGAAAAAATAATAAAACTGATTCAGGAGGAGCTTAAAAGGAAAGAAGGAGTGGATATTGATATGTGGAATGATACAACATGGAGAGTTGAGGTCATTCTTTCCCCAATTGATGGAAAACCTTCATGGGATTCCAATTTTTCTAGTATAGTTCCAATGCAATATAGTACAGTTTTACTTCCTTTAAAACAATATGGGGGGTCTACAGAGGTCAAAAGGGTTCCTCATGAAGCTTCTCCAATGGATCCATCCAGACAAGGGGCAACAGTACCTCATGGATTTGGTTCCAAACACCCAAAAGCAGAATCTAGAGCAAAATGGCGTATGGCAAAACCATTTGAATCATTTGTCCCAAAATCATTAGAAGAATGTGGTATATTTCAATAATATTAATGGTACTGTCAGGCGTGTTTAATGCTTGTATGGACGTTTTAAAGGTAAGGTATAATGTTTCCATATTCAAGGACATGAAAGCTCAGCAGTGGATCAATCCGGGGCTCTCATGGACAAATAAATGGAGGCCTACAAGTAAGTTTGGAGATTTAATTATGTCTACCGTATTAGTTTGGGTTACAGATCTCTGGCATCTTGTAAAAATGTTAATGCTACTCTGTATTTCTTTCGCAATTATCTTTTATTCACCAATTTATAAATGGTGGTTAGATATTTTTATCATGTATTTTGCTTTTACTGGGACTTTTGAACTATTTTTCAGTAGAATTCTTATTAAGAGGAAGGAAAATAATCCTGCATAGCATCTACCATAGCATAATATTCAGCTGATTCCTTTGGCAATTCCTTTTCTCCTTGCTTATAATCTCGTAAATTTCCGACCCCCCAGTTATAAGCTATTACTAAATCTTGTAAATCTTGTACATATTTGCTTTTTGAAACAGATTTCAGATAATAATGCATAAATTCCGCAGCTTTTTCGGGATTATACATATCTTTCATTGTAAAATTAGTTTTATATCGCTGATTTATGCCAGGATGAAAAACTCCGGTTGAATCATTTGTCCAGCCATTTAAGATATGCTCTTTAGTTTGAGGAAATCCTTCATATCCGAGATGATTTTTCCTAGGATTCATTCCTGTTTCAATAATCATCATAGCTTTTATTAAATTTGGATTTACATCTTCGCCCTTTGCCTCCAATTTATCAGTTGCAGCCAAAATAAAATCATCATACTTATCATATTGAGCTATTTTTGAAGAATCTAATCGTCCGGGTTTAATTTTATTGATGGCATCAATGAATCCAGGAATTCCTGCTGAAAAAATTCTAGGAGTTTCCTCTTTTTTCTTATAAAAATTCAATAATTCACTAAATCCAGTGAATATTTCATCTTTATCCAAGAAATTCTCTTCAGCCATCTTATAAATCAAAGGTTGTTTGGCAATTTCATTTTTGTCTAGGTCATTTACTAAGTCTGGTGTTCTTCCTCCAGCAAACATTAAAAACATGGAAGCTAAAACAGCTAATCTTTGAGCCTTATTAGTCAATAAGTTAATATCAAACTTTTCATTTAAGATATTTTCGGCTAAAAAGTCCTCATTTAATAGGTCAAAACGACTTAATGACTCGCGTACAAGCATGAAATGGATTTATTCTATATATCTTTCGCAAATTGTCGTCATTTTTTTAAAAAAGGTGACAAATTGTCATCTTTTTGTTGCCGGCATAGAATTTGCACTATATTATATGTAAATTAACTTAAAAATAAAATAAATTATGAGAGGATTAGTATTACCCGATGGAAACAGAGGTTTACCATCATTGTTTGAGAGTATTTTTAGTGATGATTGGTTTTTTAACACAGAAATGAGTCAAAAACCTGCTTTTATGGAGTGGAATGAATCAGGCGATGAGGCTTCTATAGCTATTGAAGCACCTGGATTCTCTAAAGAAAATATAAAAATTGAATCCGACTCCAGAGGATTGGTTATTTCTGGTGAATTAACTGATGAAAACACTAAAAAAAGAGTAAGTCAAAAAAGTTTCTCCTATATCTTAAGGAGATCTGATCTCGATCCAAAAAGCGTACAAGCTAAGTTAGAAAATGGAATCTTAGAGATTCAAGTTAAGAAAGAAAAGGATAAAAAATCCAAAATTATCGAGATCCAATAAGAAAAGCCCTACGGGGCTTTTTTTGTGGGCTTAATTTAGGGTTTTATTAAAATGGACGATATATAAAATAAAACTTGAATGATCAAGGACATCTATATTAGAAATCCGCAAGACCCTAATTATGTTTATGGTATCTATGAGCATGAAGATGCTATCGAAAGCATTATTACTAAGATAAAAATGATACTTGGCACTCGTCAAGGTCAGGTTTTAGGTGATACAAACTTTGGGGTAGCAATAGAGGACCTAATTTTTGAGACTAGGATCAATAAATTTGATTTAGAAGAAAAAATCAGGGCTCAAATTACTCAATATGTCTCAGAAGCAGCTCAATATAAAATAGATCCAAAGGTTCAATTTGGAAAAACAGATGGATATGATTATTGTGTAATAGATTTTTTTATTAATAGTGTGAAGGCCCTAGGTATTCTTGTAAAATAAAGATTTTAAATATGAGTATGATAAAAACTGCGAGGATTAGATTATCTGAGCTATATCAGGACAGTATTAATTTTGTAAAAACCTCCTATAATAATGTAGGCCAATACTTTAGTATGGCCTCTCCTATGGGCCAGCTTCTACAAGTTATATTAAATATAGGTAGAATGATCCTATATTACATAGAGGACTCTATTACAGAATTAAATATCAATACCGCATCAAGGCCTAATAGTGTAAAAGGACTCGCTTCATTAACCGGACATAATCCATCTAGAGGGCAATCTGCTAGAGGAACTTTAAGACTTACTTACAACGGGCAGAAATTGGATATGTATGCTAATACAGTAATTATTCCAAACTATACTACCTTAACTTGTTCAGTGACCGGATTAATATATACTGTCGTACTACCCGGAGAAGAAGTTAGAATAGATTTATCTTCTATCACAAACTATGTTGACGTTGATATTGTTCAAGGAAAATTAGAATATCAGCAAGCAACTGGATCTGGAGATCCTTTACAATCCTTTAATTTTCAAAACAAAAAAGGTGCAGCTATAGATAATTATTTTGTTAATGTTTTTGTTGATGGAAAAAGATGGGAAACTAGAGATTCCATTCTAGATATGATTAGAAATGAAGAATCAGTCATGGTTAAGACTGGACAGACTGGAGGAATCGATATTTTCTTTGGTACTGGATATAATGGGAGAATACCACCTTTAGGATCTACCATTTTAGTAGAATATCTCTTAACAGATGGAGAATCTGGTAATATTGATACCCAAGTCTCTCAAAAAGCTCAAAACTGGAAATTTGAAACAAAAGGATACTCATTAAATTCCCAAGAAGTTGATTTGAATAAAATTATTCAAGTTTCTATCCAAAAACCAGTTCTTTTCGGAACTCTTGAAGAACCAATTTACCTGACTAGACTTCTAGCTCCTCATATGTCTCGTAGTTTTGTTTTAGCCAATACAGAAAACTACATATATTTTCTAAGAAAGCTTAATATGTTTACAATAGTAGATGCTCTTCCTGGATTTGCCACCTTTGAAGATAGATATGCTTTAGATAAGTATAATCAAGCTCAGACAACATATGAAAATGTAAAGGAACAATATAGGAATTTAGTAGCGACCATTGGAGCCGGAGCGGAAAAGTCTATTTTGAAAATGTCCGAATTAGAACAAGCACAAAGTCAAGTTTATTACTGGCAAGGAAAGTTAGAACAGCAAAAACAAGATGACAATACCGTTTATCTTTACTTAGTCCCAGATGTAAATAAAAGAATTTCAGCAAATCAAAATTATTATACTTGTAATTTAAGTTCCTTTATTCTGACAGAAGCTGAAAGAGTAGGAATTTTGGATTTAATTGAAGAATCAGGTCAGAGAGTTTTGACTGTAGACAATGCTATCATGACTCTTAAATATCCTCGATTCGTATTAAACGTTTCGTTGATAATTTTTGAAGGATATGAATTAAATACTATCAGAGAACAAATTATTTCTAAAACTTCAGATTATTTCTTAAAAAATACTCGAAGAGATAGAATTCCTGCTTCTGATATCGTAAGAATAATAGAAAATATTGATGGAGTAGATTCTGTAACTGTTTGGTTCGATGCAGATAAAGCAAATAATCAAATATATCTAACGGGATATGGAATTGATGATTATGGTGATATAATTCTATCTAGATCTGTTGAAGATGCTTTTGGAAATAAAGTTCCCGTGAAAGATTTATATCCACTTATCAGAGGAGGATGGGAAAGTGCTAATGGAGTTTATTATGATGATTCCACTCAGAAAGATAAATTAAGTAATGTAAATATTCAGTTAAGAGGAATTACTCCCGTAGATCTTAATTCGAATACAAATAAAACTATCGTAAGCAATCTATAATGGCAACAAATATTCAGAAAAAATCCGCAATTCCTAATAAAAGCTTTTTATATAAAGTAAGACCTGGTTATTTCGATCAGGCGAAACATATTAATGATCAATATAAAAATCTTGGATATGACTACAGGGGTAAAATAATGAAAGCTATGACTTCTCCAGAGATGTGGGCTAACTCAGTTCAGATTCCATTCTATGCCAAAATGGAGGGAATAGTCAATTTTTTAATTGAACAAGTTAAAGCAATTAAGAAAACTTTTTCAATAGCACACAATAAAAATTCTACGAATATTAATTAAGAAATATGAATATCCAAAACTGGAAAATATTTGATAAAAAAGGCAGCAATTTAAACGTTTATACTGACGCCTTTTTAAACTTAGAATTTATAACAGACGTACAAAATGCTATAGGTGCTGAGGGGTATGCTATTGTAGATACGAGCGGATATATTTCCGATACGGTAATAACCAATAGTGGATGGGAATATGATCTTGCCACTCAGGTAAATCTATCATATGCTTTTACTGATTATTCTCAGCTCCTAACAAGTGCTGAAGCTTCCATTTATTTTATGGATGTATCTATTTTTAATCCGGAACCCAATAATTCTTTAGGTGTAGAATCTGTTTATATAGATCCTTTAGAGGTATCAACGAATTTTGGATATCCTGCTGCAATTTATACTTCGGCTGTTTTCATGAATCCTGTTTCAGTTCAATTAATTGAAACAGAACATCTGTCATTTTTTGAGGAATCATCTACAGGAGTTTATATAAGGCCTTATGATGTGGAAAATAGCAGTATTGTATTTAGATTCTCAGATGGGGATAAGGAAATTAAATTATTTGAGGTTAATGAGGAGGAGCAAACTTTAATATGG
>Ga0307379_10005968_pt1 | contig 16841 bp, 10 predicted proteins | sample UN2MG_FD_202237 | JGI IMG/M metagenome (GOLD analysis project Ga0307379, IMG submission 202237) | Soil microbial communities from Risofladan, Vaasa, Finland - UN-2 | ecosystem: Environmental > Terrestrial > Soil > Coastal area > Acid sulfate soil | place: Finland: Risofladan, Vaasa | collected... | reverse complement strand
GAGTTATTGTTACATTAAGACCACTAGAAGGAAGTAAATCCCAACCATCCTTTACTCCATTACCCAAAACATTAAATAAAGCATAAAGTTGAACGTCGAGAGTAACCCATCTCTGCATTTCTATTACAGAATCGGTATAGTCTTGCTCCTCAAAATAACCCAATTGATATTTGGATGTTCTTTTCATTATATTTCTCTTATGACCTTTTTAGTTGTGTCTCCCCATCTACTAATGCCCATAATAAAGGAGTTAGGATGCGGATCTTTATAATTCCAATCACCTACATTATATCTAATCAAATCTAAAGAAAAATCGGTTTCTGGTCCATAATTCGTGTATCGATCTGCTCTTACGCCAGCTTGTATGGCATTTATTAATTTACCTATATTTCGTCTTACTGCCATTCTTACGCTCCGCCTAACCATTCGGCATTATATGTATTGGTAAAATCATTACTCTCTGCCGAAAACGACCTGTTAAGACTCATTAATCTAAATTCCATTCCGTCCACTAAAATAAAAGAAAAAGGCAAGACACTACTTAGCCCACCCGCAGTTTTAAAACTAGTTTTTCTAATTGGGCGAAAAACTCTTTCGGCAAGATTCTCGGTCCAATTAATTGCCTCTGCCGTGCCCCCTAATGCTGCTTCATTTTTTAACATTACCTTTTTAAAAAGAAGAAGTGGACTACCCCCATATGACTCTGGAGTTCTCGTAATAAGAATTGGCAACCTAGTATCTCCGTCTACTGTCATTACAGAAAGTACAGTAACAGTAGAGTCATAATTGTACTCTATATTTTTCTCATCTAAAATTACATTTTGAAATTCGCCCGATGGATTTCTGGTAAAACTAGCAGCCATTTCTTCTCCCGCTGTATCTGAAAATAATCCTCCCGGCAATTTTTTTACATGCAATATCCCATATGGATCGAAAAACATAAAAAGTTGAAATCTGTCTGCAATACTTGCCATACAATCGTAAAGCATATTTTGAGAGGGGAATCTAAGTTTGGGCTTTGTAAATCCATAACCAGACGGAAGAAATGGAATTGGCAAAGAAGGGCTTATATTATTTTCAACACCCTTTAATTCAGCTCGTTCGGCTAAATCTTTCAGGGCATAAAACGCTATCATTCCATCATAAAAGGGGCTATTAACTATTGGTGTATTTTTAAGTATATACCAATAGTCTTCGCAATATAACTGCAAAGCCTCCTTGCCAGCTATTTCCACGGATGTAGCGTTTATAATAATCCCCGTAAATGTTTGGACGGGATCAGACGGCATACCTCCAATAGTGTCTACGGGCTCAATCCATGACCATTCTAAAATTATACCAAATTGACTATTTCTTAAATAATCATATTTTCCATCTTTGTTATATACTGTAACTGTAGCGGTTTTTTTAAAATGATTATAACCTGAGGCTTCGGCAGATTCGGAAACTTCGAGAACATCTTCGATCTCTTTTGTTTCATAAATTGGAGTCTTATCTATTTTAGCCCCCCCCTTAAGTTTAAAGAAAAATGGAGTCCTGCTATTTTCTAAATTTGCGCCACCAAAATTTCCTCCATCCGCCTTCAATGCTAATATATATGTATCTGTTTCCTCTGTACTATCTCCCTTTTTTATAAACGACGCAACCCCTTTGTTTTGGAAAAAAGAAACATGGGGAACAGCAGACCCTCCATTATCGTCTATAAATTTCTTGCAATCTATGCCATATACGTCCTCTATTCCATCTAATTGTTTGGGCCATTTAACGACTGGGCCACCATATTCTCCTTTATTATTAATCCCCCGATATTTCAATGGTTTGGGTAGATGGGCTAAATCCCAAGCCATTGCGCCTGCGGGAGAAAATGTCATCGGAGAAATATTTACACAAGCTTGTATATTAGTCGCAAAAACTTGAACTTTACCAACAGGAATTTTACATTCTTTAATTTCACCAGCATTGGGTCCACTTTTTTCAACTCTTGTATACACCTTTTTTGAATCATTTATAGAAACAATTAATCTTCCTGCAATGACCATTACTCCTATCTCAATATTTTCCTGCTCATCTAATACTTTGGACGATTCTTCCTCGAAATCCGCCCTAGGAGGAGGTGGCGGGGATGGAGTTGTTGTTCCCGAAGCTTCGGGAGTACTAGTATTATTTGGCGGATTAGAAGAATTTGCCTCTGGAGATGCTGATCCCGAACTTAAATTACCCCTATAATCTAGAATGCTCGCCTTACCATCATTTCGAATTAAAATATCATACCAATCAGTTGCATGTCCAGGGGCAATACTTATCACAATCATTGTCTCATGCTCTGCACTAGTTGGAGACTCCATTCTCTTAAATTGAATCCAAAATGGGGTATTTTCTTCTGCCAAAAATGGAGAAGACTCAACCGCCCACCATAATCCATCTTTTACGGTTGTTTGATTAATATAATTAGTGCTTGCTTCCATCTCTACTTCTGTTGTTGTTGTTGCTGTTGTTGCTGTTGTTGTTGCTGTTGTTGGGGCATTTTCCGTTTCACAGATATTTTCGCCAAGATTCGATTCCAAAAGAGATTCATAAGGTTTTAAATAATCACAATCATTAGCTTCTATTTTTCTCGTAAGAACCGCATCTACCCATTTAGGACCTATATAGTTGGGATTACCTATGTAATTATCGGGTTGTATCAAATTATAACTATCAAACCTAGGAATAATCTGATTTAAAATGCTTTCGGAACCAAGAGCAGAAACGCCACTCTCTCCAAATTTAATAGGCTTCCAAGTAATACTGCTTTCTGTAGTTGCCGTAGTTGCCGTAGTTGCCGTAGTTGCCGTAGTTGCCGTAGTTGCCGTAGTTGCCGTAGTTGCCGTAGTTGCCGTAGTTGCCGTAGTTGCCGTAGTTGCCGTAGTTGCCGTAGTTGCCGTAGTTTTTTGAATGTAATTATTAATAAAATGCCTTCTTTTCATTAAATGACAAACGGAAAAGGAATTTGCTTCGTCTGTAATATTTTCTATTAAAACGGGGGGAAATGTATCTGAATTCTTAATAACTTTCCAATTAGAAGCTGTAATGTCAAAATTAAAAAGTTGATTCCCGCCGCCCACATGAGGCAAACCACCACTTATTGTACTAACCTTTACTTTCGCTATACCTAAGTTTTGCATTATTTATATCCTAAAAATTATCTGCATGTTTCCATATAAAAGTATCTTGGGATTCTATACAGGACAAAAGGTTATTAACATCATAATAAAATATTTTTTTGCTAGAATCTATAGTAATATATCCAGAAATTCGTTGAATGGGTATTTGTCCAGAGCCAATTAAAAAATGTGTTGCAGAATCAAACTTTGACTGTATTCTTTCTTCTAAATTTCCTGCGTTTTCTCCTGCCGCTATTTTGTTTCCTAATTCCCTAAGATCATAAAAATCCAACCATTGCGTATGTTTAACTTCTATTCCCGAAGGAATTACATAAAATAAATATCTATCAACCATTGTGGCCGCACTTCCCTTTCTTCCTAAAATTACATTTGTGCCAACCCATCTTCTACCGTCATCGCTTGAAGTCAAAGCCCTTATGCCTTCTTCGGTATCGTAAAATAAAATGTATGTACCATCTGGCAAAATATGAGTAGAAATAACATTAACTTCTTGATCGTATAAAACTTGACTAGATGTTGCTTCCGGACCAAGTATCCTATTAAATTCATCTTTTATCACTGTTATTTCTTCCGGAATAATGGCTCCACCCATTACTTCTTGAGACCAATCATTATTGGTTACACGGGGCGGCCTCCATAAGAAGTTCAATTGGGCATTATTGTTGTCTGGTTCCATATCTATACACAAATGCGTACTATACAAAAAACTCAATAAAGAAATAATTAAACATCCTACATAAAAATTACCATTACTATCTTGACACTTACAAAAAATAGTCAGCGTTTTATTGAGAGGATTGTAAATAGTTGATAAATATTCCACTCCATTTAAAACCATAAGAGGATACTGATACTTTTCTTCATTTTCCCACCCCTTACGAAGCGGACAACCCCAAGAATATGTATCATCCCATGTTCCAATTATCATTACAGCACTAGAAATCTTCCATTCAGAACTATTTAAAGGAGTGTTGTTTAAGGTTCCATTAAGATCAAAAGGTCGAATGCTTTGTCCATAAACCAAAATATGTTCTCCATCCCATAATTCAATAATATCAAAAAAACCAACCTTACTCGCAGAAAGTGTTTGCTTATTTGTAATATATTGAATTTTCGTCTCTGTTACGGACCCATTAACTATATGGATGGGGCCTTCATCGGTATCAACTCCTATATCGACGTGTAATTCTTCTAGGTTTTGAAAATTACTTTTCTTATACAAATAAATTGGAGAAACAAAATAATCTCCCCACTTATATTGCTGAATGGACGTTCCGCCTTCTCCCACTCCTTGTCTTCTTAACATTTGCAAATCTACAAGCCCATCTCCTGCAATAGCACAACCATAACGATTATTGGCTATTCCTATGCCAAACATAATAGCTGTGTCATCATTAGAGCCGTTGGGCAATTTCATCTGTAGTCTTCTCAACCTTTCTTTGCCACTATCTAATGGAATAGTCGTACCAGAAGTGCCATCAATAGTAGATTCAGGCTTACCAATAGCTATTTCGTTTTTCATGGGATATTCTTTAAAATCTCTAGATCCTCGCCTAACAGTTATGCGCTGACTAATTTGGTCGAAATAAGTCACCCAGTTATCTTGCCTTAAAGCTTGAAATAAAGAAGCAATCCCTCTGGGTCTTCTTAAAGTAGTTATTAAAAACATTAAATTACTAAAAAAATTAGTTCCTTGAGTAGTAAAGCCAAAATATGTTCCTTCACAAAATCCAATCATAGTGTCTTCGGGAATGTCTACGTAATAAGGATTAGCTTGATATTCGCCATTTAAACATAAATTTCCAACACTTTGGAGAAATGAAACAGTGCCACCTGCTCCAAAGCTAACGTCCATCTCAAACGAAAATCCTGTCTGCTTAGGAGCATTACCCACGGTTGCATAGGTATCGTCTAGGGCAATATAACCCGGTGAACCTTGCAAATTGGGACTAGTTAAATCGCCCCGAACAGAAACATTAACACTATAAGGAGCATCGGCAGGCAAAGGATTTATGGCGGGAAAAGATATTGAAGTTATCGAATACTCGGTAGAAATTCTTGTAACATTTCCTTCTTCGTTTGTAACACCCACGTTATTGACGACGAAGTTCCAATTTTGATATTTATCATATTGTTTTTTGGGTTCTCCGGCAAGATGATTATGGGTCTTCTTATACCGTTGAGAAAAATTATTTTCTGTTATAGTATCGCTTACTTGGGTTGGATCGAAAATATTATTAAAACTCGTAAAAGTGGCAAAATTATCTGTAATGCCCTCCAAAACAAACGAACTAACACTTGAATCGGAATTATAAGATAAAGCATTAATCGTTCCTGTGAAAACTCCATCCGTAACGTCTCCCGAAGCTGCCAAAGAATAATCCTCTACTATTTGCCACGCTTTATGATTCAGAATTGAATAGTCAGTTATCGTTGTTGGCAATAGCCGAGAAAACTCGTCTACGCTTTTTATTTTTACGTCTATGATATTTGCCTCTATGTGATCCAAAATCTCGTAATATTTATTGTCAACCTTTAAATACTGCCCTCTTAAGCAAGGAGCAAACCAATTATGTCTAAAGGTAAATCCTCCCGTACTGATTTCTATTCTAATGTGTTCAATTCCCTCCAATTCAAACATATTCCCGACGTTCTCTGGGGTAGCATCGGTTCTCTCTTCCCATCCTGCAGTAGCTCCGTAAAAAGATCCAAATTGAGAGGTGGAACCAGCTATAACAAGAGGCCCGGGAGTAGTAGTAGTCGTAGTAGTTGAAGCCACATTTGTCGTTGCTGAAACCGGTTCTATTATAAGCTCTTTGTAACGTTTATCACTATAACCAGAGGGAGCGGCTGTCCAATCAAATGCATCCCATCTCCATTCAAACCCACCGGCATCTCTCATGGATATCCCTTCATTTGGCAACTCTAACGATCCGTCTTCAATATTTTGCCAAGTATATATGCCAATTATTTGCCCTTCTTCATATGGGCTTTGATGAGATGTCCAATATAGACTTTTGCCGCTTGACACTTTCCCTGTAGCTACGGCCCTAGATTGATTATCTGTTCCATACCATATACCACTCATAAGAAAGGGATCTTCTATGCACCATGTATTATCTAACTCATAAAAATTACCGGCCTGAGGGAATTGTCCTTCGGGCGGATCACTAACAACCAAATCCCAATTAGGTAAAATTTCAAGCACATCGACTGTCGTGGTGGTAATTTCTCCAGCAACATTTCCCGTAATCGTTAAAGACCCCGCTACCGAAGAAGTATTAGTAGCAACTGCCTGTTCTATGTCTAGCGTCAAAATATGTTTTGTTGTGCCATCTTCGGAGGTTACGGGCCTATAATTAGAAATAGTTCCATGATCGACAAAAATTCTCTTAAAACTGGAATTTTGGAGAAGCTCTACAGTGGGGAGGCGAAAAGACACAATTCCACGGCGCAAATTAGCAACGTCAAATTTAACATAAACTTGCTGCTTAAATTGATCTCCTATGCAATATCCAACTTGCGGAAAAGGAAAAGAATATCCATACCCGAATATCTTGGATTTAAACCAATCGGGCTCACCGGCAATAATATGCAATCCGCCAACGGCTCCAATTAAATTTGCAGTAATTCCTCCAGCTTGAAAAAAAGTGTCCAATAAGTCGCCGGGATGTCTCCATGGAATAGAACAGTTTTTCATTAAAGCTCTTAACCAGAATGCTCTAGCGGGGGTATAAATATATGGAAATGGAATATCTGTTCTTTCTAGATTGTCGAAGGCACCATCTTCTTCTTGAACCAAAATAGTACTTCTTACGGTAACCCACGGATTCCATAAAGACATAACATACTCCGACTATATTTAAGAAACAAAAATTGGGCGTATTTTAGGCTAAAGATTCCAATTCAATTTTTATGTTTTTCATATCCCCTAATTCATAACTTAATCCTTTGTCGAGCTTTATTGTAATCGTTGCAACTGCTTTGTTTACGTCAAACCCCTGAAGTTCTTGCATTGCTTGGGTAGATGCTCTTTTTTCACCTTCCGACATATATATTTTTTCTTCTGCCTTTGCTTTTTGGACATTTGCTTTTTCTGCATTTTTGGACTGAGCATTTTCTTTTGTCGTTGGTTGCTGTGCCTCTGTTGCCCTTGCTTGTATTTTTTGAGCCTCTAAGTCTGCAATTCCTTCCTGACGTTCTCTATATTGTCTTTCAACTCTATTTTCTGGTCTTGTTTCTGTTCCAACGGTAACCATTTTGCCTTTTAGAATCTCTGCTGCCCCCCCTGCCGTCGCTGTCGTCGCTACTCCTTGTATTTTTGCGCCAGTAGTTTTTTTTCTCATTGCCATATACATTTCTTCATCTTCTGCCGCTCTGAACTTCGGGTTGTTGCGTTTGCGAGCTAAGTCTGACGCTCTCTCTGCGTCCTTTACCCTATCCCACTCTGGCACTGCGGAGGCCCTATCTTTCCTTTCTTGTCTTTTTCGAGCCTCTCCTTCCTGATGTTCTCTATTTTGTCTTTCAACTCTATTTTCTGGTCTTGTTTCTGTTCCAACGGTAACCATTTTGCCTTTTAGAATCTCTGCTGCCCCTTTATCTCTTTGCTCTCTTTGTGCCCGCACCTCATTTATGCGATCTTCCCTCCAGTTTGACACCGCTGCTTGAGAAGAAATCCCCGCTACTTTTTTATTTCTTTGCTCTCTTTGCGCCACCATCTCACTAATACCACCTCCCAAAAAGCCTATGCGACTTCCCTTGCCTCCAAATTTACTTTTAAATCCACTCAATCCTCCGGGTGACTGTCCCAATGTCCTCGAAATGCCAAAACCTTCAATTTTATGCCTTTGTCTAAAACTTTCTTGTCTTGTCTCTGTTTCTTCTGCATTTTTCCGTCTAATTGCCGCCGATGCCGCTCTAAGTTCTCCCATCTTCCTTTGATACTGTGCCTGTTCTTCGTAAATACGCTGTTCTCTCGCTTTAGCTTCGGCTTCTATTTTAGCTTTCTCCCCTTCCATTTCTCCAACTTCTTTGCCAATTCCCCCCTTGCCTTTTGGAATTGCCCTCGCTTCTTTGATTTCTTTCCATTTTGCTATTCTTTCCATGCGTCTACGGGCTTCTCTGGCATTCATCTTATTAGAAGATTCTGCAAATTCTCGCTGTTCTGTTTCTTGTCTTTTATCTAGTTGCCCAATGTCCCCTTCTAGCTGCCAAGATGCTATGATTTGCTTGGGATTTTTTAGAGCAGAAGGAACTTTGAGATTGCCGGTGTTAAGATGGGATTTTAGAATTTTCATTCTTTTCTTTTCAGTTGCTCTTTCTTTCTTGGTCCTTTTGCTAACGCCAAAAAGATCATAACGTTTTTTGTATGCCTCTACGTCTTTTGCCTTTTCTGTTGCATGCCTTTTATTCATCGCTTTTCTTTCTTCTTCTAATGTTCTAACTTCTCCCGATGGTGCCGCAAGTTTCTTCTGATCCCGTTGCTTTTGCTCCGCAATTTGAGTATCTAGTTCGGCAAGCTTATTCTTTGTTGTCGCTCGCTGCGACATTATCAATTTGCCTCTTTTTATACGCTCTTCGTTTAAGTGTGACGCCATGTTTTTGTATTGCGATTCTTTTTGGCCTGCCGTTTGAGAATCAACGCCCGCTGCACCTAACGCCTTCGCTCTTTTAGACATTTCTCCCACGGAAAAATATCCGCCGCCCGCGCCGACGCCGCCGCCTCGTCCACCCTTATACCCTCCACTTCTCTGCGCCCAATATTTTTTTTCACTAGCCTGATATCTATTTATAGCCCTCTGATTGGCTGTTGCTACTTGAGATTGTTCTTCATAATCATCTATTGCCCCAATAACTTTTATCAATTTTGACTGTATACTCTGGGAATATTCGGTTGCAAACTTCCAATCATCTGAGCCCTTCTTTATACTTTTGAAATTATCTATCGTTGCATCCATCTGAATTTCTAATTCTTTTAACGTTGCTTGCTGCTCTGCAGTACCTTTCCCCCAAAAACTAGAAGTATTAACTTGTCCTGCGGGTAGATTTAATGTAGTTCCTTGTCCTTTTGCTCCGGGAATTTGAAGAGGTTCTGGAGTAGGAGTATACCCGCCACCTCTAGCAGGAGCAACAACCTTAGCCCGAGCAGCCTGAATAGTAGAAATATTCCTAAGCGTGGTTGGATTTAATGCTCCGGGCTTTTCCATTCCGGGAGTTCTAGCACCTCTAACATTTATAGCGTCCGCCAATATTGCCCCCACTATTGGAGCAGAATCTATGTTGCTCGAATAACCACCTTCATATGTTCCTTTATAACTTCCATCCTCTGCGCTTTTACCCATTGCTTCCGCAGATCTTTGTGGATCAATATATTCTTGTCCACCCGCGATACCCGCAAATCCTACGGTAGGAACACCACCCTCTCCTCGCTGCATTGCATTATATTGGTCTACAGATGCTTGATATCCGGTTATATCTTGATTTCTTAATTCCTGAGCGGCACCACCCTGAAATGACAAACCTCCACCACCCTCACGATACTGTCCAGTCAATTGAGATCTCGACTCAAAACTTGCCGCACCGGGTTGTAACATACCCCCTAACTTCATAGTATTTTTCCATTCTCCGGTAACTTCCCTAACAGAACTTAATAATTGATCAACCCCCACTTCTTGAGTACCTATAATCTTAGTAAACTCTTTAGTATTAACAGACATCTCTCGCATAGAATCCAGATAACCTTCTCGAATATCCTTGGTAAGATCATAAATCTTATTTTGCTGCTGCATTATCTTTGTAGTAATCTGTTGATGCTTAGCCGCATAACCCAGAAGTTTTTGGGCTTCAGCTCCCTGTTTGCCTAAAGTATTTGTAATATAATCTTCTGCCTCTGCCATTGAGGATGCGTTCCTAATACGTTCCATTTCTATCTCGGAAAGATGAGTTGCAGCCTGTACCTCTCGGGCCATCTCTGCCTCTGTCGCTTCATATCCTTTCATTATTTCATAGGCTAAATTAACTTGTTTTTGCATCATTTCAACCGAGGCACCAAGACCGAATTGAGCAGCCTCCATTAATTTTCTTTCCTCGTCTAATCTTGCGCTAAACATACTCGTATACTGTTCCATCTGTACCATTGAAGCCTCTATGTTGGCAAAGAATGATTTGGTTGCGGCAGTTGTTGCCTTCGCATAAATCGTAATTTCCGCTTCTACGGCTGCTTGACGCTCTCTAATGTCCAAACTTGCCTTAGCATCTCCTAGATATGCCTCTTGTAATTTACCTAACTGCATAGATATATGTTGTGCCTTTGCAAGAGGATCGGTTATATTTGACGGCATTTCTAGGCTAATGCCCTTTGCGCCTGCCAATTCGCCTAAACCCTCTCCTGCCACGGCTATTCCAGCAATCATTTTTGTTAATGAAATTCCAGCGGCTTGCTCTTTCATTTTAACCATATTGGCCAATGCGACTCTATTTAACCCTCCAAATTCCGACATAGCCTCTATCTGCGCCTCTAAAGAGGTCTGAACTTGTCCTAGTAATTCTAATTGTGCTTCAACATCTGCACTAATTTTTCTATATTCTAAATCTTGTTGTCCGATGACTTTCGCAGTATTATCGGCTACAGAATAAATATCGTTAAACAACGCTACTTGTTCTTCTAAGGTTTTAGCACTACCCTTTTCTTTGCTCCATCGATCTTCGACGTACTCCCTTCTTTTATCATCTAATTTCTCAAGCAATTCAGATCTAGTCGTATCAAAATCGGTCTGTATAGTAACATCTATTTCTGTATCTTTTTTACTTGCTAACTTATCTATACTAGAACCGATCTTATCTATTATTGGAGGACCTGCAAAAAGTGCGGTTAAACCCGCAACGACTTTTCCGATAAGATTAACTGCTATCGCAAGCGGAGGATTCCAAAGAGCAATCCCGGCAGAAATAGCATCTATAACGGCATTTACGGGAGGCAACATAAGTTTAAAACTAAGTGCTACTTTGGCGATTTTCATAGCATATGGAATAATAGATTCCAAAGCCCCCGCTAATTTAATGGCAAGATCTGCTATTTTAATAAGAACTGGCTTAAATGCTTGGTATACTTTAATCTGGGCGTCTTGTAGTTTCTGATTTACCTTAGCACCTCGTTCCTGAAGTTTTGTAAGTCTGTCTTCAGCATCTGTCCTTTGAGAAGTGGCCGCGTACATAGTTTCTTCTGCGGATTGCGCCAGACCCAATCTTCTCATCGTAATGCCTATTGATTGTTGATCAAATGCTATACGTTCTTCTGCTGCTGCCTTTTCTACGCCCGAGAATTCCATGGTAATTCTTTTACGTTCTTCCATAAGCTTCTGAATTCTATCATGTAATGCTGGAAATTTATTTTGAATCGACATAAGTTCTTTCCAAGCATCTCCAATAGCTTCAACACTTGGTCCGAATTGATCTTGCAAAAGCGAGGCAAACTCTTCCATTCGGGACATAGTGGGCTTAACTCCAACATATAAATCTTGCATACTTGAAGCTAATTCTACAAATTGCTGTTGAGAGAGAATGGTGCTTTTCTTAACCTTATTGAGAGCTTTAGACATCGAGGAAGACCCTTGACCAGCGACTCTTTGAATACGACTAAGCTTACGCAAAGTTGCGTCATATTTTATGCCCGATTGCACTAAACTAGTAAGTCCAATAGTCTGAACTCCAATTGCACCAGCAAATTTACCAAACATTCCCCATAATGACTTGACGCTTCTCGATACCGATTCATATACCTTTCCGGCTGAACCGAGAGAAGTTTTAAGTCCCATATAAAGAGATGATTGCGCTTTGATGCGGGCATTAAGTCGGTTCATTACCGCCTGATGTTTCTCGTTTAATTTACCCCATTTTATAAGATCTTTGGTAGCAGCACGATATGCCCCTGCATCCTTGCCCATCGCCTCAACCATCCTACCTTCGGCAGCATGCATCTCCTTAGAGAACTTTAATCGCTTTGCAGCTTCAGCATTAAGGGCTTTAGTGGCATTTCTCTCGTCTTCTGCAGCCCTAATCTGTTTGTTTTCGGCAGCAACCAAACCGGAAATGGTGGCAGTAAGATTAATAAGCTTGCGATTGGTTATATCGCTAGCGTCAGCAAACTGGCGCATATAATCGGCCATTAGGTCTAATGGATCTGGCATAAAAAATACCTCTAGTTTTTCTTGACTTTAACTACTCTTATGCTATAATTGTTGCATAATCTAAGTAAAGGAACATTAAAATGATTAAAACACTGCTGGCTATACGGCTAATAAAAGACTTTCTAATTCTTCTTGTGGTTGTTTTTATAGGCCATTTTTTTGTAAAATTAGATATAATTGACGGGACCCTTTCGTCATATCTAATGTTTGTCGGACTAGTTCAGTTTCTTGGCATTATCTTATTTCTACCTTTTGAAGAATTTCCTTATTGTCTTTTTGCTGCTGTTTTTGCAATCGCTCTATTTTCCATAGGGGCCATAACAAGTAAAACCATAATAAAACCCATACCCTCTATCGAAACAATTGGCAATCACCCCCAAGCCCAATGGTCTTTACTCTTAACATATCAAGAAAATAACAACTCACCTATTGATAGGGGATTATATCATGTTGACTACAACAAATACAAATCCTTTACCTTTACCGGAACAACTGCCGAGGCCGATAACGCACTCCTAAAGCTTAAACAACTATTGCAAGAAGTTCCAAATCTCAGAATTACCGAACTTCGCAAAGAACTAATTTCTGTACCTGAAGAACATGCGAGAAAATTAGGGGCCGATACCTTCTACTAAACCTAAATAATTATTGACGACCCTGGATTTACCCCCTGATATAAAGCAAACAAAAAAATAGACAACATATAAATATATTCTGGATTTAACCGATTATCATCTAATATTTCTATCCCATAATCTACTTTCTCTTGATCTTCTCCCAATTCCTCTTCTTCTGCCATAAAACGAGAAACATCTTTGGCTTCTTCTGTTTTTTCCTTAAATCTATAAAAATCTTCTTTAGTTAATTGTCCTGCAACATTTAACAAAGCTATTTCAACTAAATCGTGATTATATTGCCGAAATCTGTCATCTGTATTTTCGGCTACATAATTTGCTAATTTTCTGGCTATTTTCCATTTATCTCCACTCAATTTGGGAAAAGACATGTAACGTTCAATTCCTACAGGGGCCGCTTTTGCCAAAATTCCCTGCCTAAGTCCATTGGCAAATTGTTCTAACCCATTTCGTTCGGCGGCGGATGCTATTTCCTCCGAAAAAGTTCTCAAAAGATAAGAAAACATATTGGTTAATTTTTGACGTTTTGTTTGTCTTGGTTGTTTTGAAACTCCGTAATCCGCATAAGGTTTATCAATTTGTTTTTCAAGATACCCGGAAAAATCTTTCTGCAAAGAGATTAAATCATTTAAAACCCCTTCTAAATTTATTTCCTTACCTCCAGAAAATCTAGAAACTGCAACTATAATATCTTTAAATGGATCTATAACCGACTTAACCCTTTCATCACCCAAAAAATTCGCAAAAGACATAATATAAGACAAACTTTCTACCTGCCTCTCTTTGGAAAAATATTCCACCACATCTGGAACTGTCACTTGCTGAGGGTGCTTTCTGCGTAATTGAGCCAACAAATAGAGTGCATTTAAAACTCCGGAATCTTGGAGTTGGGCGGTTACCTTTCCCTTACCAAGCCATTTCAATAATTCGTTTTGATATGCTTGAGATAACGCTATAAATTGATCCTCAAGACTTCCATTAGAAGTCTTAAGATACAAACCTTTTACGTCCTCCATTAAATTGTATAAATATGGGTTTTTCATAATATATGGGAAATTATTTACCATATTTTAATTCTCAAAAGTTCCCGTCATTTCCTGCATTCCTCTAACAAAAAACCGCTATGTATTACATAGCGGTTTTTCAACAAATATAGACCACTAATTAGAAAATGCCATCCATCTCTATTTCCTCTCTAACCTTATTTAATATGGACTTGACAACCTTAGGCTGCAGTTTCATAATATTATTATTATTCAATGTTTCGTTTAAGCTCCATTTTCGAACAAGAACGGCAAACCTAATAAACTCTAATTGAATAAAATCTCTCAAACTTAATTCGTCGGTTATGCCTGCAGTTCTCTTTACTTGGGCCGATTGAGAGGCAATTAAACTGCTATCGCCTTGACTGGGATATTTGAGGGTACAAATCAATTCCTGCATGTCTTCAAAAGCGAAATTAAAATCTTCTTCGTCCTCAACCCTTAATTTCTTACCATCTTTATAATATTTAACAGAAACATCGAAAACATCATTATCGTCTACAAACAAAGGAGAAGGCACATGCGCTTCTTTCGCTTCTTTCGCTTCTTTCGCTTCTTTCGCTTCTTTCGCTTCTTTTTGTTCGACTATTTCAATATTTTCTTTCTTTTCTTCTTTCTTTTCTTCTTTGGACATATCCTTGGATTGTTCTTTTTCGATTTCCTTCTTTTCTTCTTTAACTTCTGTTTCTACCTTTTTCTCTTCCATTTTAGTCTCCTTTTACACTTCTCTAACGAATCTTTTTGATTGCCCACGACCCGACGATTTGGCCTGCGCCTTAAATTTCTCGACATTTATTTTAGCTTCTTTTGCCCCAGCCCTTTGCCGTTGAACTATAAATAATTTTTGCAAAGTTTTATAAGGTATCTTAGCTATGTCCTGAGGCAACCAATGATATTCTTCTATTAATTCTGCCTCAATTATGTCCTGAGCTATGGCAGGATCACTCATTCTATTACTACCACCATAATAACGTAAGTGAGCCTGCCTTATGATAAATTTTCCTCTTCCTCTCCCACAAACGACAACTCGTCCAATGCTCTCAAAATAGCTTCTGCAACTACTGGGGATAAATGCAAAATGGTTTTTTCATTAACCGGCACGGGCTTCCCTTCTTTGTCTTTGGCATCCCATTCTTTAATCATTTTTGTCAAACGATTTTCTTTATAAAGCCTATAGTTAAATTGCCTATCTCCAGCGTCAGTAATAAGCAAAGATGCTTCCTGAAGCTCATTATAAAGTCCCCATGTTAAAACTGCAGCTTTAATTTTAACAATATTGTAAGATTTCTTGTCATCTTCCTGAAGCTTTAAACAACTAAATTCTTTAGCAGTATAAGCTTCATAATCATGCCCCGTTTTTTTATAGTAAGTCATAACATCTACCGATTCTTTATCGTCAATAAACATAATTCTTCTCCTTGTAATAACACGCTATTATTATACAAAAAGCACAAGAAAAGCTCACGCTTTTTCGGCAAATTAATAATGAGGAATTACGGGGGCTATGTTAAGATAGCCCCCGTAAGATTTCAATTATTCCCAAGGAGAACCGGTTTGATGGGTAACCCCTGTGAATCCAACGGTAGCAACAATAGGTGTAACGCTAGAGGCGGGCTCAATACGATGAAATCTAACCTTCGTTTCAACTATAATATCTCCAACTGCTCCCGCACTTAGAGTAAATCTAATGGTTGAAGGATTTGCGGCCTCGTAGTCATCCCATGTATCGGCACCATCAAATTCATGAGTATCATAAACCGAAATAGTTCCAGTAATAGTTCTTAATCCCGGAACAACATCAAATGGGAATAGATCTGGTGGTTCGCCAACGCCTTGCGAACCAGCATTAAGGGCATATACGGCTTCCAGATTGTTCGACACCGTAAAATCAAAATTACTATAAGCTAATGTCGCATAGTCGCCGGGAGCACCCTGATCGCCCGGGGCCGTAATTTCAACATTAACCTTATCCCACGTAATTAGCTTTTCGGCAGTAGTAAAATGAGGAGGATCGGTTGTTGACCATGCCCCTGCGTACCTGCCCATGAAATCTAATGTAAAATTCGCAACATCACCAGCCGCACAAGAAAATCCCATACTATTAACTTGCAGGTCTTCGAACGTCCTTGATCTAACTCCAGTTCCGCCGCAATAATAATACAAAACTACGTCATTCTCTTGTAATGTGCCGCACGTCCCCTCTCTTTTGCATGCCCATTCAAGAATGCCGCCGCCGCCGCCAGCAACAAATGTCTCTGTTACAGGTCCAGACATTGATCCACCAACTTCTATGGGACCATATACATATGCATCATGATCCCAGTCGCCCATAATTAAATCAGGGGCGTTCATTTCCTGTCTAGCCGCAAGACTTGCATCGGCAAATCGAACTTGTCCGATTGTAGCAATATCGGCCAGACCTCGATATCCGGGATGTACTCTAGGATCTGCCATGATTATCTCTCCTTATTTCTTTATTTCTTTATTTCTTTATTTAACTAAAAAATCCTTCAAAAAATTACAACTGCATAGGCTTTTGTTCTGCTACGCCGCTACTATATTGATTGGCCGTATGCCCATAGATAAAATCATAAGTATAATCTATTACCATACTGCTAACGTCAGCATAAGCATTTGCGGTATTGCTTGAACTTTGCTTAACTCCACCTAAGGCCAAATCTGACAAACCCAACGACAATTTGGGATCGAAAGCAATGCCGTCTGTATCCCTAGCACCAGTTGTAAACTTAAAATAGTAAGTCTTATTGGTGCTAGAAACATTAGCTTTGTTATCCGCCGCCAAAATATCGCCAA
>Ga0307379_10005963_pt1 | contig 16854 bp, 11 predicted proteins | sample UN2MG_FD_202237 | JGI IMG/M metagenome (GOLD analysis project Ga0307379, IMG submission 202237) | Soil microbial communities from Risofladan, Vaasa, Finland - UN-2 | ecosystem: Environmental > Terrestrial > Soil > Coastal area > Acid sulfate soil | place: Finland: Risofladan, Vaasa | collected... | reverse complement strand
TCAGCCGCGTGTCCGGCATCCAGATAGATATAGCGATAGGCCCGCTGGCGGTATTTCCATCTGGAGCGCTTTACCCTCGCTGTCCAGATAAAAGCCGCCGCACAGTCGAAAAGCATCTGCTGCATAAGACCAGCCATCATGAGCGGTCGACGGAGATCTTCAGCTTTAAGCAGCTCCAGCTTGTGTTCAGCCACATTGTAATGGTAAAGTCCCATGTCGATCCCGGTAACGTGGTGCGAGACAAGATATGTTTCCACCGGGTACAGCGCCCCGGCTGAGGGAGCGCTGCGAAACTCGTAATCGCCGCTCCGGGCTGTTATCCCCTGGCAGGCCCAGAGAAGCTGGCTCACTGTTTTCAGCTCGAGGCCCCCGCCTGTGAAATCCCGGAAACTCCTGCGCCCGGCCAGGGCTGACCAGAGCGGAGGGCCGCCCGAGGTCTCGGGTTGAGGAAGCTCGATCACCCGGGCCTGCGGGTACATCTTGTAAAGCGCAACCTGGTCCTCCCAGGCTGGAGACCAGCTTTTTATTACTTCCGGGTAATATTTGGTCAGCCTCTGGAAATCATCCCCGATGGTTTCCTTGCGCTCTTTATCACCGCTCATTGCTGCCTCCTTGCGCGCCTGTTTAATAAACATACTGTCTGATAAACATGTTACGGCCCAGGGTTCCAATGGTTTTTCAATACCCTGCGCTCTCAGGCCGGCTAGCCAGAGCTCAAGCTTCATCCAGAGGAAGCCTGAAAACACGCCGCGGATTGTGATAAAGCATGTTTTCAGCAATCTCCAGCGCTGTTTTACGGTCATAGTCGCCCCGGGTCACTTTTACCGCCAGGGCGCGGGCGATATTGTCCCGGGCCTGCTCGAGGTGGCCGTAAACGCTTTCGGCCATGTGCAGGTCCCCGCCGAAACCGAAGATCTTGTTATTCGGCACGTAATCGAGCCATTCATCGAGCATCTGCACGCAGGTCGCCGGACTGATTATATGCATCCAGCACAGGTCCAGGTAAACATTGGGGAAGTTCCGGCCCAGGACACCCCATTCCCTGCAATACGGAAATCCGCCGTGGAACAGGACAAATGGCACTTTTCTGTATTCCCGGAAAAGATTAAGCAGCAGGGTGGGCCTGGAGTCTGTTATCTCGTTCGAGTGGCCCGCCTGCAAGCCGGTATGCACCTGGTAAGCGAGATTGAACTCCGTGGCGAACCGCACTGTCTCATGGACCAGGAAGTTCTGCAAATGGAGGAGCTCATCCGGGCTGCGGTGATGGGTTTTGATCCAGGAGGCTGCGTGATGGGCGTGCTTGCGGGCGAACAGGAGGCTGAAAGCCCGGTCCGCATCTGCCAGGGTGGTGCGCTCGAAATAGATCGAGCGGTTGTAAGCCAGGGGATTTTTCAGGGCCACCACCGGCTTGCTGATAAGCAGTTTCTCCAGATAAGACCACATGGCGTCCCGCATCTGGGCCGCCGAGTGGATCGAAAGCCCGCTCTTTCTTTCCAGGTCCTCCAGGTCCTCGCGGCTGTCTGCAAGCACGAAATACTTGCCTTGCCGCAGGCTGTGAAAAAACAGTCCCGGATATTCTTCATCATTGTCGCTGTCCAGGATGACTGCCCTGATATTCAGCTTTTCGGGAAACCAGCGCTCGTAAAAACCGGGGGTTATCCCGGTGCGGATCTTCTCCCAGAGAAGATCATAGGTTCTTTCATCCAGGGTTTCGATGTCGAAAACTCCGCGCAGGGTCCGGGCGATAGACCTGCCGTAACCGGTGGTCCTGGTGCATGGATAATATTTCAGAAAAACCTCGCGGGCCCTGGCAGGGTCTTTGTCAGCGTTCTCGACTGCCTCCATCTCCGGATCAGAGGCCCCGGCGCCGCAAAGATCGCAGCCCACATAACCCAGGGCCAGCGGGGAAAACGGCTCCTCCCGGCGAAAGCGCTCGCTTTTCGTATGCTCATGGGTATCGATAACTCGCATACCAGCGATTTTTTCGCGCAGCTCGCGATAGACAGAATCTGATCCCGGCATATTTCAGTCTCCTTTAGCCGAATTCTTGATTGTTAATACCCCATTAATAACTGCTCCTAAAAAAATAGGCTTCCTGTTTACGGTTAGTCAATGCTTAAGAAACAATAGAAGGAATGAAAAAGCAGGGTGACAAAAAGTCTTACTTACTGTAACTGTCTAGGATTGTGACACTGACTCAGCAAAAGAAAGAGCCGGGCTTTCGGTTTCCTCTACAAGAAACCTACCAGCCCGGCTTTTTCCTGAACCTATGCGGGTCTTAACTGAACCCTAATAAGCTACTCCATGGACACGGCCCTCTGATAGACTACCTCATGGAAGCCGCTTTTCAGGTCGTTGTGCAGAACGAAAGTGTATTTTTATTACCAGGCCTGTGAGATCTTCCTTCCCCATGCTCTATCCCATAAGCCGCCGCACCTTGCGAATCACGGATTACACGGATAACAGCCTTGATTGCACTGTTCCTCTGAACCCTTCCCCTAAAGAGTACAGGCTGGGGAAACAGTTTCATCCGTGTTACTGAGGAGATTACCGACATACAATCCGGAAACCTTCACTGCTTTTCCTGGAGTCCGGGGTGTTAGCTTCACGGCGTGCCGAACGGCAGTCGAGATAGTCCCAGCCGTGTTCGCCGCCCCGCTTGATACGGTAGGAGCCGTAGGGGCCGCTTGACGGTCCTTGAGGATCATTCGCATTCTCACTACTGTAATCCCCATACCAATCGTTACACCACTCAAAAACGTTTCCATGCATATCGTGTAATCCGAAGGCGCTCGCCTGCTTACCGCCAACCGCATGCGTGGTATCATGGCTGTTGTTGTTATACCAGCCGGCTTTATCCATGTCGGCCTCGCTGTCGCCAGTGTAAAAGTTCGTCGTCGTACCCGCGCGGCAGGCGTACTCCCACTCCGCCTCTGTCGGCAGCCTGAAACCGCTCTTCGTGAAATCACACTCCCAGGTGCTCAAATTGTAACACGACTGCAAGCCCGCCGCCTCGCTCAGCTTGTTGCAGAATGTCACTGCATCGTACCAGCTTACCTGCTCCACCGGACGGTTCAAATCACCGGTGAAATAGGACGGGTTGCTGCCAATAACCGCCTGGTACTGCGCCTGAGTTATTTCATACCGTCCCATCTGGAAAGCGCTCACAGTCACCTGGTGCACCGGCTGCTCATCACTTTCTCCCGTCGTGCTCCCCATCTGGAACGTCCCGCCGGGGATCGAGACAAAAGTTATCCCCTGCACCACTGTGGTGTCGACTCCGCCGGAGGCAGTGGCAGTTATAATGCCAACAGTAACATCGCTGCCGCTAACCGTAACCTGTGTGCTCGCCGGGCTGAAAGTATAACCGCTCTTTGCAGGTGTTACAGTATAAGCGCCATCCGCCAGGCCGGAAATAGAGTAACTCCCCCCGGAGCCGGTGGTAAGCGTGATGTCAACTCCAGCGCCGGTTATGTGCACGCTCACTCCTGGAAGTCCGCTGCCGGATTCCAGAATGCTACCCTGCAGGCTGTGGGTGGTGACAGTGGCGCCACGGCGCACTACCCGGAATCCTGCCCCGTCGCCCGCACCGCTAGGGGAGACGTAGGCGCGATGGGCTGAGCTACAGTACAGCACCTTATCCCACTCGGCATAACCGCCGCCGCGTATAACCCGGTCGGAGCCGGTTGACGGTCCTTGAGGGTCAGTCGCATTCTCACTGCTATATTCACCATACCAGTCGTTGCACCACTCCCAAACGTTACCTGCCAGGTCATACAACCCGAACGGGTTCACCGGATAACTGCCCACGTCTGTAAGATGACCGACATACGTGTTGTAATTCGCCTTATAGATGCTGATCGTACCGTCGTCCGTCCCATACTCGTATCCCTTGCCGCCCCGAGCTGCATACTCCCACTCAGCCTCCCGCGGCAGGTCAAAGCCATACTTCAACGCAAAAGCCTTCGACCCATACCAGGTCACAAACACCACCGGCCAATTCTCCTTGCCCGCTGCAACACTGAAACTCGTCCCGTTATAACTGATCCAGCACTTGCTGGTCTCCGAATTCCAGATGCCCGAAAGCTCTATGTACATCTGGCCGCTGTAATCCCCTTTCGCACCATTAACGCTGTCAGTCGTCGCTGTTATCTCCCCAGCGGCCAAGGCAGTGTTCAAATACGTCGCGTACTGGGAGTTGGTGATCTCATATCGCCCCATTTGGAAAGCGCTCACCGTCACCTGGTGCACCGGCTCAGACACTCCCACCGTCATCTCCTGGTCCACCGGCTCAGCCACCCCAGCCTGCCCCATCTGGAATGTCCCGCCGGGAATGGAGACAAAATCAATGCCTTGTACGACTGCTGTTTTTATGCTCCACTTCCGCGCTTTCATCACGGTGAAATGATCGGTTTCAACGTAAAGCAGCTTCTTCTCGTAATCTTGTCGTGAAGAGGGAAAAGCCACCCAATCCCTGTCGGTTTCGCTGTAATAGACAGCTTCTAGTATATCTGTAGAGTCGATATCAGAAGGCATGGGCAGGGAGACAGTTACAGGTTGGTTGAAAATAAGCCCTGAAGGCTCTAATTCAACAAGGACTTCACTTGTATCTTCCAGAATACCAAGTTCATTTGCAGTTTCGACTGACACCTCACTTACCGAAATCTGAATGTCCGCATTTAAAGCTCCGGCTTTCACCTCCACACTCGCCCCGCAGGGATGTTCCACCAACCCTCCGGAGGCAGCCTCTATCATTATTCGCATCAGCAGGCCTAAATACTTTGTATTTGTCGTATCTGCGGCGATCACCAGCTTGACTTCACCTCCGGCGAATCCCTGGGGCACTATTACCTTTACAGTGTAATCACTTAATTCAAGAACTCCTGTCTCATCCGGACCTATGTAAGCCTTGATATCCTGGGCTGTTACATTCTCGCCCAGGTTCTCCACCACAATACCGATAGTGTCGCCGGCAGCTGCGCTTTCCTGGCTCAATTCAGTGATCACCGGCCCCCAAAAAATAGTTCCAGGCGTTTCGGCGCCCGTGAGCACCTTGAGCAATCTCAGGAGATCAAAGATGTTCACTCCTCCGCTGGCGTCCACATCCGCGATCTCTAACGTCCTATCGGTCTTCCCGGCAGGATTGCCCAGAACCTTAAGCATCTCCAACAGGTCGAAAATGTTTACCTGGCCGTCCTCGTTGATATCGCCCCGATATGTGGCGGCTGCGGCGGCATGTGTCTGCGAGGAAGAAATATTTGAAAAAGAGAACAAAAGAAAAAGCAGTGTACAAGATGAGAGGATCATCCCAAACCAGCGGTTTTTCATTTACTGCCTCCTGGTGAATTTTTAAACGAAATCCTGTGGTTTTTTGATTTTTCACAATAATGACAATATTAAATATAAAGACATTTGTCAATATTCAAATTATCATTTTGCGATTTCTAATATGCGGTGGAAAAGATTAAGATCACTCGCGTCTGTCCAAATAGGTCGCTATAAATTAAATTTCCCTTTAGACGTTTTCGATCACTGCATGCCCGGCTCTGTCTGGATGTGACTTTCTCTTTTTAGCCCTTGCATAACTTTGCCCCCGCACCCCGGGCGACCGGCGGTCGCCCCTACGGTTGGCTTAAGGGGCCGTTTACTAAATCCCTTGTACAGCTTGAAAATTGAACCGAAAAAAATTATTATGCTTTCTTGATAAGAAAAATAAACCGGAAGAGGAGCGATGAACAGCATAGAGCGGGTAATGTCAGCAGTCAGCCACCAGGAGCCAGACCGGGTGCCGATCACTTTTGACGCCCAGCCGGAGGTCTACGGGATGCTCTACTGGCATTCAGGCATCAGCGCCAGGGCCCACTGGTAGACTACTTCCTAGAAGCCGCTTTTCAGGTTGTTGTGCACCTCGAAAGCCGCTTTTTTTATCCAGCTTGTGACATCTTCCTTTCCCATGCTCTGTCCTTTAAACCGCCGCACCCTCTGAATCACGGATTACGCGGATAAAAGATTTGATTCCACAGTTCCCCAAACCCTCCCCCAAAGCAGCGGGGCGGCGTTGATCCGTGTCATCCGTGTTAAATCTGCGCCATCCGTGGTTCAAAAGGGAAACTAACGGCGCACCACCCGGAAGCCTGAGTCGATGTTCCAGCCGTAAGGGTAGCTGAAGCCACGACGGGCAGACCGGCAGTTGTCCGAAAAGTCGTACCAGCCACCGCCCCGCACAACTCGGACGGAGCCGCTCGACGGCCCGACAGGGTCGGTCTGGCTGGTGCTGCTGTAACTTCCATACCAGTCACTGCACCACTCAAAGACATTGCCCGCCAGGTCATACAACCCGAAAGGATTCGCAGGATAACTGCCTACATCCACTGGATGCCCCAAGTTTTTGCACTCATAATAATTGGTGTTGGTGCAACTTAGCGTCCCGTCATTCGTCCCATACTCATATTGCTTTCCCCCACGGGCTGCATACTCAAACTCAGCCTCACGCGGAAGATCAAATCCATACTTCACAGCAAAAGCCTTCGCCCCATACCACGTCACATACACCACTGGCCAGTTCTCCTTGCCCGCCGCAACACTGAAACTCGTCCCGTTATAACTGATCCAGCAACTGTCGCAACTGTCGTCGGAATCGTAACTGCCTGAAAGGTAAATGTACTCCTGCCCGCTGTAATCCCCTTTCGCACCATTAACGCTGTCAGTTGTCGCCGTTATCTCGCCCGCAGCCAGGGCGGCGTTCAAGTACGCCGTGTACTGGGAGTTGGTTATTTCATACCGCCCCATCTGAAATGCAGAAACAGTCACGCTGTGCACCGGCTGTTCAAGGCTATCACCTGTGGTGCTCCCCATCTGGAAAGTCCCGCCGGGAATGGAGACCAGGGTGATACCTTGGATAACCGTGGTGTCGCCGGGGGCAATCCCGCCGGAGGCCGTGGCGGTTATGCCGCCAGCCGTAACATCGCTGCCGCTAACCGTAACCTGTGTGCTCTCCGGGCTGAAAGTATAACCGCTCTTTGCAGGCGTTACAGTGTAAGCGCCATCCGACAGGCCGGAAATAGAGTAACTCCCCCCGGAGCCGGTGGTAAGCGTGATGTCCACCCCGTTACCGGTTATTTTCACACTGACTCCAGTCAACCCGCTGCCACCCTCCAGCACGCTGCCCTGCAAGGAATACGTGGCAGGGGCTGCGCCGCGCCGCACAATCCGGAAACCTTCACTGCTTTTCCTGGCGTCCGGGGTGTCGGCGTCACGGCGGGCTGAACGGCAGCCGTCGTAGCCGTCGCCGCGGTCGCCGCCCCGCCTGATACGGTAGGAGCCGTAGGGGCCGCTTGACGGTCCTTGAGGATCAATCGCATTCTCACTACTGTAATCCCCATACCAATCGTTGCACCACTCATAAACGTTTCCATGCATATCATATAATCCGAAGGCGCTCGCCTGCTTACCGCCCACCGCATGCGTGGCATCATGGCTGTTGTTGTTATACCACCCGGCTTTATCCATGTCGGCCTCGCTGTCGCCAGTGTAAAAGCTCGTCGTCGTACCTGCGCGGCAGGCATACTCCCACTCCGCCTCTGTCGGAAGACGGAAACCGTTTTTCGTAAAATCACAGGCCCAGGTTGTCAGATTATAACAAGAATCAAGGCCCGCCAGCTTGCTCAGCTTGTTGCAGAACGCAACCGCATCGTACCAGCTTACCTGCTCCACCGGACGGTTCAAGTCCCCAGTGAAATAGGACGGGTTGCTGCCAATAACCGCCTGGTATTGAGCCTGCGTTATCTCGTACCACCCTATCTGGAAAGCGCTCACAGTCACCTGGTGCACCGGCTGCTCGTCATTATCACCTGTAGTGCTCCCCATCTGGAATGTCCCACCTGGAATGTATGAAAAATCAATGCCTTGGACGACTGCTGTTTTTAGACTCCACTTCCGCGCTTTCATCACGCTGAAATGATCGGTTTCGACGTAAAGCAGCTTCTTCTCGTAATCTTGCCGTGAAGAGGGAAAAGCCACCCAATCCCTGTCGGTTTCGCTGTAATAGACCGCTTCTAATATATCTGTGGAATCGGCATTTGAAGGAATGGGCAGGGAGACGGTTACAGGCTGGTTGAAAATAAGCCCTGAAGGCTCTAATTCAACAAGGACTTCACTTGTATCTTCCAGAATACCAAGTTCATTTGCAGTTTCAACTGACACCTCACTTACCGAAATCTGCATGTCCGCATTTAAAGCTCCGGCTTTCACCTCCACACTCGCCCCACAGGGATGTTCCACCAACCCTCCGGAGGCAGCCGCTATCAATTTTCGAATAATCGGTCTTAAATACATTGTATTTGTCGTATCTGCGGCAATCACCAGCTTAACTTCACCTCCGGCGAATCCCTCGGGCACTATTACCTTTACAGTGGATTGGCTTAATTCAAGAACTCCTGTCTCGTACATACCTATGTAAGCCTTGATATCCTGGGCTGTTATGTTCTCGCCCAGGTTCTCCAGCACAATACCGATAGTATCGCCGGCAGCGGCGCTGGCCTGGCTCAATTCCGTTATCACCGGCCCCCAGGAAATGGTTCCGGGCGTTTCGGCGCCTGTGAGCACCTTGAGCAATTTCAGCAGATCAAAGATGTTCACTCCTCCACTGGCGTCCACATCCGCGATCTCTAACGTCCTATCGGTCTTCCCGGCAGGATCGCCCAGAACCTTAAGCATCTCCAACAGGTCGAAAATGTTCACCTGGCCGTCCTCGTTGATATCGCCCCGATATGTGGAGGCTGTTGCGGCAGGTGTCTGTGAGGAAGAAAGAATTGAAAAAGAGAACAAAAGAAAAAGCAGTGCACAAGATGATAGGGCCATTCCAAAACAGCGGCTTTTCATTTGCTGCCTCCTGGTGAATTTTTACACGAAATCATGGGTTTTTGATTTTCTCCGATAATAATAATTTTAAATATAAAGACAATTGTCAATATTCAAATTATCATTTTGCGATTTCTAAAATGCGGTGGAAAAGTCTAAGACCTCTCGCGTTTGTCCAAATAGACCTTAAGATATTTAACTTTGCCCTCCGCCCCTGGCTGAGCAGTTACAAAAAATATTAAATCCCTCTTGCACCTTGAAAATTGAACCGAAAAAAATTATTATGGTTTCCTGAAAATAGATCTAGAAACGGAAGAGGAGCGATGAACAGCAGAGAGCGCGTAATGACAGCAGTCAGCCACCAGGAGCCGGACCGGGTGCCGATCACATTCGACGCCCAGCCGGAGGTGTACGGGATGCTCTACCGGCATTTCGGAATCAGCGCCAGAGCCGAGTTGTGGGATGCGCTTCACGTGGACACCTGGCTTGAGGGCCCGGTGGTCAGCGACCCGCGGGAGAAAAAGCTGGAGGACGGTCTTTTCCAGAACCGGTGGGGCTACCATGTCAAGATGCAGCCTTACCGGGTGGGTGAGAAAACGGGATACTACGAGGAAATGGTTTACCACCCGCTGGCCCGAATCCAGACAATCGCTGAGCTTGAAAAGCACGACTGGCCCGTCCCGGAGCTTTTAGACTTCCACCATCTCAACGATCTCAGGCGTACACAGCCGGACCGCGCGATTATCGCCCACATTACCCACGGCAGCTATTTCAATGCCACTTTCCTCAGGGGTATGGAGCAGTTCCTGGTAGATCTCGCTATAAACGAGCCACTCGCCGAGGCGCTGATAGAGCGGGCCTCGGTTTATCTGTTCGAGGCGCTTGACCGCCTGTGTGATCAGGCGCCGCAGGGGTTCGATATTTTTTACGTGGCTGATGACTACTGTATGTCGAGCGGCCCCCTTTTTTCCCCGGATGTGTTCAAGACTCTGATCAAGCCTTACCTGAGAAGGATCGCCGATACCCTTCACGATCACGGCAAGAAATTCCTGCTCCATGTCTGCGGCTCGGTGCGCCTTCTGCTGCCGGAGATTATCGACTCAGGAGTCGACATCCTCGAGCCTATCCAGCGCCGCTCGGCAGGGATGAACCTCAGGGAATTAAAAAAAGAGTTCGGCAGGGACCTGTGTTTTTACGGCTCAGTGGATCTCCTGGAGACCCTGAACAAGGGCACTGTGGAGGATGTCCGAAAGGAAGTCCGCGAAAATATGAAGATCCTCGGGCCCGGAGGGGGCTTCATTATCGGGCCGGGACACACCTATATCCAGATCGACTCGCCCCTCGAGAATATCCTGGCCATGTACGAAACCGCGTACCTGGAAGGCGGCTACTGATTTTGTTTTGAGATTTTTAACATTTTGTTTATTGTAATTAAGGAGTAACAAGGCCAAAGGAGAAGCAGTGAAAAAGGCTAAAGGTGGAAAAAAGAATGTGCTTCTTGCAATTAAAGCGATGCGCCAGGAGCTGACTGAGCGATTCACCGTCAAGCGCATCGGCGTTTTCGGCTCGTTCGCCAGAGGCGATGAAGGCCCGGGCAGCGACCTGGACATTATCGTGGAACTGGAAGAGCCTACATTTGACCATTACATGGATCTCAAGTTCCGGCTGGAGGAGGTTCTCAATCGCCCGGTGGACCTGGTGCTGGCTGACACGGTAAAACCCCGCCTCAGACCAATCATCGAACGGGAGGTCGTCTATGCCTAGGGACTCTCGTCTGTTTCTGGATGACATCCTTGAAGCAGTGTGTAATATCCGTGAGTACACGGCAGGCATGGATTATAACGCTTTCAGACACGACAAGAAAACCCGGGACGCGGTGGTCCGAAATCTTGAAGTGATCGGCGAAGCGGCAGGACGACTGCCAGAATCGCTTCGCAGAGCCACGCCGGAGATCGAATGGAAGAAGATCAGCAGTATTCGAAACATCCTCATTCATGAATATTTCGGCGTCAGTCTACCAATCATCTGGGACGTTGTGCAAAGCAAACTCGATCAATTGGAAACCTCCTGCCGGAAGCTTTTGGAAAAAAGGCTGAATCCACCGGAGGAAGTATAAATGGCTGTACGCATTTCACCAATTTTCCTCAAAATCAAAAATTCCAGAGACGCCTGAAGATTATTATCCGGGTGACAAGCCTAATCCCAATCCGCCGGTGTTCGTGGAGTAGCTTATAAAAGAGCAACCTTCCGACCTGGAGACCGACAACTACGATTTGCCTGCCGATGACTGATGAGATTCGAGTTGAAAGATCTGAAACGGTATATGAAATGCTCAGTTATTGGTCAAAGAAACCACTTCCAGAATAAAATTTTTTCTTTCACTATATATTTAGATAATAAACTCTTCTTGACTTCTTGAATCCTAAACCCCAACAAGGGGAGAACTCATGAGCGGATTAACAGACAGCGCGGGTCTGCGCAAGTTCGTTTTCAAAACCGTGCGTGAAACCCCGGTATTCGATATACACACCCATCTCTATGCCCCCTCTTTCGGAAAGCTCCTTCTCTGGGGTGTGGATGAGCTGGTTACTTACCACTACCTGGCGGCAGAGTTCTTCCGGTATTCAGATCTCCCGGCGGCAAAATTCAACTCTCTCGCTAAAAGCCAGCAGGCCGATCTGGTCTGGAAAACGCTCTTTATCGACCACTCCCCTGTCTCCGAATCCAACCGTGGCGTGCTCACCACCCTGCAGAGTTTCGGCCTGGATGTGGGGAGCAGGGACTTGAAAACGATGCGCAATTATTTCCGGAAGACCAGTGTGGAAAACCATGTAGACAAGGTATTCGTGCTGGCCAATGTGCAGGCAGTGGTAATGACCAACGATCCTTTCGATGACCTCGAGCGGACAGTGTGGCTTGCGGGAAAAGGCTCCACAGATGCCCGTTTCAAGGCCGCCTTGCGGATCGATCCACTGCTCATGGACTGGGAGAACAGTGCTGGCAGGCTGGCAGGCTGGGGATATAAGACAAGCCCGGAGCTGACAGAAACGACCCTGGCCGAGGTCCGCCGCTTCCTCGAGGATTGGATCGGGAGGATGGAACCCCTCTACCTGGCGGTCTCCCTGCCGCCTTCTTTCCGCTTTCCTGAGAACAGTACCAGGGCCCGGATTATCGAAAGCTGCATCCTGCCTGTAACCCGCAAGGCAGGGATCCCCTTTGCCATGATGATCGGGGTGAACAAGCTTGTCAACCCAAAGCTCGGCGTAGCAGGTGACGGGGTAGGCAAATGCGACATGGGTTCTGTCGAGGCCCTGGCGAGAAATTTCCCGGATAACAAGTTCCTGCTGACTTTCCTGAGCCGGGAAAACCAGCACGAAGCATGTGTCACAGCCCGCAAGTTCAATAACATAATGATTTTCGGCTGCTGGTGGTTCATGAACAACCCCAGCATAATCCGCGAGATCACAGCAGAGAGGCTCGAGCTGCTGGGCACGAGCTTCGTGCCCCAGCATTCGGATGCCAGGGTCCTGGACCAGTTGATCTACAAGTGGACCCATTCCAGAGAGCTGATCGCAGAGCTGCTTTTCGAGAAGTATGACGATATCCGCAGAACCGGCTGGATTGTGCAAGAAGAAGAAATCGAGCGGGATGTGAAAAACCTGTTTTCTGATAATTTCAAGCGGTTTGTGGGCCTTCATTAACGCGAAAACCACAAACCGGCCGGGCAATGGAAAAACAGCAATCAATCAGGAATAAAGGCTTGTGATCAACCCGATATTGTTATTTACCGGATTTATTTTAATCACCCTGTGGGGGATCGCCCATATTGTCCCGACAAAGCCGGTTGTTGAGGGTTTTGGACAAATATCAGAAGACAACCGGCGAATTGTAACAATGGGATGGATTGCCGAAGGCCTGACCCCGTGCTTTATCGGCTTGCTCGTTCTGCCTGTCGCTATATCAGTAGGCACCCGGAACCCGGTATCTGTCATTGTGTACAGGGCATCCGCATTAATGCTCATAGTCATGGCTGGATTGAGCTTGCTGACCGGAGCCAGGACTTCCGTTTTGCCGATGAAGATTTGTCCGTTTGTAAAATTGCTGGTCGCAGTAATGTTTTTCCTGGGAAGTGTCATATAAATGTCCGGTGATTTGGAACAGCGTTTTTGTCATTTACTGTCCATTAAAATAACTGACCCGGACTGTTCACAAATCATTTAAGTGGGGTGATTTCCCGGAGCCTTGGGGGTGGCGGGCGCATGAAATGCGCACCGCTGCGCTTGGAAGCGCAGCGGTCTGTGCGACTTCAGTCGCACAGCCGCCACCCCCTCCTCCGCCGACTGAGAAACCGCTTGTCTATATCAGAACCCCCATGCCCGACCGGGCGTTTCATAAATGGTCCGGCCTAAGAGAACCAGCCCTGTTCCCCTGGAACCGGGCTTTTTTAACTGTCTTTTTCTTAACAATGGAAATAAAATATAAAATCATGTTTCTTTACAATTTTAAAGGGGGCGACTATGAAGCGGAGAGAATTTTTGAAAACAACAGCTCGCGGGACCGGGCTGACAATGATCGGCACCGGTGCATTGGCCACTAGAGGGGCAGCGCGCTCTCCGCAGGCTGAACGACCGAATATTCTCCATATCATGTCCGACCAGCAGCAGTGGGGCACTATCGCCGGGCGGACTGAATGCAGAACTCCGAACATAAACCGTCTTGTCCGCCAGGGAATGCTGTTCGACCGCTCGTATACGCCCTGTGCGGTATGCTGCCCGGCGCGCGCCATGCTCCTGAGCGGTGCCTATCACTGGCACAACGGCGTTTTCAACCAGATACACTCCTCGCCCTCTGTTCACCGGGACATGTACCCTGATGTGGTCACCTATTCGATGAGACTGAAAGAACAGGGATACGGGCTGGGATATGTCGGTAAATGGCATGCCACTTATACCCGCACGCCTTTGGATTTCGCCTATGACGAGATCGGGGCGCCGCTGTCTTACAACCCGCGGTTGCTCAAGAACATTAGCTATAGTGATGAACGTAAAAATGGGCTGCTGCAAAAGACCTCAGTCCGGGAATTCCAGTGGCCCGGCAGCGAGCCTTTTACCATGTGGGGCTTTCTCGAGGGCGCGGAAGAGGATACGAACATGTGGGGCATTGCCGAGACCGGTATTCAGATGCTTGACCGTTTCACGCAAAGAGAAAAACCGTGGCTCCTGGAGATCCATTTCCCTGAGCCGCACGATGCCTATATGCCCCTGAAAAAATATCTCGACCGCTGCGATCCCCGGACCATAACGGTACCCAAAAGCTTCTACGATACTTTCGAGAATAAGCCGGGAATGCACCGCCGCGAGTCGGAATCGTGGGGAAAAATCACCGAGAGCGATTACCGGGAAAGCCGGGCCCATTATTATGCTTACTGCGAGATGCTCGACCTCCAGGTGGGAAGGATCCTGGAAGTCCTCGAAAATTCAGGCCAGGCGGACAACACTGTTGTGGTCTTTACTACGGATCACGGGGACATGGTGGGCGCGCACAGGATGTATATCAAGGGCTGGATACCCTATGAGGAATGTTACCGCATCCCGCTGGTTATCCGCTGGCCGGGTCATATCGAGCCGGGTTCGACATGCAGCCGCCTTGTGCAGAGCCACGACCTGGCCCATACGTATGCCGAGCTGTCGGGAGCCCAGGCGCTGCCTTTTGCCGACGGCCGCTCGCTCGTTCCCCTATTCAGTAACCCTGCCAGGGACGACTGGCGGAATGAGATCCTCTGCGCTTTCTATGGCGGAGAATTCCTCTTTACGCAGCGCATGGTTATTACGGACCGTTACAAGTATGTTTTCAACGGCTTTGATTATGACGAATGCTACGACCTGCAGGATGATCCTGAGGAATTGCATAACCGGGTGAGCGATCCGGAGTGCAAACCCGTTGTGGATGATATGCGGGCCCGGCTGTACGCTTTGATGAACGAGTTCGAAGACCCGTTCGGCGACACCCAGAATAGAATCAGTATCGGGCAGCCTCCCAACCGGTACGGAGCTCCAAGATATCTGCCCCGCGGCCGGAGATTATAATTTTACCAGGAGAATACAATGAAACTCTGCTCTTCTCCAACTATCATGTCTGCCCTCATATTAGCCGTATTCTTTCACCCCGCCGGTCTATCCGGTCAGGGTCGAGTCGGCCTCTGGATCAAATATGAAAAGAATTTTCAAAGCAGCAGGCAATATGAAAACCCTCTTTACGACCTTAAAAATTTCGTTGTCCGCTTTACTTCTCCCACCGGACGGGTTAAAAACATACATGGCTTCTGGGATGGAGAGCGGAACTGGAAAGTGCGTTTCTGCCCGGATGAGAAAGGCACATGGGCTTTTACAACCGAGTGCAGCGATAAGGAAAATTCAGGGCTGCACGATATAAAAGGTTCGTTTGAATGCATGGCGCATGATAACCAGCTCGACATTTATACCAAAGGCTGTATTACCAGGCCGAAAGGCGCTTACTATCTGACCCATGCGGATGGCACTCCGTTTTTCTGGACAGCCTGCACTGCATGGAACGGAGCGCTGCGTTCCACGGATGAAGAATGGAAAATCTATCTCGAGGACCGGGTCAAAAACAGCTACAACGTGATCCAGCTCGTCACTACCCAGTGGCGCGGCTGTGAGGCGGACATCCTTGGTCAGAAGGCATTTGAAGGGTCTGGACGGATAAAAATCAACCCGGAATTTTTCCAGCGCCTGGACCGTAAAATAGACCGGATAAACGAGCACGGCCTGGTGGCTGCGCCGGTTCTTCTCTGGGCGCTTCCTTTCAGCGAGGGCAGGGAGCTGAGTCCTGGTTATTACCTGCCCGAGGGGGAAGCGATCCTGCTTGCCCGCTACATGGTAGCCCGCTACGGGGGCAACCACGCGATCTGGATCCTGGGCGGCGATGGGAGATATGTCGAGGAATTCGAGCAGCGCTGGAAAAATATCGGCCGCGGGGTTTTCGCCGAGGAGCATCCCGGCCTTGTCTCCCTTCATCCCCACGGCCGGTCCTGGATCGGACGCGCTTATGCCGGGGAAGACTGGCTGGATATCGTGGGCTACCAGTCCAGCCACAGTAACGGCCCGCAGACAGTGAATTGGATCAACAACGGGCCGCCTGCAAAAGACTGGGACAAGCTCCCAGCCAGGCCGATTATCAATATGGAGCCGAACTATGAGGAATCCGGTTTCAAGATCACTGCTCAGGATGTACGGAACGCCAGCTACTGGAGCATTCTCGCCACACCTTCAGCGGGTATAACCTATGGGGCGAACGGGATCTGGCCCTGGCTGCGCGAAGGTGAAAAGATCCTGAACCACTCCAACCTGCTGAAAGAAAAAGAGGACGGCAGCTACTATCATCCGTGGCATGAGAGCATCAAGCTCCCTGGCAGCGTGCAGATCGGCTATCTGGCAAAGTTTTTCAAAAGCTTCGAATGGTGGAGGCTCAGGCCGGCTCCGGAAATCCTGGTGCACCAGCCTGGGGATGAGACTTTCAACCATTTTATCTCAGTTGCCGAAACGGATAACCACGACCTTATCATTGCCTATCTTCCGGTTAAATCGACAATTACTCTTTATAATCCATTGAACGTCAAATACAGTGGCCAGTGGTTCAACCCGGTTACAGCCGAATACTTTAATGCCGGAATTACCGGGAAAAACGGCTTCTTGGAGCTGACCTCGCCTTCGGATGGGGATATGCTTCTGGTCCTGAAAAAACAGTCCTGATGTGTTGCAAAGGTTCCATTTATAATTCAACGCTGGATAAGCCATAAAAAATACAACTGCAACTCAACTAGGGGATTGTGTTGACAGATGGTGTTTGATACTATTTTGCGTTCAAGTTAAGATTAACAATCCAAGGCCAGCCTGTTATGCTGTGAACCCGTTGGGGATTTTTTTCCAAACAGGCAAGTTGATCGACAAGTTGATCTTCGACGGCATTCATTGA
>Ga0307379_10005962_pt1 | contig 16856 bp, 17 predicted proteins | sample UN2MG_FD_202237 | JGI IMG/M metagenome (GOLD analysis project Ga0307379, IMG submission 202237) | Soil microbial communities from Risofladan, Vaasa, Finland - UN-2 | ecosystem: Environmental > Terrestrial > Soil > Coastal area > Acid sulfate soil | place: Finland: Risofladan, Vaasa | collected... | reverse complement strand
ACTTTTCGGGGGACCCTCAAGACTATATTAGAAAAGTTATAAGAATTAACCAAAACTATATTGTTTTATGTGACTTTTTAGATTTTTACACTGGATATAAAGGGAAAAGCAAGTTTGAATTTTATAACGATTTATTCAATTATTCGTTAAAAAAATTATCCAGTGATATTGGTTATAAATTTAAAAAATCTCCTGCGTCTGACTACGGAATTACAAGGTCATTCTTTTTAAGTAAGAAGACCTATGATTTGCTCCATACCACACACAAAAAGTCACAGGAATTATATAAAACACTGTATGATGATTATCTATCCATGGGAAATTTTACTGAGCTAATATTATATATTTATGTTACTAATAATGTGGAGAAGAAAATTCTTGATGTATTTAAATTTGACTTTGGCATCGAGAAAATAACTTAGAAGAAATATATTTTCATTTAAAAAAATAAGCTTTAATAACTAGATTGGTAAAACCCTGTTGCCTCATCTAAAAAAGTATCTAAAAATATATTTGACATTAATATTTTTATTTGTTATTATTTCTTTCTGATAAAGAAATAATTATTTTAACTTTACTATGGAACGATCGCTTAAATTTTTAAGGACTGCAAGTGCGGAGCTGCAATATAAAATTAATATTTCAATAATATTTAATTATATTCGCGAAAATGAACCTATTTCAAGAATAAAAATATCAAATGATTTGAAGTTCAGTCCTTCTGCAGTATCAAGAGTAATTGATAAACTTATCAAGGATGGTTATGTTATTGAAGCAGACAAGCTAAAAACTAAAAGTGGCAAAAGACCAATACTTATTAAGATAAAGCAGGATGAAAGTTTTGTTATAGGGATAGATTTAGGAAAAGAAAAATTTAAACTTGCCTTGACTAATTTTAAATGCGAAATAATTGAGAAATATAGAGGCTTTAAAATTTCAAATGATAAAAATATAGCAGAAAAAATAATAGATGAAATTAAAAAAATCTTGAGTAAATATCATAAGTATAAAAAAATAAATAAGGATAAGCTTAAAGGTATTTGTGTTGGGATTCCGGCTGTTGTTGATACAGACACTGGAAAAATCATCAGTGCTCTTCTTTATGGAAATTGGAAGGGTCTGAATTTAAAAGAAATTCTTGGCAGTGAATTTAATACTAATATATATGTAGAAAATGATGTTAACCTGTCTGCCCTGGGAGAAAAACATTATGGTGAAGGAAAAAATTTTAAAGATTTTATATTTGTAGAAATAAGTAATGGAATTGGGGCAGGAATAGTTATTGATAATCACTTGTTTAGAGGCTCACTAGGAGCTGCAGGTGAAGTTGGATTTACAATAATAAATGTTGATAATTTGGGTTTTAAAGCAAAAAATAAAGGTTTTTTAGAAAAATATGCATCGGTAGAGAGTATCAAAAAGAAAACAATAGGAGAAATTAGAAAAGGTAGAAAATCTATAATCACTGAAATGGTAAAAAATAATATTGAGAAAATAGAACCTTACATGGTATGTAAAGCAGCAACCCTCGGTGATGAACTTGCAAATGAGATTATAACAGAGATGGTTAATTTTTTATCTATTGGGATAATTAATTTAATTTTGATTCAGAATCCCCAGATTATAGTTTTAGGTGGAGATATATGTAACCTGCCTGAGGTAAATAAATTGTTTTTAGAACCGATTATAGAGAAGATTAGAAGTTCAATACCTTTTAAGATTCCAACGATTAAGTTATCTTTGCTTGGTGAAGATGCCGGGGTAGTAGGTGCTTCTTTTCAGGCAGTAAAATCTCTACTAATTAGTAAATTTCCTTACAAAATTGAACAAGGGGCAATATCTTAAAAAATGAAGAATTATTCAATAAAAGAAATAGATAAAGTGAATAATTTTAATATCAGTGAAGATGAAATTCTAAATAATAACAAAATAAAGATCTATTTGGTCGAAAACAAAATAGATATTTATAACGAAATAGCAAGAGTTATGGCGGATAGACTTAAGGAAAACAATAAAAAAGGTACTGCAACTTCATTTATACTGCCTGTAGGTCCAAGAGGGCAATACAGGCGATTTGCAGCAATCTGTAATATGGAGAATATAAGCTGCAAGAATCTAATTACTATTAATATGGATGAGTATCTGGATGATAATGATAACTTAATATTGGAAAATAACCCTTTAAGTTTTAGAGGCTTTATGAAGAAAGATTTGTTTGACCTGCTGGAAGATGATCTGAAAGTAAAACCTGAAAATATTTTTTTCTCTGATCCAGATAATACTTCGCAAATTGAGAAAGTCATTAGTGAAATAGGTGGTATAGATATCTGTTTTGGGGGTATTGGAATTAATGGTCATATAGCTTTTAATGAGCCAATAGGTGAAGAATTAATAACTGCTGATGAATTTAAAAGTATAAAAACAAGAGTACAAGATATTTCCCCGAATACAATTCTAATAAATAGCATAGAATATGGAGGGCATACTGAATTTATCCCAAGAAGGTGCATTACCATAGGTATGGCTGAAATATTTATGTCTAAAGAATTGAGGTTTTATTTAGAGCATAACTGGCAATCAGCTGTCTTAAGAAGGGCTATATTTGAAAAACCAACACCTTCTTTTCCTGTAACATTTCTAAAGGAATATAAAAATAGCAGTATTACACTATCTGAGAATGTTTTAAGAAGATATGTGTAATAGCAATATTCCTTTTAATTGTGATAAATATGAATGAATAAAATTAACAGCTTGTTTGATAAATTCAGGTTAGAAAGTGAGGTGGATGTTTAGAAAGAAAATAAAAATGTTTAGATTTGGAATGTATTTACTTGAAAAAAATTTAAAGGATGGGAAAGGAGGTGTATATGACAAAATAAATGAGATTTGTTCAGGTAGGGTTTAATGTTGTTAAAGCTAAAATCCCGGACAAATCTCAAAAAAGATTTTATTAAAAATTGCTGAGTAAGTAAAACAATTAAAAGGAGAGTGTAAAAATGAAAAAGCCATTATTATGGTTATTAGTAGTATTGCTGTCTGTATCTATGGTAGCAACTTTTTCACTTGCAGGATGTAAGGAGGAAGCAGCCGAGGAAGAGGCAGCAGAAGAAGAAGCAGCTGAGGAAGAAGTAGTAGTAGAAGAACCAGTAGAGGAAATTGAAATCGAATTCGTCAACTGGTGGGTAGGTGCCGAACCCTTCACTAATATGGGCGATATTATGATGCAGGAATTCAACGATAAATATAAAGGCACGTACAAGATTACAAAAATCGGTGTTCCTAATTATCCTGACTGCCTAACTAAGATAAAGACAGATGTCGCAGCCGGAAAAACGCCTGATCTGTTCATGCAGAGTGAGAATGTCCAAGAAGTAGCGGGTACGTGGCTAGATGGCATACTTGCCGATATGACACCTTATATCGATGAAGAATTCCTATCGTGGAAATCTCCAAGTCTTTGGGCGCTAACCACACAAAATGGCAAGATTGTTGGAGTGAATTATGGTGATCTTGTTACCGGTATTTTTTATAATAAAACGATGTTTGAGGAGGCCGGCATACAACTACCAATAAAGACATGGGATGATTTCTTTGTTGCTGGCGATAAACTGAAAGCTGCTGGAGTTGCACCCATTGCACTTGAAAACCTTGAAGGCTGGGTACCCATGCTGATGTTTACTGAATTTGTGGGCGGCTATGGTGGACCGGATATACTGTTTGGACTTAAAGACTTTAATGACCCTGCTTTCCTTGAAGGTGCCAAATTCCTGCTTAAATTGAAAGATTATACCACAAACGATGTACCAGGTGCGGGTTATCAGATTGCTGCAAATAACTTTATGGGGGAGAGGGCGGCAATGATAGCCAACGGCCCTTGGATGGTTTCCGACATGAAGAATGTCGAAGGTTTCTTTGAAAAAGTTGGCTTGCTGCCTTTCCCGGGTTACAAAGCTGACGCTTCACCGATTATGATGTCAGGTCCTGGTATGAAAATATGTATCAATAAGGAACTTGAGTCTGATGCTGCAAAGATGAAGGGTGCTATGGAATACTTAAGGTACATAAGCATGCCCGAAAATATCAAGAGAATGGTTATAGATAGCGGTACGATAATAAGATCTTTAAAGGTTGACTATTCCGATGCAACTACCCTTGAACCGCTGACAATAGAATTCCTCACCTTGCTAGAAGAAGCAGCGTATACTGTGCCCAACACTCGTGATCAGGTGGGCAAAGGTTTCGATATTGCTTTTAGTGAGGAAATTGGCAAGTTATGGTCTGGCGAAACCACTCCTGAACAGTTTATTCAAAACCTAAACAAGAAAGTATTTGATATATAGTTTATAGGAGGAAATTCGGATTGTGAGATTTCTTATAAATTAATGACTGATATAGTCCTTGAGGATGAGTTGAAAGGAATCTACAAGAACGACATGATTATGGCTGGTGAAATTTTCGGATGTCAAGGAAACAAAAACTATTGGCATCCGAGACACCAGCGTTTAGAGTGGTGAGAGTTCCAAGTTGTCAGTTAATAATAGAATGTGGTAAATAATGATAAAGACATACTTATCAAGATTTATAAATAAATTGAATCCAATAATATATCTATTGCCTGCAATTACTATGATAATAGTCTATTTTGGCATACCTTTTATTTTCTTGATAGTGACGAGCCTGACAAACTGGACAGCAGGCAGATTTGACAATGTTGAGTTTGTGGGTATTAACAATTACATAAGGATATTTTCTGATAAAGAATACTGGCAGGCGTTTCTCAATACTTTTATATGGATAGGAGCGGCTGTATTTATCCATGTGCCTCTTTGTCTTCTCACAGCGATAATTCTTAGTCAGAAACCGTTTTTTTGGAAGTTTTTTAGAACAGTATACTTTTTTCCAAACATAATTGCTCTGTTTACACTTGCGTGGATGTGGCTTTTCCTTTTTAGACCGGATATAGGCTTGATAAATGAAATTCTGCGTACGATAGGGTTGGACTCGCTTTCTATAAACTGGTTGGGGACTTCCTCTACGGCTTTGGGTGCTCTTATTTTCACATGGATGTTCAGTGTCGGCTATTTTACGATAATCTTTATGTCACAAATAGGTACCATCCCGAATGAGCTTTACGAAGCTGCAACTGTTGACGGTGCAAATGAGTTTAAAAAGGCGTTGTATATCACGATACCTTTGTTGCGAGATGCGATTATTATTGTTGTTCTGCTCACTGTCACTTTTACCTTTAGGACATTTGAAACGCCGTTTGTCATGACGCGCGGCGGACCTGGAATATCGAGCATGATCCTGCCGTTAATGTTGTATAATCGCATGGTGGGCAACCAAGGTGCTATTGCCAATACAATCGGCACAACCATGGTAATCTTGGGTATCATTATAGTGTTTAGTATAAGAAAATTATTTGCCAGTAAGGATGGTACATAAATTGATAAAGTTTTTAAATAACACAAAAAGCAAACGCAAAAAACTTCAGAGTTACACATCGCCACAGAGAGTTTTGCTAATCATATTAGCCATTCTTAAGTGGGTATTTCTGATTTTCCTGTTTTTATTTTCCATAACACCGATTGTTTGGATAATGATTTCGTCGTGGAAGACGAATCATGAAATATTTAATACGGCAATTAGTTTTCCGAAGGTATGGCAACTTCAAAATTACGTGAATGCTTTAAACCTTGATGGCTTGTGGTCTGCGTTTCGAAACACGATTTTTGTTGCTATAGTATCTACAGGATTGTGTACTATCATCGCGGCAATGGCAGCGTATGCATTACGGAGCAAGTTAAGGGGGAATAAGAAAATATACTTTTTCCTTATTATAGGTATGTATATTCCGGTCACAGCATTTATGGTTCCTTATGTCGTCATATCTAACTTTTTAAATATTCACGATACGGTCTGGGCGTTGATACTTACGTATACTGGAATCTCACTGCCGATTTCGATATTGATTCTGAAGAGCTATATGGATACGATTCCGAATGAAATATTAGAAGCGGCGCATATTGACGGTTGTTCATACCATAAAATCTTCACAAAGATAATGCTACCACTTGCTGTTCCAGGTATAGCGAGTATTGGTATATTTCAATTTGTTGCGGTCTGGAACGAGTTTCTGTTTGCGTCAATACTTACTGCTAAAGAATCGGCCCGTACATTGCAGGTAAGTATACGATTCTTTATGGGAACATTTCAGGTGGATTATGCATCGATGTTTGCAACGATGATAATCACTATGATGCCAGCCATAGTTGTATTTATATTGTTGCAAGAAAGGGTTATTTCAGGTCTAACTAGTGGTGCGATTAAGGGTTAAAGCATTTAAATAAGGGTTAATAATTAATTAATAAATTTATTTATAAGTTTATAAAAAATAGTAAAAACTATCAAATGAAGAATTGAAATGGATAAGAAATTCAAAGTTTTTAAAAAGGAACTTATAATTTTAAGCCTTTTGTAATAGAAAAAAAAGTCAATAAAAGATACATCAATAGCGATTTTAACAGAAGAGTATAATCCAAATAACCTAGGGTTTGGGTTTTTTACAATGGATAACAAAAACGATAGCATTGATACTACCTTCCCTTCTGATGAAGTTTTTATTGTATTGAAAGGTAAATATAATACTAAAGTTGGAGAGAAATTTATAGAACTTAAAGAGGGTGTTACTTTTTATGCAAAAAAAGGTCTCAAAGCAATTTTTAATAGCAGTAGCTATGTAGAATTATTTTTTGTAAATTATCCAATTTAAGAATTTTGGTTAATATATTATTAAAAACAAAAAAGTAATGTTTTTGATAGAAATTGGAATTGGCATTAAAGATACATAATCAAGAATAATTAATGGAAAGGCATAAAATTAATAAAGAATTATTATTTAAACCATGTAAAATTGGAAATATAGAAATAAAAAACAGAATTGTTATGGCACCCATTACCCCTAATCTAGCTTCCCCCGATGGTTTAGTAACCAACAATTTATTACATTTTTATGAAACTAGAGCCAAGGGAGGGGTTGGTTTAATAATTACAGGATGGGCTTTTATTGGGGACGAATCAAGTAGAGATATTGGATTACAGATTGGAATACATAATAATAGGTTTATGCCAAGCTTAAATAGCTTTACTGAAGCAATACACCAATGGGGAACAAAAATATTTATACAACTGTCTTATGTCGGCAGGAAGATAAAAAATAGAAAAATTCTTAAACATAAGAAGTATAATTCTATTGAATATTTAATTGGGTCAAATTATGACTTGTATCAACCACAGGAACTAACTCTCAAGGAAATAGAAAACATTGCACGGCTTTATGGAGAGGCAGCATTGCGTGCAAAAAATGCTGGTTTTGATGGGGTAGAAATAGCAGGAACTCAAGAAGAAATTTTTTACTCATTTTTATTAAAAAAATTTAATAAAAGAAATGATATGTATGGTGGAAGATTAGAATCTAGAATTCTTTTTCTCTTAAAAATTTTAGAATATGTTAAATATTATGTTGGAGAAGGATTTCCTGTTGGTATCAGATTTACTGGCTTTGAAGATCCGCATTACGTAAATGATAAAATTTTTAATCAATCTGAGGTAAAAAAAATTGCTCAAATACTTGAGAAAGAAGAAATTAGTTATTTTAATATATTCCGTTCGGTGCTTCCGGTTTATGTAACTAAAAGAGAATATTGTACATCCCAAGCTATTAAGGAGATTGTTAATATTCCTGTTATTGCAACAGGTTCTATAATAGAACCCGAACAAGCCGAGAATATAATTTCTAATAATGTCGCTGATTTTGTAGCTTTGGGAAGAGAACTAATAGCAGATCCACATTGGGCAAATAAGGTGAATGAAAATAAAAACAAAGATATTATTAAATGCATTCGCTGTAATGAGTGTCTATCAAGAGTAATTAAATTACAGGTCTTAAAATGTACTGTTAACATGAATACAGTAATAGGAGAAAAACAAAAGTCTTTTTTTATACCAAAATCTAAAAAGAGGATAGCAATAATTGGGGGAGGACCTTCTGGAATAAAAGCCGCAATTATAGCATCAAATAGAGGTCATGATGTTACACTATTTGAAAAGAGAAATATTCTAGGTGGAAGTCTAATCCCAGCAAGTGAGCCTAAATTTAAATTTGATTTCAAAAATCTTTTGAGTCAACTCCAAAAAGATATAAGCAATACTTCAGTTAGTGTTATCCTAAACAAGGAAATTATCAGAATAAATTCCATAATAGAAAAATTTGATACAATAATTCTAGCAACAGGGGCAGTACCAAAGAAACTAAATGTGCCAATTGAAGATAAAAATAAAATATATTTTTACTATGATGCAATTTGTAATCCTGAAAATATAAAAGGTAAAAATGTTATTATCATTGGAGGTGGATTAATCGGTTGTGAAACCGCCTTATTTCTTAAAGATATAGGTAAAAAAATTCAGATCATTGAGGTAGAGGAAGATATATTGTTAGGGGAACACGATTTTTTTAAGAAAAGTGAATTAATATTAATGTTAAAAAATTCCAGCATAAAAATACATAGGAAGGCTCGAGTAAGAAAAATATATAAAGACGTTGTTGAGATTTCAAAAAATAATAAGATTTTTTTTGTACCATTTGATTCTATAATTATAACAATTGGTTTGGAACCTAATAAAATCTTATTAAATGAAGAAAAGAATAAAATAAATAGTTTATACTTAATAGGTGACTGTAAAGAAGTTGGCAATTTATATAAAGCTAGTCATGATGGATATTCAATAGGTTCAATTATTTAATGAAAATTGGAGGTTTTATGAATGTTTATGATTTTATTTTAAATAGAAGAAGTGTTCGCAGGTATAAAAAGAAAAATATTCCTGAAGGAGATATAAGATTAATACTGGAAGCTGCAAATCACGCTCCGATGGCATATGAGTATAAATCATGGAAATTAATACTTGTGAAGGATGATAGTTTAAAAGAAAAAATTGTAAATGAAAGCGCAAATCAGTTATGGATAAAATATGCTAATATTCTGGTATTAGGAGTGATATTGGGTAGAGGTGATAAAAAATGGAAAATTGTAGATACTGCTATTGCTTTGGAAAATATTGTTTTAGCTTCGGAATCTTTAGGGTATGGTTCTTGTTGGATAGGCGCTTTTAATGAAAAGAAATTAAAAGTAATGCTTGGCATACCAAATGAAAATAGTATTTTAGCTTATATTGCAATTGGTTTTAAAGATGAAAAACCCAAAGAAAGAGAATATAAAAAGCTTGATGAGATTATTTATTTAGATGGTTATAAGAAAGGGTATAGTTGAAATAACTGAATAGACTGGAAGAGGTATTCATTTTTAAATAGAGTATTTATAAAAAATAAGAAAATAGGTTTGTATCATATCAAAAGAATACTAAGGAGTGAAATCAATAATTAATATTAGAATGGAGTTAGTATGAGTAAACAAACTAAAAAAAGAAAAAAGATTACAGTGATAGGAGCAGGTAGTGCAAGTTTTGGACTGGCAACTCTGGCAGGGATAATAAGAACAAGTGGGCTTCACGGGATGGAACTCGCACTTGTAGATATCAATATAGATGGTGCTAACAAGATAAAGAAACTTGCTGAAATTTTGAATGAAAAATGGAATGCTAATATGAAAATTACTGCAACATGTGAGCGAAGAGAAGCACTCCCTGGTTCAGATTATATAATTATCTCAATTGCTATTGATAGGGAAGAATGCTGGATAAGTGATTATGAAATAGCATTAAAATATAATATTACTCATTATGCTGAGAATGGGGGACCAGGTGCATTTGCTCATTCAGCGAGAAATATATCCATAATTTTACCGATAATAGAAGATATTCAAAAATTATGTCCAAATGCTTTTGTTCTAAATTTCACTAATCCAATACAAAGAATTTGTACTGCTATTAATAAAGTTTCAAATATTAAATTTATTGGAATGTGTCATCAGATTTATTATGGTTATTATATTTTAGGGACTTTATTTCCAGAAATAGTTGGTTGTAAACTTAGGGAAAATACTGGATTTGTTTGGGATGATGATTTCATGTATTACCACTTTAATATATCAGATATGGCTAAGAAATATTTTAAAATAAAAGCAGCAGGTATTAATCATTTTACCTGCATGTTAGATGTTAGGGAAAAAGAGAGTGGAGAAGACGTATTTGCCACAGTAAAGGATAGAATGAAAATTTTACCTGTAGAATTTGAACCTCTTACACAGGAAATATTTCGAATATTTGATCTTTTGCTAGTGCAAGGTGATAATCATATTGTAGAATATTTACCTTATGCAAGTAATTTAGTTTCTGGAACATTTAAAAAATATGATATTCAAATGTATGATTTTAAATGGGCATCTGGAAAGAGAGATGAGATGTGGGAAGATATAGGATTGATGATTAATAATAAGAAAGAAGTGGATTCCTTAAAAGATTCACGAACCGAAAGGGCGGAGATTATAATTGATTCTATAGAAAAGAATAATAATTTTTATGAAGAAGCAGTAAATATTCCAAATAATGGAAATATAACAAATCTTACAGATGGAGCTATTGTAGAAGTACCAGCTATTATTAGTGGTAGTGGGGTAACAGGGTTGGCATTGGGAGATTTACCTAAGACAATGGCTGAAATATGTAACAGGCAGTTGATACTGAATGAAATGACTGTTCAATCTATAATTGAGGGAAATATAAAGCTCGTTTACCAATTATTTGCGCTTGATCCGATGATAGATAATCTCAATACTTCTGTTAAGCTTGCAGATGAATATATTAAGGCAAATATAAAGTATCTTCCTTCTTTTCGATAGAAAATTTAATTAAGATAAAAAGCAATTATTAGAAAATATAATTATTTAATTTATTTCCCGGGAGAAGTAATTAATTTTATTATTTTGATTTATAAACTTTATTAAAATTAGGAGTGTTGATATGTTTAACAATTTCTTTTATGGTAACCCAGTAAAAATTTTTTTTGGGAAAGGAGTGGTTGAGAGAATAGGTGATAAAACATCAGAATATGGAAAGAATGTTCTTCTTGTAACTGGGCGGGAAAGTGTAAAAAAAATTGGAGTTTATTCTGAAGTTATAGAAAGTTTGAAAAAAAATAGTTTAAAAATATTTGAATTATCAGGAGTTAAACCAAGCCCAGGGCTGGAAAAATGTAAGGAGGGCTCTGATATTTGTAAAAAAAATAATATTGAAGTAGTAATAGGACTGGGAGGAGGTAGTGTCCTTGATACTGCCAAAACTATAGCGTTTGCAGCTTTATATGCTGGTGATTTGTGGGATTTTTTTGAAAAAAAAAGAGAGGTCAAAAAAGCATTACCAATAATATCAGTAATGACAGTTGCAGCGACCGGCTCTGAGTATAATAATATAACTGTAATAAAAAATGAAAAGATTAATAAAAAAGAGAGCATTTGGAATGAAAATCTTTTTCCTAAAGTATCATTTTTAGATCCTCAATTAACTTTTTCAGTACCTCTAAAATATACAGCTTTTGGAGCAGTGGATATAATCTCACACGTTCTTGAAAGATATATAACAAACAGATCTACTACTCTTCTACAGCTAAGATTTAAAGAATCGTTAATGACTACAGTAATGGAAAATGTTGAAACTGTTTTAAAAAATCCTTCAAATTATGAGGCTAGAGCTTCATTAATGTGGTCAAGTTCATTAGCGTGTAGCCAAATGTTTGAACTTGGAAATGAAAACATTGATATTCCTGCCCATACTATAGATATAGAGTTAGGCGGGTTCTACGATGTTCCACATGGAGCTAATTTAGCTGTTCTTATTCCAGCATTTATGATGTGCAATATAGAGAAACACAAATCAAATATAGAAAGATTTTCTAGGAATGTTTTAAAAGTCGGAGAAAAAGAGAAAACATCTTGTTTGGCTGAATCGGGTATTAAGAGGTTTAGATTATGGCTAAAAAAAATAGGCTGTTCTATTACTTTAAAAGATTTAGGTTATAAGAAGGAAGATTTTGGAAAAATCGCGAAAAGAGTTATATCAAATCCATATTGGAATTATGACGAAGAGACTGTAGTTAATATTTTAGAAATATTTTATGAAGATTAAACTATTTTATCATGGAAGCTAAACAAATGAAAAAGAAAAAGAGTATGATTTGGGAAAATTATCTTAAATAATATTTGCAAGAATAGAAGTATTTACTTCTTCTGTTATGATTTTGCTCCTATTATCAAATCAAATAAAAGGAGTTTAAATCATGGCAGATTAGTTTCACAAGAAATTTTCAAGTACTCAAATTAAATCGCTGTTTGAAATGTGTAATATCAATATTACTATATTTCTTTTAAATAATAATATAATTAAATCTATTTTGGAGGAGATATGCTTAGGTATTCAATAAGTAACTGGATTTATGGAGATGAGCCGCTAGAAACGAATTTTAAAAGACTCTCAAAATTTGGTTATGATGGAATTGAACTCAAAGGAGAACCATCAGAATACGATGTTAATAATGTTAAAAAGTTATTGAAAAAATATAATCTTAAAGTTTTATCAATTGCTGGTATGTATCCATGGCCTACTACGGGAAGGGATTTATCTAATCCTGATCCAAAAATAAGAGAAAGAGCTATAAAGTATTTAAGAGATACTATAGATTTTGCAGTAAAAATTAGTGCCCCATTAATTATTGTTGTTCCTTCGGCAGTTGGTAAGGCCAAGCCAGTTGAAAATCCTCAAGATGAAGAAAGTTGGGAAAAAAGCTTAAAACAGGAATGGATATATTCAATTGATTCTGTTAAAAAAGCATCTAAATTTGCAGAAGTAAAGGGGGTATATTTAGCTATTGAGCCTATAAACAGATATGAAACATTTCTTGTTAACAATGCTCAACAAGCCATAGAGTATGTAAAAGAAGTTGATTCCAAATATGTAAAGGTACATTTAGACACTTTTCATATGAATATAGAAGAAAATAATATTGCAGATGCAATTAAAAAAACTGGAAATCTACTGATAAATTTACATATTGCTGATAGTAATAGACAAGCGGTGGGTAATGGCCATATTGATTTTAAATTAATAATTAAGACATTGATAGAAATAAATTATAAAGGTGCACTTGCTTTAGAACCACTACCACCACTCCCAGATCCTTATATAGCAATGAGGGTTAAGAGGTTTAAAAATTTATGGGATAAATATGCCAAACAAAGTATTGAAAATTTAAAAAAATATGAAAAAGAACTAATATATTAATAATTTTTATAAGACATTCTATAAAAACAAAAGGCTAAAATATATAAAAAATATCTAATTTTCAAAGAAAGGTAAAGATGGAAAATACGAAGCTATAAAGCAGGTAGCTGCTACTCATTATCGTTTTGGTACAACAGCGTTTCTTTCCACTACTATGACTATGAGTAAAGATAAAATTATTGGGAGCCTTAAAAGTATTCAAGAAGTGTTTATAAAAGGAACCGGAGATGCTGAAATTTTAGAGGTACATTTAGAAATAAAAAATTAAAAATCGAGCCTACTATGGTAAATGGAAAGGTAGTTTATATAAGAGAAGAAGTATGAGGAAGGTTTCAGTTAAAAATTATGATAGGTTTAAACTCTTTAGGGAAAAGGAGAGATAGTTGGACTATATATTAGGTGTGGATGGAGGAGCGACAAAAACAATTGTTCAAGTTGCAGATTTATCTGGAGAGGTGATTGCTGAAAGTGAATCTGGATCAAGCAATTATAAAAGTGTTGGTATAAAAATTGCTAAAGAAAATATTAATAAAGCGATATCTAAGGCTATAGATATGTTAGATAATTTAAAGAAATTTACTTTTAAGAGCGCCTGTTTTGGATTGTCAGGGAATGATTCTTGCGAAGATAGAAATATTTATAATAAAATAATATTTGAAAGTAAAATAAAAGATTATTTAAGCTCTGCCAAAACTATTATATGTAATGATACAAGAATTGGCCTCGCGGCAGGGAGCAATAGTAAAAATGGCATAATGATTATTTGCGGTACCGGTTCTAACTGTTTTGGTATAAATGAAGAAGGCAAAGAAGCGAAGGTTGGCGGTTGGGACTATATACTGGGTGATGAAGGAAGTGGGTATTCGATTGGCATAAAGGCACTCAGAGCTTTAATGAAAGCATACGATGGAAGAGGAGAAAGCACACTTTTATCTAAAACAATATTAGAAGATCTAAACATTAAAAATATATCAGAATTGATAAAGTGGGCTTATAGTGATTCTTTCTCAAAAGATAAAATTGCAGCAATTGCTAAGACAGTATGCAGAACAGCAAAAATAGGAGATAGAATATCTATAAAAATACTGGAAGAGGAAGCTATGGAAGCAGTAAATTCAGTAACTGTGGTGGTAAATAAGCTTAATCTGGCAGATAAAAAATTTGATCTTGTTTTTGTTGGAAATGCGTTTAAGTGTGAGAAATATTTTAAATCTGTTTTAATGAAAAAACTAAAAAGTAAACTTACAAAAATTAATTTTATGCCTCTTACAAAGAAACCAGTTGAGGGCGCAATAAAGTTAGCCCTTAGGAATTCATAACTTTAAGTTTTCGTTAAAAAATATCTTATTTAAAATCCTTAAATCCTATAGTTAAATATCCTTTTATAATTTAATAAAAAGTTTTAATAAAAAGAAATATAACCTAAAATCCCGCTATTTTTATGACTATGTTTTAAGATAGTGGTTTGATTTTAAACTTATCAAATAGTTCTCTCTGCTTCTTTGATATTTCCGTAATGATTGTCTTCTTTTCTCCCAAACGTACAAGTTTTATCTTTTTAAGCTCATACATAATCTTCTGCACACTTAACTCTTTTACTATATTCTCTTGCCTTGCCACTTTAGCAATATGGCTGTGTAGTATCAAAGCTAAAAAGTCTACAAACAATCTGCCTTCAGAGGCTTTAATATTATGGGTTCTAAGCCTTTTTCTATCCATTTCATTTTTCATACTATCAAAAAACTTCTCCACTCTATTCTTTCTTCTGTACAAAGATAGGCCGTCATGGGGACTTATCTTTTTGTTAGTTATAAGTATAGTAGTTCCCATCCTGTCAAGTTTTTTGCCTATGGCATTGTCATCTCTTTTTAATTGGAGCCTTTGCCCAGCCACATGTATGCTAAATATATTCTTCCATCCCAGCACATTATCATTAAGATAATCTTGTAGTTCTTCTTTGCTACCAAAGGATAGCTGCTCTATCTTTTTTTTAACCTCAAATATTTTTTTAAACAATGCATCGTGCTCTTCTATGCCTCTTCTCTTATCAAGATAGATATATGCGTATAGCTACTGCTTCCCAGTCTTATGCTATCTGTAGTGCAGTAGAGAACCTCTCCTTTTAAAAGGAAAGCATTCTTATGTGATGCCAAATCCAATCGGTGTTTTTTTATGCTGCCGTGAGGCATTCAGGTATATGGAAAAACAGAAGTCCGGCGGTAGAATTATTAACATGGGATCTTCCTCTGTCATGCTTGCATCAGGACCTGGCCATAGCCCCTACCGGGCTTCAAAACATGGTATGATGGGTTTTAGTAAAAATATTTTGATTGAAGGCAAGGATAAAAATATCGGTGTGACCGTAATCAATTCTTCTCATGTAAAGACACCAATGACCAAAATCATTGACAAGGGGCTTTATGATGGTTCTCTAAAAGCATACTTAGATGGATGGTTGGACGAAAAGGAATACAAAGAGGGAATCTATGCTAGCTGTATTGATGTTGAAAATGTGGCTGAAATAACACTTTATGTTGCCACAAAGACTCCTGATGTGACCATTCCACAGATTGTAATATATCCTACTCATAAAATTCATCGCTATGGGATGGAAGTCTGATATAATGATAATGAGGAAAAAATGAAAGCAATGATTCTTGAAGATAAAAGGCTCTTAACTTTCAAAGAAGTCGAAGAACCTAAACCTTTTGGGGAAAAAGCCTACAGATTGAACCACTTATTAGCCACACTCCATTGCTCAAAGAAGGCCCCGGTTTCTTTTCGAATATGGCTTCTAATCGGATTTGGTATAATAAGGTTGTTTTTGTCATTTCAGATAAGGCTAAATTAGAAATTAATTCAGGAAAAACATAAGTGTTTTTTTAAAAATCTCTACTAAAATTTTACACTGTCAAATATTTTAATCCATATAATATCCACCATTGATATTAATTGTTTCTCCTGTAATAAAAGCAGAGGCATCTGATAATAAAAACAATACCACCGATGATACATCTTTAACAGTTCCTAAACGCCTAACTGGTATTAACTCTTTCATCTTATTTTTCTTTTCTTCATCCCAACAATTCATAATAGAAGTCATTATAGCATGCGGTGCTACGGCATTAACGTTAATACCATAAGGACCTAATTGTCTGGCTAATGATTTTGTCAAAGTAATTATTCCACCTTTTGAAGCCCCATAACATGGTGAAGTATTATTATCTCCTCGTTTCCCAGTGATTGAAGAAATATTTACAATTCGTCCATACTGATTTTTTTTCATAAAAGGCACAACTTCGCGAACACTATACATAACTCCTTTTAAATTAACTGACAATATTTTTTCTATTATAACATCTGTTGTATCTTCAATGGAACAATAACTCAAAATTCCAGCATTATTTATTAATAAATCAATTTTACCAAAATAATTTATTGTTTCTTTTACTATCTTACTTACCTGATTACTTTTTGAAACATCAGCTTGAAAGATAATAATTTTCTTATTATTAAAGTTAATCTCTTCTTTTAAATTATTTACTTGTTCTTCATTAATATCA
>Ga0307379_10005960_pt1 | contig 16858 bp, 16 predicted proteins | sample UN2MG_FD_202237 | JGI IMG/M metagenome (GOLD analysis project Ga0307379, IMG submission 202237) | Soil microbial communities from Risofladan, Vaasa, Finland - UN-2 | ecosystem: Environmental > Terrestrial > Soil > Coastal area > Acid sulfate soil | place: Finland: Risofladan, Vaasa | collected... | reverse complement strand
CGCCGTCCACGGGCTTGACGACCACGGGCGGCGGCACGGACGACAGCAGCCGCTCGCGCTGGCGGCGGCTGTGGGACTCAGCCACTACCACCCAGTCGGGGGTGATGAGTCCCGCGCGCCGGCAGATCTGCTTGCAGACGGCCTTGTCCATGGCCAGGCGGCTGGCCTCGGGACCCGAGCCGGTGTACCGCAGCCCCCGCTGCCGGCAGAGATCCTGCACCTCGCCGGACTCCCCGAACGCACCGTGCAGGGCGATGAAAACCACGTCGATGCCGGGCGATTCCAGTGCGGCCAGGTTGTCGGGGGCGATGTCCGCCGGCGTGACGTGGTGGCCCAGGCGCTTCAGGGCGTCGGCGATCGCCCTCCCGCTCATCATCGAGACCTCCCGCTCGTCGGAAGGCCCGCCCATCAGCACGGTGACGTCCAGTTGACCGGTCGCGCCGGCCGAGGGCCGCCCGTTGCGGACGGCGGGTACCCGTATCGGCCGCCGCCGGCCGAGGGAACCGGATTCCGTCAGCGTCGTGCCCTGGATGAATGAGCTGTCCATGTCCGCCTCACCAGACCTCGACCTCAAGTTCCAGATACACCTCGAACCGCTTGTACACGGTCTCCCTAATCAGATTGATGAGCTTCAGCACGTCGGAGGCCTTGGCGTTTTTGTCCGTGATGATGAAGTTGGCGTGCTTCTCGGATACCTGCGCGCCGCCGATGCGCTTTGCCTTCATGCCGGCCTTGTCGATCAGCGCCCCCGCCGACAGCCCGCGCGGGTTCTTGAAGATGCACCCGGCGCTGCGCACGCCCAGCGGCTGGGTGTTCTTCTTGTATATCCAGATCTGCTTGACCTGCTTGAGGATTCGGTGCGGGTCATCGGCGGCCAGGCGGAACTCCGCGCCGAGGATGAACTTGGCCGCGATGTTCGTCCAGCGATAGGCGAAGGCCAGCTCCCCGCGGTGTCGGGTGAAGACCTCGCCGTCGGTGTTCATGACCGTGACGGTCTCGACGGCGTTGCCGATGTCGCCGAAGGCCCCGCCGGCGTTCATCCGCACGCACCCGCCGACGCTGCCGGGCACGCCTGTGAGCCCTTCCAGCCCGCTGAGGCCCTGGCGCACGCACCGCAGGACGATCTTGCCCATGTCGGCCCCCGCGCCGGCTCGCAGGCCGTGATCGGCCGGCTCGACACGCGTGAACTCTCCTCGGCAGAGGCACACCACGGCGCCGCGGACGCCGGCGTCGTCCACCAGCAGGTTTGCCCCGTGCCCCAGAACGTACATGGGCACCTCGTTCTGGCGGCAGCGGCGCACCACCTCAAGAAGCTCCTCAACGTTCCGCGGCTCGACGAAGTACGTCGCCGGACCCCCGATGCCCAGCCAGGTGTAGGGCGAAAGCGGCTCGTCAGTCTTGACGATCGGTTCCAAGCCAGCGAACAGTTTCATCGGCCACTTCCCAGACGTTGCCCGCGCCCATGGTGACCACCAGGTCACCGGGCCCAAGCCGCTCCTTGAGATGCTCGAGGATCAGGTCGAACGACTTGCAGTACACCGCCTCGCCCCCGTTGAGCCTGATCTGCGCCACCAGGTCCTGCGAGGAGATGTAATCCCTCTCCATCGCGCTGTCGCGGACGAAGTAGATGTCCGGCAGGATAACCTCGCTGCACTCGCCGAAGCTGCGGGCGAAGTCCTTCAGGAGAAAACGTGTTCGGCTGTGCTGGTGGGGCTGAAAAACGCACAGCAGGCGGCGCGGCATGAAGTAGTCCTTGATCGCGCGCAGCGTGACCTGGATCTCGCGCGGATGGTGGGCGTAGTCGTCCACAACCGTCACGCCGCCGAGCTGGGCCTTGAGGGTCATGCGGCGGTGCGTGCCGATGAACCGCGGCAGCAGCTCGGCGATCCGGTCGCCGTCCAGGCCGGCGTGGTACAGCAGCGCGGTCGCCGCCAGGGAGTTATAGGCGTTGTGCAGGCCCGGCAGCGGCACCTGAAGCCGGCAGAACTTCTGCCCGTTGAAGTGCACGTCGAGGCGGAAACGCCCGCGGTCGGCGCTGAGGTTCGCCCCGCGCCAGTGACAGGCCGGCGACAGCCCGAACGTCTGCACCTCGCAGCCCGCGGAGGACACTGCCTTGGCGACTTCGCGATCCTCGCCGTTGGCGATCAGCACTCCGTCGGCGCCGACCCCGCCGGCGAACGCGCGGAAGGCCTCGACGATGGCCGGCAGGTCCTGGTAACAGTCGAGGTGGTCCTCGTCGATGTTCAGGATGGCCGCCAGGTGAGGCTGAAGGTTGAGGAAGCTGCGGTCGTACTCGCAGGCCTCGGCGACGAAGTGCTTGCCGCCGCCCACGCCGCTGGGTCCGCCGAGCTGCTCGACCGTCGCGCCGACGACGAAGCTCGGGTCGGCGCCCGCGAGGTTCAGCACGGTCGCCACCATCGCGGTCGTCGTGCTCTTGCCGTGAGTGCCCGCCACCGCGATGCCCACCCGCTCGGACATCAGCACCCCGAGCATCTGCGAGTACTTCAGCACCTGGACGCCCCGCTGGCGTGCAGCCAGAAGCTCCGGGTTCTGCTCGTGGATGGCAGCCGAATGAACCACCAGCTCACAATCCGGGGGAATGTTCTCCGCGCGCTGGCCGACCTGTATCGACATGCCCCGGCGCGTCAGCCGGTCCACTACGCCGCCGGGGCCCGTGTCCGAGCCGCTGACGACCGCGCCGCGGTCCGCAAGCATGCAGGCAAGCGCGCGCATGCCACAGCCGCCTATGCCGATCAGGTGGACCTTCTGCCCGACGTATTTCGCGCCGGCCGGCCGGGCGCCCAAGAGGATCTGCTTCTTCGTCTCCATTCTTTATCGAAGCATCGTAATCGTCTGTATCGTCCGTGTCAAATGCCCGGGCGCCCCGCCCGGCCGGGGGCATGGCGCGACCGCCCGGAGCTTGCGCCCCGCCGAGGCCTCACAATAGCGCAATGCTCCTCCTCTATTGATATCGCCATTTGCGGACGATTTCCTTTAATCGCCGCCGCCGACCATGGGAGGCAGACGCCGAGCAAGGGCCGTTGACCAACCACCAAGCCCAATTCAGACCCGGCCGCGCCTTGACCGACGTATATACTGAGGATATACTATGTGTGTACATCCAAGGAACACGCACATGGTCAAGACGCTTACCAAGCACGGCAACAGCTACGCCCTGGTGATAGACAAGCCGATTCTCGATCTGTTGCGAGTTACCCCGGAGACGCCGTTTGAGATCGTAACGGACGGACAGTGCCTGGTGCTGGCGCCTGTGCGCGATGCGAAGGAGGAGGCCAAGTTCACCGCCGCCCTTGAAATGGTCCACAAGCGCTTCGGCCGTGCAATGAAGCGGCTCGCCCAGTAGCATCAGGCCATGCAGCCGCTGTTCCTGGATATCGACCGCGTCGTGCGGACACATCTCAGTCTGATCGAACGCTACGGAGGCGTCGAAGGCCTGCGCGACGTCGGACTGCTCCACTCGGCCATCGCGATGCCACAGGCGTCATTCGGCGGCGAGTTCCTGGACGGGGACATCTTCGAGATGGCTGCGGCATACCTGTACCACATCGTGCAGAACCATCCGTTCCTTGACGGCAACAAGCGAACGGGCGCTGCGACGGCGATCATCTTTTTGGCCATGAACGGCGTGGAACTGGAGGCCGATGAGGAAGGCTTGGTGGAGCTGACACTGGACGTTGCCGAGGGCAAGGCCGGCAAGCAGCAGATAGCTGGATTCTTCCGCAAGATAGCTCACTAAGCCACCTGCGGTAGCCGGTGCGAATGCAGAAGCACCTCCGCGCGGAAAGCAGCCACCGCGTCAATCAGCGGCGTGCATCCACTGGGCCACTTGGCGGGCGGCGTGTGGGTTGGCGAGGTTCCTGGCGGCTTGGGACATCGCCTCCAGTCGGTCGGCGTCGCGCATCAGGGGCAGGAGGCTCTGGCGGAGGGCTGCGGCGTTGGCTGCTTGGTCGGCCCGGTCGTCCACTATCTCGGCGGCCCCAGCGCCGGCCAGGGCCTGCGCGTTCAGCCGCTGATGCTGGTCGGCATGGAACGGGTATGGCATGATGACGGCCGGCGTCCCGGTGGCCGACAGCTCGGCGATTGTGGACGCCCCGGCCCGGCAGAGCGCCAGGTCCGCCGCCGCGTAGGCCAGTTCCATCCGGTGGCAGTACTCCAGCGCTCGAACCTCGATTGACCCAGGCGCGGCAGCCTGCCCGCGGCCGCCCTTCTCGTGCCCGGTGACGTGAAGCACCTGCCAGGTGTCGGCCAGCTCGTCCAGCTCGGCGGCCAGCGCCTCGAAGGCCTGATTGATCGACTGGGCGCCCAGCGATCCGCCGTTGACGAGCAGCGTCCTGCGATCGGCAGCCAGGCCAAGCGCGCGCAGGGCATCGTCCCGCCGGGCTGTGAGGAACCCGCAGCGGACTGGACAGCCCACGTGGCGGATGCGCTCCCGAAGGCCTGCGCCGAAGCAGTCGGCGGTCGAGGCGAACTGGACGAAGACGGCCCGCGCACGCCGCGCTAGGAACCGATTGGCCTTGCCGGGCACCGCGTCGGGATTCAGCAGGCCGGTGGGGATGCCCGCCTTCCAGGCCGCGCGGACCAACGGCACGGCCGCGAAGCCGCCCAACCCGAGCACCGCCGCCGGCCTGAGGTCGCAGACCATCTGCCGCGATTGAAACGCCGAGGCGACATACGATCTGAGGAAGCCCCACGCGCTGCGGAGGCCGGGCGCGGGGCGAATCGGCTGCGGCACCATCGCATATGCGGTGGGCTCGAGTATCCGTCGGTCGATCGGGCGGTTCGAGCAGGCGAAGACGACGCGCGCCTCACCATCCAGGCGCAGCAGCTCCTCGGCGACGGCTAGGCCCGGGTACAGATGCCCGCCCGTGCCGCCGCCGGCAAGGATGTAAACGTCTTTGGACACGTTGGCGCCCGCCGCAGGCGGTCAGAGGCGATTGGATTCCAGCGCGGCATGCCGCCGCGAACTGACTGAGACTATCATTGCGGTGGCCGCCGCCATGATCAACAGCGACGTGCCCCCGGCCGACACGAAGGGCAGCCCCAGGCCCTTGGGAGGCACCACCACCAGGTCCACGGCGACGTGCAGCACGGCCTGCATGCCGACCAGAAACCCCAGCGACCCGGCGAGCACTCGGCCGAAGGGATCCTCCGCACGGGCAGCCGCCCGCCAAGCCAGCACGATCCACAGCCCCAGAAGCGCCAGCACCAGGATGCCCCCCACCAAGCCCATCTCCTCGCAGCAGACCGAGAAGATGAAATCGGTGCTGTCCTCCGGCAGGTATCCCTGCTTGACCGTGCCCAGGCCCAGCCCCTTGCCCGTCCACCCGCCGGTCATCACGGCGAGGATCGACTGGCCGGCCTGGTAGGCAGCCGGGTTGTCGCGCGACCAGGGGTCGAGCATGGCCTCGATCCGCGACCAGCGATAGGGGTCGCGCACGACGAAGAAGTAGAAACCCACCGCGGCGGAGGCCAGAACGCCGCCCAGGTGGTACCACGGCACTCCGGCCAGCAGCAGCGTCGCGCCGGCCGACGCAGCGATGAGCATGGCCGTGCCGAAGTCCTGCGTTATCACCAGTGCCATGCAGCCGCCGATGAGGACCATCGCCGGCACGAACGTGCGGCCGAAGCTGCGAACATTGACGGCCTGCCGCGTCAGCCACGCCGACAGGAACACCACCAGCGCGATCTTGATGATCTCCGACGGCTGAAAGCCGATGGCGTACTTCTCCGGCCCGATGCGGATCCACCGGAAGTATCCGCCTATCGAGTGGCCGACGCCGGGCACGAAGACCAGCCCGCCGCACGCCAGGGCCGCCGCCAGCAGCAGCGCCGCCACCCAGGGGAAGCGCTTCCCCGCGTTCAGCCGGTAGGCGTTCAACCGCCAGAGGGCAATCAGCAGGCCGGCGGCTGCCGCCGCGAAGACCATGTGGCGGAATCCCACGCGGTTGTACCACTCGCCCCGGGGGGCCACCGTCGCCACCGCGCTGTACACCATGACCACGCCCAGGGCCAGCAGCCCCAGCGTCACCAGCACCAGTCCCCGGCCCGTGAGGTTCTCACCCAGCGGCAGCCTCGCGACCGCCGCCCGCTCGTCCCCGCCCCCCGCCGCCTTCCGTGGCTGCTCGCCCATCTCCGGTGAGTCTCCTCTCGGCGCGATCGCTATCTCAGTTTCAACGTCGCCAGCGCCAGGGCCGCGAACATCAGGCACAACATCCAGAACCGTACCACCACCTTGTTCTCGGGCCATCCGCCCAGGTGGAAGTGATAGTGCAGCGGCGCGCAGCGGAACAGCCTCCGCCCGGGCGCCCCGGCGGCCGGCCTGGTCAGCTTGAAGTAGCCCACCTGCAGTATCACGCTCATCGCTTCTATAACGAACACCCCGCCGGCGATCAGCAGCAGCATCTCCTGCCGCGTGACGACGGCGACGTACGCCATCAGCCCGCCCAGCGTAAGCGAACCCGTGTCGCCCATGAACACCTGCGCCGGGTGGGCGTTGTACCACAGGAACCCCACACACGCCCCCAGCATGGCGCTGCAAATGACGGTCATCTCCTCCGACCGATAGACCAGGGGCAGGTTGAACAGGTTCGCGTATGAGGAAACCCCGACCAACTGCGCCAGTATCAGCAGCACCATGGAGACGATCATCACGCAGCCGGCGGCCAGCCCGTCCATGCCGTCGGTGAGGTTCACGGCGTTGGACGCGCCCACCATGGTCAGCACGGTGATGATGGTATATGCCAGTTGGGACATCAGGATCGGCTCGGCCGTGAACGGCAGATAGAAGTTGTGGGCGGGGTTGGTGATCTCGCCGCGTATGCGGACGTGGCTCTGGCTGCCGTAGGCATAGGTGTACAGCGCCAGCAGGACCGCCAGGCCGACCTGGAACAGCAGCTTCTCCCAGCTCTTCAGGCCGTCGCGGGAGGTCTTGCCGGCGGAGTGCCGCAGCTTCAGCCAGTCGTCCACGCCGCCGAGCGTTCCCAGCCACACCATCGCCACCAGCGACATCCGGACGTACATGGTTCCGATGAAGTCCGAGAAGACCAGCGAGCTGATCAGGATGGCGATAACGATCAGGATGCCGCCCATCGTGGGGGTGCGCGACTTGTGGCGGGTGATCTGCTCCAGGTACCTGTGGTTGAACTGGGGGGAGTCGCCGATCCTCCGCCGGATCAAGAAGCGGATCACCCGTGGGGCCAGCACCATGACGATCAGGAAGCTGAGCATCGCCGCTCCGCAGATGCGGAGAAACAGGTACCGCCTGTCCACCTCCAGCCAGTTGACGATCAGAAGGATCAACGCGCAGGTCCCTTCTTCGTCCCGCCCTCGGGCGGGTTGGCGAACGCCGACTGCAATGGCCCGACGAGCCTCTCCATGCCCATCGACCGCGAGCCCTTGACGAGCACCACGTCGCCGGCTTGCAGCATGGCGGGCAGTGCCGAGATCGCCTGTTCGACGGAACCGAACGTCTCCGCGCGTAGACCGTCCGCGGCGGCGCCCTGGGCGATATATCGGCCCATCGGCCCGACGCCGATGAGCAGATCGAGTTTGCGGGCGGCGATCTCCCGCCCGGTCTGAAGATGCAGCCACTGCGACTGCGGGCCCAGCTCGAGCATGTCTCCGGCGACCATCACGCGCCGCCCCGCAGGGCGCTCTGCCAGCACGTCGGCGGCGGCGGCCATGCTGGCCGGATTGGCATTGTAGGCATCGTTCACGATCGTCACGGCGCCGACAACGATGCACTCGGTCCGCATCGCAACCCCCGCGAAGTCGGCCAGGGCCTCGGCCGCCTGCTCCAGACTGGATGCGAACCTCCGGGCCACGGTCATCGCCGCCAGCGCGTTGAGCGCATTGTGCCTGCCGGGAACGGCCAAGGCCACCCATAGCCGGCCGTTCACCTCAAACCGGCAGCCGCCGTCCTGCGGCCGGTAGTCCGTCAGCCGCACCTGGCAGTCCTCCGATGCGCCGAACCGGATCGTCGGCCGGCCGTGCGCCCGCAGCGCCTGGGCCAGCGCCCTGCCGCCGGCGGCCGGCGCAACGTCGCCGCAGACAACCGCCAGCCCGTCGGCCTGAAGCTCGCCCAGCAGCGAGGCCTTCTCGACCGCCACCCCGTCAACGGTGCCCAGCCCCTCAAGATGCACCGGGTGAACCGAGGTTATCACGGCCACGTTCGGCCGACAGATCCTCCCCAGGCTCGCAATCTCGCCCGGGGCGTTGGAGCCGACTTCGCAGACCACGTAGTCGTCGCCCAGCCTCGCGCCGAGCAGGGCCAGCGGCACGCCGATGCGGTTGTTGAAGCTCTTGGGGCTGCACGTGCCGGTCAGGCGGCGGGACAGTATGTGGTGGATCATCCGCTTTACGGTGGTCTTGCCGTTTGAGCCGGTGACGGCCACCACCTTCGCCTTGCAGAGCCCGCGGTGATAGGCGCCCAGATCGCCCAGCGCCCTGATTGTATCGTCCACGGCGATGATGCCGCCGGGCGGGGCCGGATCGCTGCCGGCGGGCGGCTGCCAGCCCTTGCACACGATCGCCGCCGCGGCGCCCGCGTCGGCGGCCTGCGGCACGAAGTCGTGGCCGTCGAACCGTTCGCCGGGGACCGCGACGAACAGCTCTCCCGGGCCGACGGTTCGGCTGTCGGTGCTGACCGCCGTGACCGTCACGGGCTCGCCGGCGCGGAGCCACTCGCCCCGGACCGCACGGCGTATCTCGTCGATGGCCAGCGGCTTCACGGCACCGCCTCCCGCCGCCGCATCAGCTCGGAGGCGACCTCCACGTCGTCGAAGTGGATTCGCTTGTTGCCGATCACCTGATAGTTCTCGTGTCCCTTGCCGGCGATCAGGACCACGTCGCCCGGGCGGGCGTGTTCAATGGCCATCGCAATGGCGCGCCTGCGGTCCGGGTCGATATCGGTGCGTGCCATGGCTCCCGGGCTCAGGCCGGCGACGATTTCGTCCACGATCGCGCAGGGGTCTTCCGTCCGCGGGTTGTCGGAGGTGACGACGATGCGGTCGGCCAGTCGCTCGGCCGCCCGCGCCATCCGCGGGCGCTTCGTGCGGTCGCGGTCGCCCCCGCAGCCGAACACCACGATGACCCGCCCGCCGGCTCGCACGTCCCGAAGCGACTGAAGCGCGTTTTCCAGCGCGTCGTCGGTATGGGCGTAGTCCACGAACACCTGATACGGCGCATCGGCCTGCACGCGCTCCATGCGCCCGGGCACGCTGCGGACGCGCTCGATGGCCGAGGCCGCCGCATCGGGCGCCACCCCCAGCGCCGCCGCGGCGGCCGTCGCAGCCAGGCAGTTGTACACGTTGTGCCGGCCGATCAGGTGCGTCCGCACCTTCAGCCGCGAGCTCGCGCGGGCCACTGTGAACTCCGTGCCGCCGTAGTCGGCGCGCACGATGCGCCCGAGGAAGTCCGCCTCCTCGCCCAGGGCGTACCAGACGACCGACGCCCGCGTCGAGTCGGCGATCCGCCTCGCCTGGGGGTCGTCGCGGTTGACGACGGCGGTCGCCTCCGGGGCCAACTGCTCGAAGAGCCTGGCCTTGGCCGCGAAGTAGCGCTCCATCGTCTGATGATAGTCCATGTGGTCGCCGCTGAAGTTTGTGAATACACCGACGCGGAAATCGAGGCCGGCCGTCCGCCGCTGGTCCAGCGCGTGCGAGGACGCCTCCATCACCAGGTGCGTGCAGCCGTCGGCGACCATCTCGGCGGCCATCTCGGCCAGCGACACCGGATCGGGCGTCGTCGTGGGCGCCGGCAGCGACCGCCGGCCGGTCTGGTACGAGATCGTGCCCAGGAGCCCCGGTCGGAATCCAGCCTCGATGAGGATCTCGCGGATCAGTGCGGCGGTCGTGCTCTTGCCCTTGGTGCCGGTGACGGCGACTTTCACCAGCCGCCGCGCGGGCCAGCCGCGGTGCGCCTGCGCCAGGTGCCCCAGCGCCTCGTGCGCGTCATCGACCACCGCGCAGGCGACCTTGGAACCGACGCCGGCCTCGTCCTCGCAAACCACAGCCGCCGCACCCGAGCCGACCGCCTGCGAGATGTACTTGTGGCCGTCGTCGGTCCAGCCCCGCACGGCGACGAAGCACGAACCGCGCCCGCACCGACGCGAGTCGAACTGCACTTCCTCGATGTCGGCGTCGCCCCTCTGGCTCCGCGGGCGCAGGCCCGCGGCGCGGATCAGTTCCGAGAACCGCATGTTCAACTGCCTACCTGCAGGACGCCTTGGCGTTTGGCGAGCAACCCTTCGGAAGTCCACGGATTACACGAACCTGCCTGCCGGCAGGCAGGTTGCACGAATCACATGCATCCATTGAATCCATACGCCCTCGTGAATCCGTGAACCCATTGACCGGTTGACGGCTTTACCGGAGTTCCGCCGAACGGCAAGCCGGCGGCCGCGTCAGTCAGCAATCCACGATCCGTTTCGCGCAATCTTCAATCCGAAATCCGCCCCAACGGGACGTCCTGCGGACGCAATCCCGAATCCGCAATGGAATGCCGGTCCGGCGGAACGTCCAGGTATGACAGCGTCTGCTCCAGGACCTGCCTGACCGCCGGGGCAGCGACCTTCGCGCCGTAGTAGCCCTTGGACTTGTTCGGCCGGAACACCGACACCAGGCACAGCACCCGCGGCGCCTCGGCCGGCGCGCCTCCCACAAAGCTCGAAGTATAGGCGTCCTGCTCGTAGCCGCCCGGGCCGGGAACCTGGGCCGTCCCCGTTTTCCCAAAACTCGTCCACCGAGTCAACTTGCATGCCTTGCCCGTGCCGCGCTCGACCACCTCGGCCATCACCGCCAGGGTCTCGGCGGCCACGCGCGGGCTCACCGCCCGCCGCACCATGGTCCGCCGGCCGGTCCAGACGGTCCGCCCGTCGGCGTCGATCACGCGATCCACCACCCGCGGGCGCAGCAGCTCGCCCCCGTTGGCCAGGGCGCAGAAGGCCATGGCCAGTTGAATAGTAGTAGTGGATATCTCCTGCCCGAACGGCACGCGGCGCATGCTGTAGCCGTCCCAGCGCCTCAGGTCGCGAAGGATGCCCCTGCTCTCGCCCGGCAGGTCGATGTTGGTCTGCGACCCCAGACCGAACCGAAGCGCCGCGCCATGGATCTGCTCATTGCCCAGCTTCTCGCCGATCTTGGCCATCCCGATGTTGCTGGAGTGCACGACGACGTCGCGGACGGACAGCCAGCCGTAGCGGCTGCCGTGATCGCTGATCCTTCCGCCTCGAGGGGCACGGTAGGTGCCGTTCTCGCAGAAGATCTTCGTGTCGTAGTTGACGACGCCGGCCTCGACGGCGGCCGCGGCGAAGATCGGCTTGGCCACGCTGCCCGGCTCGTACGGCACGGTGACGGCCCTGTTGGTGCGGTCGGCGGGCGTCGCATCGGCGTACTGGTTGGGGTTGAACGACGGCAGCGAGCACATCGCCAGTATCCTGCCGGTGTGCGGCTCGACGACGACACCGGTGGCCCATCTGCCGGCGAACTCGCTCAGCGCGCCGGCGACCGCCTGCTCCAGATAGCCCTGGATCGACGCGTCGATGCACAGCAGGACGCTACGCCCGTCGGCCGGCAGTGTGCTCCTTTCCGGAACGGGAACGATCGGGCGCCTGGCCGCGTCGGTCAGCATCACGCGCCGGCCGTCGCGGGCCGACAGCACCTCGTGCATGGCCAGCTCAACGCCCGCGCCGGTGCCGGCTGTGTCCTCCGCCGGCGGGAAACCCACTACACTGGCTGCCAGCCCGCCATTGGGATACTCGCGCTTCCACTCGTAGGTGATGCCAACCCACGGCAGCTCGAGCGCCCGCACCGCGTTGGCCTCGGCCGGACTGATACTCCGCTTGACCCACACGAACCGCCGCTGACGGCGAAGGTGGATCTTCTCCTGGACTTGCACCGGGTCCATGCCTAGCGCCCGGCCCAGCTCGATGGCCGTCGGCGCTATGTCCTCATCGTCGATCAGATTGGGATCAGCAAAGCAGCTCGGCACACAGCGCGTGCCGGCCAGCAGGACATACCCCTTCCCCGTGCGGACGAAGATGTTGCCCTGGCGGCCGGGCTCGGGAATGACCATCAGTTGCTGCCTGAGAACCATTCGGCCGGCGTCCTGCCGGCCGGCGCGGACAAGCTGCACCATCCGCCCGCCCAGCGCCGCCATCGCCAGCATCAACAGGCTGAAGACAACGTGCAGCCTCCATTTCCCGACCGGGCGATTAGTCATTTGGCATAGCGATCATCGATCCACGGGCCGCAAGGCCGCATCCCCGCCGACGGGCCTGCCAGGCGCGCGGGACTTGTCCACCAGCGGGACGGCCAGCTCCTCGGCCCGGCGGCGGACCTCCGCCGGCGCAAGCAGCCAACCCAGCCCCACCTGCTGGTCCCAAAGGTCTCGCCGCAACTCTATCTGTTGACTGTGCAGCCGGTGAATCTCGTTGCGAAGCTGGGTCCGCGTGCGGCGGACGTGCACGAGTCCCGCCGCAATGGCCGCCAGGCACACGAACACCATCGCCAGCTTCATCACCGACCTCCCGGAACGCCTGCCGGCGCCCTATTCACACCCGCCGGCCCGGCCGCGGACCGAAGGGGCAGCTATGCTGCCTTGAGTAATACTTGAACAGTGATGGAGCCGGGAAAACTAAAAGCTGAAAACTGAAAGCTGAAAAGCACCGGCCGAACCAGCGACTGTTTTCAGCTTTGAGCTCTCAGCTTCCAGCTTTGGGCCAAACACTGTTCAGTCTTTCCTGCAGCCGGCTTAGCTTGGAATCGCCAACCTCACGCCTACCGGCAGCACGTCCGGATCGCTGACCTTGTCCCTGTTGGCATTGTACAGCTTCATCACCGAGGCATGGCTGCCGCTCTTGAAGACCTCACGAGCGATCTTGGCAAGGTTGTCGCCCTGCTTGACGGTGTAGTACCGCCCAGCGGGCGCCGGCGGCGAGGGCGCTTCCGACCGGGCCCCCGCCGGAAGAAAGCTCCGACGCAACTCTTCGAGGTCCATTATCCGGTAGCCCGGCGGGGCGCCTGCGTCAGGCAGCACAACGTCCGGGGCCCTGGGTTCGGGCGCCCGCTGGCGCGTGGCCACAGCCGCCCGCGGCGCCTGATCGGGCAGCGGGGGAATGACGAGAACCGTGCCGACGCTAAGGCGGCGCTCGTTGGGAATCCTGTCCTTGTTCGCCTCCCGGATGCGCTTGTACTGCGATTCGTGCTGCCGGCCGTATTCCTTGCGGGCGATCTTGATGAGGTTATCGCCCGGCTTGACGGTGTACGTGCGGACCGCGGTCTTCCTGGCGCGATCGACCAGCGCCACGCCCGCGTCGCTGTCGGTCTGGTCGCGCGTGTCGCTGCGAACCACCTCGACCTCGACGACGGAGTCCTGGTCCCGTAGAACCACGCCGGCCTGCTGCGTCTCGTCGGCGTCCTCCAGCGCCACGTCCACCAGGTCCTGCTGAGGCTGCGGGGCCTGGTCGTCCAAGACCGGTGCGTACTTGCGGGCAGGCGGTGGAGGATCATCGCTGGCGGTCAGGGGGGCCGGCGGCGAGGAGCTTCCGGTCAACTCGCTGAGAACCAGTCCGAACATCACGATGAACAGCAGCCCAACAAGCATCGCGATCCGCGTCTCTCGTGTCATGTCCGTGACTCCCTTCGGCAATCCGTTTCGGGTTGTCGCGACGCGACTGTCGCTATGCGACGCGCTCGACGGCGCGGAGCCTGGCGGAGCGGCTTCGCGGGTTGGCCGCCAGCTCCTGCCGCCCCGGCCTGATCACCTTTCTGTTCAGCAGCTCGGCGCCTCCCGTCGATGCCCAGCGAGCGAACGACTGCTTGACGCGCCGGTCTTCCAGCGAGTGGAAGCTGATCACGGCGGCCCGCCCGCCGACGGCCAGCACACTCGGCAGCAGCGAAAGCAGCCGCTCCAGGCTGGCCAGCTCATCGTTCACCGCGATGCGGAGCGCCTGGAACGTCCGCGTCGCCGGATGCGCCCCGCGGCGGGTCTTGCCGGCGGCTCGCGGGTATGCCGCCGCGACCAGGCCGGCCAGCTCCAGCGTCCGCTCGATACGCCTGCGCTTCCGCGCCTCGACTATCCTTCGCGCGATGCGGCGGCTGTAGCGCTCCTCGCCGTAAGCGTAGATCAGATCTGCCAATTGCGACTCGGCCAGGCCGTTGACCAGGTCCGCCGCCGTCCTGGCGATGCGTCTGTCCAGCCTCATGTCCAGCGGGCCGTCGGCCAGGAAGCTCAGCCCGCGCGACGGATCGTCCAACTGGTTCGACGAGACGCCCAGGTCGGCCAGCAGCACGTCGGCCGCCGACACGCCCGCCGCATCCATCACCTCCGGCAGCTCGGCGAAGTTCGCCTGGAACAGCCGCACACGCTCGCCGAACGGCGCCAGCCTCGCCTTGCACAGCCGCAGGTTCTCGTCGTCCGCGTCGATGCCCACCAGCCTGGCCCGGCCGCCCGAGGCGCGCAGCAGCGCCTCGGCGTGACCGCCCAGGCCTACGGTGCAGTCGACCACAACAAAAGGGTCGGCGGGGGCCAGGAGCTCCACGGCTTCCGTGACCAAGACCGGCCGATGGGCCCAGCCGCCATCCATGGCAGCATCCTACGCAGTGATGATCTGGGCCCCTCGCCCCGTCGCCGCCCGGACGTACTCCGAAAGTTGCACCCGAGCATACTCATCCCCCAGTGCCTGAACGGCCGCCAGGCGCCGCTCCAGGTCCAGCAGGCGCTGCCGGTTCCCATCCGTAAGACTCGATGGTCTGGTCAGCCGGCGGCGCAGTTCCGCGAGGCCGTTCGCCGAGCTTCCTTGCCGGCTTGCGGTGTCGCGCTGGGCTTGCTGGGGGATGAGCATGACAGAATCCTTTCTAACCGGGCTTAGTCGTCCTTGACCGCCGGCGGAGCACCGCCCCGACCGGCGCAGGCAATCCGTTTCGATTCGCCTATGTCTCCTTGTGATCGGCGGACTCCGCAGCCATGCGATCCGCAGCCTCGTATAGCGTCTGTCCGTACGTCGGCATCATCTGCTCGACGTGACGGTCCCATTCGTCGCTCGGCCAAATCTCCAGGTGGTCGTCGTTGCCGACGAGCGTCACCTTCTCGGCCACCACCGCCCGGCTCATCGACTTCTCTGCCAGGACGATCCTGCCCTGCGAGTCGGGCTTGAGACGCCGCGCGGTGCCGAAGAACACGGTCAGCTTGCCGGCGGCCCGCGTCGGCAGCGGCGACCTCTTCAGCGTCGCCAACAGGCGCCGGTAGTACAGCTCGGGATAAAGCCACAGGTGCCGGTCCGGCCCGAGCGTCAGAACGAAACCCAGTCCGTCCTCCTCGGGCACGATCTGCTGACGAAACTCCGAACTGATGGCAAGCCTGTGCTTGCCGTCAATCGCAGTCTCGAACTCCCCGACAAAAAGTGCCATTGGGTGGTCCCTTTGTCCACCAACCGGTATCGGCAGGGATTCTAAGGGACTTTCAGGGAAACGGCCACGAAAAAATAGCGCCGGCATCCGGCTAAGGCTTCCCCTTGGCGCGGCTTACGGGGCCTCGGCCCACTTGGTGGGGTGATGGACCCACCCGCTACCCAACAAATTGTGGCCGGACCGCTGCGAAGTTTTTTTCTCGCCGATCGACTTTTCAAACAGCACTTGCACCGGCCGCGGCCAATCGCCCAGCCGGCAGTGTTCGCACTATCGGCAAAGTCTTCGCAAGTGCATGAGGGTTTCTGCAAACGCGCGGCCTGGCGGGGCGCAGGCCCGTGGGACCGTGGTCCACGGCGAGTGACGGCGGAGGGCTTTGCCGAGCAGGTTGCCCCCTTGCCGATCTGCGGCCGCGGTAGTATGCTCAATTCGCAGCACAAGGGGCCAGCCATGGCACAACGCCCGCAACAAGCGGCTAGAAGCACCCCGCTCCGTTACTCTGTCGCTTCCGGTGGGCCGCCCGCGCAGGAAGAAGCGACCGAACGGATCAACCAGCGAACGACAGAGGAGAAATAGGTGACTGTCCCTAATATTTACTAATATTTAATATTCCTAATATTCCTAATATTCCTAATATTCTAATATTCTGAGGACAGGCAACAGGCGAGTGATATCCTCGGGTGTGACGAAGGCCTGATTTCCAGGAACAGATGGAGAACGAATGATGAGACCGGGGATGATCCAAGGGTGTCTCCTTGTTTCGTTGGTCCTGCTGTCCGGCTGCTCACCGGCCCAGCCGCCCGCGCCGGACTCGCAAGGCGAGGTGTCGCGCAAGGGCGCGGAGACCGACGTGCTGGTCGTGTTTCGTCGGACCGACTGGGACGATGACGGCCGAGAGACATGCAGCGGCGCGAAGGTGTCTGTGCAACCCGGTCGGCCGTTTCTCGTAACGCATCTCATAGGTGACGAGGAGATCACCCTGTCGGGGACCATACGCCGGGTCGAGGAGGGCGTATGGCACGTGGACCTGGTCTACACGGGCCGTTCACCTACATTCACGTTCCGATCTGAGTCCACCGGGTCCGTAGCCACGGGCGACGTAAACATGCTGCATTCCAGCTTTAGTCACCTGTCGACGCCCTCCTATGACATGATCATCCTCGAGCGGACGCCCGCGGATCGGGCTGACAGGAAGCCTCGCCTTCGCTGAGCGGGCTGGATTTTCCGTCCACGTGGGGAAATGAGGGAGGAAATGAGGGACAGTCACAATCCTGTTCGGCACTCAGATTGCCGGATTATTCGGATTATTCGGATTATTCGGGACAGTCACCTATTTCTGAGTCACCGTCGTCGATGCCGACAGCAACTCCGTCCGCTACGTCTACGAGGACGTTCACTGCGCGGCCACCGACTCCGACTACCCGCGCCTGCAA
>Ga0307379_10005959_pt1 | contig 16859 bp, 8 predicted proteins | sample UN2MG_FD_202237 | JGI IMG/M metagenome (GOLD analysis project Ga0307379, IMG submission 202237) | Soil microbial communities from Risofladan, Vaasa, Finland - UN-2 | ecosystem: Environmental > Terrestrial > Soil > Coastal area > Acid sulfate soil | place: Finland: Risofladan, Vaasa | collected... | reverse complement strand
TCGTGGACCTCGCGCAGCGGGTGCCCGGGGTCCTGGGCGCCGGGCTCACCGGGGCGGGGTTCGGCGGGTGCGTGCTGGTGCTGGCGCGGGAGCAGGCGGTGGAGGCCCTGGTCGAGGCGCTGGGCGAAGAGTATTACGAGCCGCGCGGTCTGCCATTGGCCGCCGAGACTTGCGTCAGTGTGGCGGGGGCGGGCGTCGTCAGCCTCTAGTCGCAGGCGGCGGCGAGATATCTCTCGAGGAAGGACCTGCAGTCAGTGAACGACAAGGCAAGGAGAAACCGCCAACACACGCCGGCCGATGACCGCCCGCTGCCCTTCCCGGTGTCCCGGGTGGCGCGGGTCATCCCGGGCAAGGAGGTCGCCGTCGCCCGGCGCGGCGAGGGCGCGCCTGTAGCTTCGGCGCGGATCGAGTTCGACGCGGACGGGCTGGCGGCGCGGCTGACGAGCCTGAGGACTCGCGGGCGACCATCCGCCAACCAGGTGGAGGCCGCCCGCCGCACGGCGGAGACGGTGGAACAGGCGCTGGCGGTGCTGGCGCGCTGCGCCGCTCGCAATGCGCGGTGGATCGGCGACCTCGGCGCGCAGGTTCGTTCGCGCTATGGCGCGGTGGAGGTGGAGTTCCTGGCCGATCACGATGTGGTGGCGGATGCGATCGCCGGTGGGCGCCGGCCGACGCTGCGCCTGAGCATCGAGCCGGCGGCGGAGGCCGCGGACGCCGGTCGCGCCGGGCTCCCCATTCTCTACGCCCTCGGACTGCTGCACCAGTGCGGCCACCTGTGCGGATGGGACCGACGTACATGCCTGCAGCGGTGCCTTGATCTCTACCAGACGCTGCGGGCGGCGGAGGCCCGCTCGCTGGCGGAGGCGCTCTCGCATCCCCACCTGGACGCGGGCAAGATCTTCCTGCGGTTCCTGCGCGAGGCCGCCGGCAAGCCGGGTACGGAGCGGGACCGTTGGATCGCCTGGCTGCTCGGGCGGGCGTTTATCGAACTCCCCTACAGCAGCGAGGCGGTGCGGCAGGCGATCGCCCAGAGCGCGGATCTGGCCGATCTCCGCCTAGGCATCTACAACGCCATCCATGACACCTACGTCGAGTCCCTGGATAGCGCCCATGCGCAGCGGGTCGCCGATCGGTGCCTGGAGGACGGGGTGCGCCTGGTCGGGGGGCGGTTCAGCCGCGCGTTCTACATTGACGCCATGCTCATGGCGAGCGCCAAGACCCTGGCAGCCAGGCACCTGCGCGCGGGCTTGAACGAGCTGGCGAAGGCGTGGAAGCGATCTCGCCTGCGGTTTGCGGACCCGGAGCTGAGAGAGCGCGGCCTGAATTTCCAGTCCATCGGCGGCGAGGTGCAGCGCCTCCTCAACCTGCCGGCCGCCGATCGCGTCTCGGTCGCGCAAGTGCAGGGAGCGGTGGGGAAGCTCAAGCAGGCCCTGAGGTCGTTCGAGACCTCCCTCCTATCGCAAATGGACGCCCTGGAGAGCGACCGCGGGCAAACCTCCCCCGCGCCCGCGCTGGCCGGCGATCGCGCGGAGGCGCGCCGGCAGGTGGACGCCATCTTCGGCGCGATCGCGATCGTGGAGGCGGCGCTGGCCGGGGCCCCCAAGAGCGATCCCGCGTTCATGGTCTTTTTCCAGCGCCTGTTTCCGCTGGACGCCGTCAACATGGGGCTGCTGAATGAGCTCCTCGATCCCTTCTTCGGCGAGGACGAGGAGATCCACGCCCTGATCCGCTCCGCCGGCCCCCACATGTACGTCACCTCCAACCTGAGCGCGTGGCTACGCCGATGTGACGATTGGGTGGAAGCGCTGCCCGCCTACGCCAGCTACGAGATCGTCCCCACCGACGGCGGGTACGCGGTGGTCGCCGGCGTGCAGCGCTCGATCATGGAGGACATGTACCGCCGCCACGGCGAGGATTGGGCGCTCAACATTGACGCGGTCATGGCCAGCGAGCACATCTGCCTGGCGCGCGAGATCCTGATCGAGGCGACGGGCCTCGCCGCGGAGGCCGACCGGCGCTCCCGCCGCCACCACATCAGCCGAGAGGAGGCCGAGCGGCAGATCATCAGGCGCCGGGGATGGATGGCGCAGGTGGCGATCCTGGCCGCGCTGATCGAGGCGACCTACCTCGACCTGTGCCCGCAGGTGGCGCAGCGCGCGCATGGCGAGCGCACGGGAGGCATGGAGGCCCTGCGGACCGTGCTGAGCGAGGCGCCATCGCCTCGCAACCTGATCGCCCGCGCCCGGGAGCAGGCGGCCGCGACCGGAGTCGCCTTGGCCGAGGCTGGCCGGCACTTGGTCGGCGAGTGCGGGCTGGACGAGCGCGTCGAGGCCCTGCGGCCAGCCGCCGCCCAGCGCCGACGCCATCTGCCTTGCGTTCATGTGCTGACCACGCTCGGCCCCGGGGAAACCGAGCTGCACGTGCGCAACTGGCTCGAGGAGTCCATGGCCCTCTTCAACGTGTCCCGGGGGCACCGCCTGGAGGGCGAAGTCGAGCAGCGCATCGCCGACTACCGGAGCCGGCTGGCGGCGGTGGGGCGCAGGATCATCGGCGAGCTGGCGCTCGAAGGCGAACTGCACCGCATCATGCTGGAGGAAGGGCTGCGCCCCGAGGAGGAAGCCGACCACGAAGAAGGCATCCTCAAGCTCATCGCCTCGTATCCCGAGGTCGCCACCGAGGTGGCCACCCTCGCCCTGCTCATCGAGCACGCGGAGCAGGGCGGTCAGCGGCCGCGGGCTCCCCGCGACGCTCAGGAACCGCAAGCGGTGCTGCAGCACCTGGCGGCCCATCCGGAGCTGGAGCAGGAAGCGGTGCGCCAGGTGATCGCGGACAACGACCTGGGGGCGGCGGTGCGGGCGCGGGTCGAGCAGCAGGGAATGGACGAGGCGCAAGCGGCGCGGGAGACAGTGGCCGCCAACGCGGACTGGGTGGCGGAGAAGGAGCGCTGGCGGCGATCACGGGCGCGGCGCGACGTGATCGAGTCGCTGGGGCTGGCGCCAAGCGTGCGGCCCTACCTGCGCAGCCGCCTGGATCGGATGCTGGCCACCCTTCAGGCCCGCCGGGAGCTCATCGCCGAGCGCGGCCTGAGCGCGGAGCTGACCCAGCCGCGCTTCCGCTACGAAGCGACCGGCCCCTACAAGCGCTATCATTTGCTCTATACCCCGAGCCGGGTGGACCTGGGGGCCGAAGAGGTCAGTTCGGTGCGCAATGTTCCCAAGTGGGTGGGGGGCGCGGATCGCGCCGGCGCCCGCGCGGGAAGGGAGCTCTACGCCCTCTACAACGTTGCCGGCCCGACGGCGGTGGAATCGCCGCGGCTCGCCGAATTCCTCAAGGTCGGGGAAAACTTCTTCTCTCGCGGCGGCGTCTTCTATCTCTCGCTGGCGGCGGGCGCCAACCTCGACGCGTTGGGCATCGGCGACTTCGAGTTCTTCCGCGACCAGTGGAACCTGCGCGGCGACCGCATGGTGCTGCCCGCCGGCGAGACCTACGGCGGCTTCTGTGTGCCCAAGGAGTTCTCGCTGCTGTACGCGATCATCCTGGCGGCGGTCAACCCGCGCACCTCGACAGCGATGCTGGATCAGTTCGGGGTGCCCGCGGAACTCCACGCGCCCGTGATCGAGGATCTGCGGCGCCTGCTGCGGGCGCAAGTGGACTGCCGCGACGTACTCGCCTGGGAGGCGCGGGCGGAGAAATTCCTGGCGGAGAGATATGACTCGTACTTCGCGTTGCTGGGCCGGCCGGGCTACGTCGCCCGGCTGCCTCAGCTCGCGCGGACGCTGGAGATGGCGGGGGGGCTGTCGGCGCAGCGCGAGCGGGAGCGCCAGCTCGCCTTCCAGCTCGCCGAGTGGGTGAACAAGAAAGCCCTGGGGCTGGAGGAGATCAACCGCATCGGCCCCTTCCGCAAGGTCCACCTGATCTACCGGCTGCTGCACGAGGCGCGAGAGAAGAATCCCCGCATCGCGCCCGACGACCAGATCATCGGGGTGATGAGCGCCTCCTATAAGGAGGGCGAGCGCAAGCGCGGGCGTGAGATCCCCATCACCGATGTCCGCTTCAGCGCCGGCGCGCGCAAGCTCGAGATCTACGCGGGCACCGCCGAGCACCATCTGCTCAAGTCGCTGGACCCGGAAGGGCGCGAGCTGGTGCGCGAGATGTTCGCCGATTGGGTCGCTCCCGCCGACCTGCGCATGGTGGGCACCTGCACCGGCTCCGACCTCCTGAATCATGTGCCCGAGTCCGGCCTGGAGGCGATCAAGGATGAGGTCAACGACCGGCTGCTGGCCGCGGGGCTGGAGCAGGGCGTGATTGATGCCTGCTGCGCCGTGTACGGGGGCGACCTCGAGCGGTGGGCGGGGATCGCGGAGTTGCCGGAGGCCGAACGCCGCGCGCTGATCGGGGACATCGGTCCGCGAATCCACCTGCTGGTTCTCGATCGGCGCGGCCCCTACCGCCGCTATGAAGAGGCCGTGCAGGGGGTTGACTTTGTGGACCTGGGGATCCCGGACCCGGAGCTGCTGGACCTGGTGGACGATCTGCCCAAGCTCCTGGCGCTGATGCGCCGCGGGCGACCGCACAGCGCGCTGGCGCTGGCGGACGGCACCTCCGGCGCGCGCCGCCGCAGCTTCTCCGTCCGCTACGCCTGCACCAAGGCCAAGGTCAAGGAGCTCTTTGCCCTCGACGACGGAGCGACGTATGGGGCGCTTGGCCTCGGGCGCGAGACGATCGCAGGATGGCGCGAGGAGATGGTGCGGGAGCGGGATCAGGCGCGCGAGCTGTGGGACGCCGTGAGCGCGGGGCGCGCGGACCTGGCGGCCTTCGTTTACGCGCGGATCGGCGCCAGGATCATCCGCGAGGGCGGCGCCGAGGAAGCCGCCGAGGAGGAGATCGCCGCCCGCAAGTTCAAGGTTCCCGCCGCTCTCTATCGTTACCGCTCCGAGGCCCTGGGCCGCATCGCGCAGGGCCTGCCCCTGCAGAGCTTGGACTACGGAACCTGGCTCATCCTCGGCGGAGCGCACCTGGTCAACGGCCGCATGAGCGCGGAAGAGATCCAGCGGCACCGGACTCAGTTCGAGGCGGCGATGGAGCGCATCGCCGGCTGCTCCCGCCGCGGGGGCGGCTATGGTCGGGCCCAGGTGGATGACCTGGTGGCGCTGCTGCTGCGGCCAGCGTACGTGCCCGCGCCCGAGAGCGAGTACCGCGAGATGGATACGGGCATCTCGGGATCGCTCAAGGCGACGGAGGACAAGGTCGCCCGCCTGGAAAAGCGCGAGGCCCGTCGGCGGCAGGCGCTGCGCGCCGGAGCCCTCAGCGCGCGCCGGCAGGCTTATGCGGCGACCGCGGGAGCGGTCGCCGAGGTCGTTCGCGGACGCGACTACGGCTCCGCCTGCGAACGGGCCAAGGCCGCCCTCGGCGATCCTGCGGGATCGCTTTCGCAGGAGGCCGTGGGCGAGTTCATCGCCTGGGCGCGGGGGGCATTGACCATCCTGCTCGATCGCCTCCTGCGCAACCAGAGCGACCTGCGGTCGTCCCTGGGGGAGCAGGTCAGCACGCTCCTCGACGGAGGCGAAGTGGACGCCGACCTCTACCGCACCGTGGCGGCGCGGATCGCGGCGGCGGCCGAGCTGGCGGCCGGGGACGCGGACGAGCTCGAGCGCATCGCCACGGCGCTGGAGCTGCTCGACATCGCCCTGGTCGTCGAGCGCACGCAGGCGGTGGACGATCCGGTGATGCTGACCATCGAGTTGGCGCGGTTCTTCGATATCACGCTCAACAACCATGTCTTCGATTGCCTGCCCTATCACTATCACCCGGAGCGAGGCGCCGGTTTCCAGGGGCTGAATCGGCAGGCGAAGTTCGAGCTGGCGGCGCGGCGGCACCGGTGGCTCTACACCTACATCCGGCAGCTCCTGGCCACCCGCAGCGAGCTGGCCGAGCTGGGATCGGCGTACCACGACGCCTGGCTCGGTGACGCCGATCGCGGCGTCGTCCCGCTGGGGGTGCGGGGCGAGGATGAGACCCAACGCTTCTGGTTCGGCTACGCGCGGCTGCGGGACGCGGCGGTGCTGAGGCATGAAGGGTTCCCCCCGCCGGAGATCTTCGAGCACCTCGACCCGGCCGCGATCGCGCACCAGCGACGGGCCAACGTGGCGATCATCTATCCCCATGGCAATACGACGGTGCCGGTGGCGTTGGAGCAGGGCGCCAAGCTGTCGCGCCGCGCCGGCATCAACCTCGTCCTGTGCGCCTTCCCCGACCTGGTGGACGATGATCGCTACCGCCGCCGGGTGCTGCACCTGCACGACGGCTTCATGTATGTCTCCCGGGACGACTACCGCGCGGCCCTGGCGGCGTCGGGCGTGGCCCCGCAGGAGGTGGAGCGGCGCTGCCGGTCGGTGGGCGAGGACGGCGTCCTGGTGCTGGCCGGTTTTCGGGAGCCGGTGGTCGCCCACGGAATCTTCTTCCACTTCACTCATCCGCTGCGCCCCTTCATCGGCGAGGCCCAGGCTCCGCTCATCCAGCCGCTGGTGTGGGAGGCCGCGACCCATCTCAAGTGCCGCCTGCCGGAGATGCTGCGCGCGAGCGGGGTTGGCGCCCCCGGGCAGGTGAACTGGTATCGCGCGACCTGCGCGCGACAGTCGCCGGCGGCCGCGAAGGCCGCCATCGAGCGCGACCTGGCGGCCATGGCCGCCCGCTACGCCACCCTCATCGTCAAGCCGGAGAAAGAGTCCGGCGGGCGCAAGGCGAAGATCCTGCCGGTCGCTCGCGATGGGCGCCCGATCCGGGAGAACATCGCCGACCTGCGCGACCTGGTTTACGACATCTGCAAGACCGATAACGCGGTCATCCAGCAGGTGCTGCCGTCCCACGTCCGCCAGCTCTACGCGCCGTCCTTCCTGACCGACATGGTCGCGCGCTTCGCCCGCATCGGCGTACCGGTGCTGCTGGAGGGCGGACGGCCGACCCCGCTGTTCTCGTACTTCCGGCAGATCGTGGTGCTGGGCAAGGACGGCTTCGAGACTTCGCACCATATCACGGTCGTGAGCACGCTGGGGATCGCCAACGTGGGGCAGGGCGGCTTGCTCTACGAGTACCGCGACGAAATGATTGACCCCCAGTACCGCGCGGACCTGCGCCGCGAGCTGACCGAGGCCACCCGTGCTTCGGTCGCCTCCGAGCAGGCCTACCTGCGCGAGCACTGGCGCGAGATTCTGCAGGAGTACCTGGCGGTGCACCCCGAGTTCGCCGATGACGTCAAGCTGGAGGCGAGGGAAGACCTGACCGGGTTCCCGGACACCGGCATCGCATACGAGATGGGTGACTACATGCCGGTAATGCTGGTGGATGACAACCACCACCTGGTGCGGCTCTACGACCGCGAGCGGGGCGTGCTGCTGCCCCTGTTCGACCGCGAGGGGCGGCCCACCGCCGTCCCGGTGTGCGACGAGGGGGGAACGCCCGTGCCCCGGCTCGATGCGAGCGGCAAGCCCCTGCCCCTGCCGATGTTTGACGAGCGGGGGCGAAGAATCCCCCGCTGCGACGAGCGCGGGCGCCCGATCAGCGCCCTGGTCGTCTTCAAGATCGAATCCAACCCGGGAGCGGGGCTGTGGCGGCCGCACGATGATCAGCTTCCGGCGGAGCGCAAGGGCGAAGGCGTCTATACCATCTTCAGGTGCCTGGGCGAACGGGCGGCGATCTACCGGGAGGAGCTGGGCAAGCTGGCCGCCTCCGCGGAAACGAAGCCGCCGCGGCGCAGGCGAACCGGTCCCGCCCCGCGCTATCTGAGCGGCCGCCCCTCCGGCGGAGATGCCCTGGAGCGGGCGATCAAGCGCGCGAGCGAGGAGCTGGGGCGAGGCCCCGCGCGTCGCGGGCCGGGCAGGTGTCCATCCTCGCCGCCAGGCGAGTGAGGGCGCGGGCGCTTGGGCTCCGGGTTGTGCTTGAGCGGCGGTAATTAAGTCGACTGTCCCCGGAATTATGAGCGGCAAAGGCTTCGGCGCGGACGAGATGAGCGTGGTGCTTGCGCACTTCCTCGAGCAGGAGCTGCGGGCCCGGCCGCGGGAGATCGGGGAGCTGATGCGGCGAGCCCCCCCGCGCGCCCACGAGCAGCTCGCCCGGCTCCTGGTTTCGCGCTCGGGGGAGCTCAGCGCTCGCATCCCCGCGGCGAGCGGGACCAGCCTGCGCCTCCTCTTCGCCGACGCGGGCTACCTGGCCCGGGTCGCCGAGATGGCGTGGCAGCGACTGCGGGCCGGCGCCGATGCCCCGGCCTTGCGCATCGCCCCCCAACCCCTGGACGCCTCGGCGGTCTCCACCCTGCTCGCCGGCCGCACCAACCTCGCGCTGATCTTCGCCGCCGAGGCGGTTTGCCTCCAGGACACGCTCGAGACTCTCCACGCTGACGAGCGCCGCTGGCGCGAACGAGAGGAGATGACGGCCGAGAGCCGCGCCCCCGGCATCAATCTCCTTGCCGTCCACGCCGAGTGGCTCATGCCCGGCGGAGCGACCCGCCGCGCCCTGGTGGTGGACCATGGCGGAATGGCCAACGAGGTCATGTTCGATTCGCCGGTGCCCATCCACGCGGCGGAAGTCCTGCACTTGCCCACCGATGGCGAACAGGAGCTTCACCGCGAGCTCTCCCGGTATTGCGCCGAGAACCATATCCTTGAAATCAACCCCTACCCCGCGGCCGAGCGCGCGGACGACAAGTTCCGGGCGCACACGCTGTGGCGCCAACGCGGCGTAACCACGCCGCAGTCGTGGCTCTTCGCGCGATCACTATCGCCCGGGGAAGTCGCCGCATCGCTGCGGGGCGTCCTGGCGCAGATGGGGGCCCGCGGGCGCCGGCAGGCCCTCTACCTGCAGCCGAACCGCGGCACCGAGGGGCAGGGGGTCGCCCGCGTCGAGGCTGCCGCGCCCGACCTCGAGCGGCTGGGCAGTGCGCATCCCGCGGTCGCCGCCATCGGTCGCCTGGGCGCGGTAGATGATGCGCTCGTGCGCGAAGAGCGGGGCGACACTCGATTTCGCCACCCGGGGGACGGGGGGCTGCGCCGCATCGCCTTTCGGGTCAACGTGGGGTGGGACGGGAAGCGCTTCGTCGCGGAGTCGGGATTCGCCCAGGTGGCCGCCGACGAGACGGCCGACGCGGCCTCGCGCGGGCGCGGAGGAAGCATCGTCCCGGTGGCGGACGCCATGGCCTCGCTGTGGCGGCGCGGCGCGCGGGGTTGGAGGCTCGCGGCGCCCGCGGGGAGTGCCCTTCAACCAATGAAATGCGCCGCCGTCGCCGCCGCCGAAGCGCTCAACGCCGACTTGTGCGAGACCGCATTCCTGAAGCACCTGGGCATTGACATCGTCCTCGAGTCGCGGGGCGGGCGCTTGGCGCCGGTGGTGCTTGAAGCCAATGCGCGCCCGGCGGGATTGGCCCACGCCGCGGTTCTGGAAAGCCTCCCCGCAACCCCTGCGACATTCACCATCGGCACCGCCGTGTTCGGTTTCCTGAGCCGCATCCGAGGGCTCTGGCACCATGCCTGACCAACCGATCCCTTGCTCAGAGGCGCGATCCGCGGCGATGTCGGTCAGGTGGCACAAGGGGGATGATCGGCCTCGGCGAAGCCCGCTGCCGGCGCAAGCGGGGGGGGACCGGGCCTGGCGGGTGCCGGGGCGTCCATCACCGCCGCCCGGCGCCGCGGAGAGTTGAGCGACATGTTGAGCGACATCCGAAGCGGGTCGGCGAGCGCGTACGCGTGGTGGTTGATGCTGGTGGCGCTGATCGCCCTGCCGGTGGGCGGCTGCAAGCAACTGGTGGAGATAGATGAGCCGCACGAGATTGAGATCGGCCGCGACGCAGCGCGAAAACTGGAGGCCCAGTACGGCGTGTGGGATAACGCGGCGCAGACCTCCCGGGTGCGGCAGCTCGGGACCTCCATCGCGCGCAATACGCCGCGCCCAGGCCTGCCGTGGTCCTTCAAGCTCCTGAACGACCGGCAGATCAACGCCATGGCCCTGCCCGGAGGCTTCGTCTATGTGACGCGGGGGCTGATCGAGTCCGGCGCCGACGACCCGAAGCTGGCGGGGGTGCTGGGCCACGAGATCGCGCACGTGACCCAAAGGCACGCGGTCAAGATCATGGAGAAGGCGTTGACCGGCGGGGTGATCGTGGCCATCGTGACCAAGGACAGCAGCGCCGACACGCAGCTCGCCGCCGACATCGCGCTCGATCTCATCGTCCGCCAGGGGTACCGGGAGGAGGAGTACGACGCGGACCGGGTGGGGACCAGGTGGGCCTATGCCAGCCACCACCCGCCGCGAGGCCTGCTCGACTTCCTGAAGGACATCAGGGACCGGGAGGGCAGGGACCCGTCGCAATTGGAGACCTGGATCAGCACTCATCCGCCAACCTCCAAGCGGATTACGCGCTTGGAGGAGTTCATCCCCACGCTCACCACGAACCCAGCCGGGCGTCCTTGACACCCCCGGAAACGCTCTGCTAGAATCGGCGCAGACGCGAGGCGGGGTCCGCCGTCCGTTCGGGCGGCGGACTGGCCCTGGGGGGTGTGAATGCCGAACACGCCCACCCCACGCGATCGCGGCACAGAGGTCCCCTTATGCACACCGACGCCGCCCTCACGCCCACCGGCCGCGACGTGCTCCTGTACGACACGACCCTGCGCGACGGGGCGCAGACGGAAGGCATATCGCTATCGGTGGAGGACCGGGTCAAGATCGCACGTCGGCTGGACGAGCTGGGCCTGGACTACATCGAGGGGGGATGGCCGGGAGCGCTGCCGGGCGATACCGCTTTCTTCGATCAAATGCGCCGGGAACCGTTGACGCGGGCGCGGCTGGTGGCGTTCGGCAGCACCCGTCGCCCGCGCGCCAAGGTTGAACAAGATCCCCAGGTGCAGGGTTTGCTCGAAGCCGGCACCTCCACCATCACCGTCTTCGGCAAGAGCTGGGACCTGCACGTCGAGGGCGCGCTACGCGCGACTCTGCAGCAGAACCTGGAGATGATCGAGGACACCGTCGCCTGCCTCAAGTCGCACGGGCGGCAGGTCTTCTTCGACGCCGAGCACTTCTTCGACGGCTACCAGCACAACCCCGACTACGCCCTGAGCACCCTGCGCGCGGCGCAGGGCGCGGGGGCGGACTGCATCGTGCTGTGCGACACCAACGGCGGCACGCTCCCGCACGAGCTGGAGTCCGGCGTGCGCGCGGCGCAGGCCGCGGTCAGCACCCCGCTCGGCATCCACGCCCACAACGACAGCGAGGTCGCGGTCGCCAACACGCTGGCGGCGGTGCGCCTGGGGGTCGCGCACGTGCAGGGGACGATCAACGGCTACGGCGAGCGCTGCGGCAACGCCAACCTGTGCTCGCTGATCCCGGCGCTGCAGCTCAAGCTCGATCGGCGCTGCCTGCCGCCGGAGAACCTGACGCGGCTCTACGAGGTCGCGCACTACGTGGCCGAGATCGCCAACCAGACCCCGGCGGAGCGCCAGCCCTATGTCGGCCGCAGCGCCTTCGCGCACAAGGCGGGGGTGCACGTGGACGCGGTGCTGAAGCGCCCCGGCGCCTACGAGCACATTGCCCCCGAGCTGGTGGGTAACCAGCGACGCCTGCTGGTGAGCGACCAGGCGGGCGCCAGCGCGGTCATCCACAAGGCGCGCGCGCTGGAGGTTGACCTCGACAAGGAGTCGCCGCAGACGCGGGTGCTGTTGCGGCGCGTCAAGGAGATGGAGCACGAGGGCTACCAGTTCGAGGGGGCGGAGGCGTCCTTCGACCTGCTGATGCGCAAGACGATGGGGATGTACCGCCAGCGATTCGAGCTGGGGGGCTTTCGCGTCATCGTGGAGAAGCGGGCGGCCGGCGACATCCTCTCGGAGGCGACGATCAAGGTCACGGTGGATGGCGTGCAGGAGCACACGGCGGCGGAGGGCGATGGGCCGGTGCACGCGCTCGACGGGGCGCTGCGCAAGGCGCTGGAGAAGTTCTACCCGCAGCTGCGCCAGATCAAGCTCACCGACTTCAAGGTGCGGGTGATCGCGGGGGCGGAGGGCACCGCGGCCAAGGTGCGAGTGCTGGTGGAGTCATCGGACGGCACCGACTCGTGGAGCACGGTGGGCGTGCACACCAACATCATCGAGGCAAGCTGGCAGGCGCTGGTTGACGCGCTGGAATATGGGCTGCTGCGGGGCGGGGAGAGGGGGAATCACAAGTAGGGGCGCCACGAGTGCGGCCCCGACCGGCGGGTGGGCGCCTGCAGCGCGCGAGGGGTCCAAGCTTCGCGCATCGCGCCCCGCGGTTGTGCCGCGGCGGGGATATGTGCTAGACTTAGGCGCCCGCGGCGCTCAGAGTGGAAATGAGATCGGGACGTAACGTTTTGCGCCATCATCTGTCTAAGATGATGGGCCGTCGTATGTGCGGGCGACCCGGCAATGGGAGTCGCGGTGGTTGGAGATAAGTCCAGGACGCCGGGCGGCGATGCGCCTGAGCGTCCGGGGATGGACGGCTTCGACCAGTTGTTCGCGCGCCATCAGCGAGACGTCTTCAACCTCATCTACCGCCTGGTGGGCGACTATGAGGACGCGGCCGATCTCACGTCCGAGACCTTTGTGCAGGCGCTGCGATCGTTCGATCGCTTTCGGGGGGAGGCCCAGCCCTACACCTGGCTCTACCGCATTGCCGTCAACCGGTGCAAGAACTACTACCGTCGGCGCGGGGTGCGCCGGCGCGTGGATGGCCCGTCACTGGACGAGCAGGCGGAGTCCGCGCCGGGAGGGGCTTCGCCTCCGCGCGAGATCGAGGACTGGAGCCGCGCGCCGCAGCGCCACGTGGAGCAGCGTGAGTTGCAGCAGGAGGTCGAGCGCGCTATCGCCGCGCTCAATCCCGACGCGCGCGTGGTGGTGATCCTGCGCGACCTGCGCGGGCTGAGCTATCAGGAGATCGCCGAGGTGGTGGGGGTTTCCGCGGAAGTCGTGAAAGCACGCCTGTTCCGGGCGCGCGCGGCGCTGCGCAAGCAGCTGGCGCCCTATCTGTCGCCGGAATCGTGAGCCGATTGGAGGGAGACTTGAGCATGGGCAAAGCCTTGGCCGTCTGTTGCCTGGCGACAGTGATGTGCGTCGCCGCGTGGGCGCAGGAGCCTCCTGCGCCTGCCGCCGCCCCGGACGCGGCGGCGACCGCCGTGCAGCCCGGGAGCGAGGGCGAGGCCGCGCCGCCGGCGGCGGCCGAAACGCCCGCCGCCGCGGAACCCGCGGCCGAAGAGCCGGGGCCGCCGATCGTCGCCATCGAGGTGCGCGGCACCGAGCACATCGCGGCCGACACCATTACCGCCGCCCTCAGCGCTCACATCGGCGATCCCTACAGCGACACGGTCGCGGCCGCGCAAGAAAAGGCGGTGCGGCAGCTAGGATGGTTCTACGACGTTTCGGTCACCAGCGAAGAAGCCGCGCAAGGCGTGCGCCTGGTGGTGAATGTCGTCGAGAACCCGGTTTACCAGGGCATCGTCATCGAGGGCAACACCGTCTTCAGCCAGCAGGAGCTTCTGGCGGTGATGCAGACCAAGCCGGGCGAAGTGGGCAACAACCGCGTGATCATCAGTGACATGGCGGTGATCGCCGACAAGTACCACGCCGCCGGCTACATCTTCGCGCAGATCGTGGACGTGGCCACCGACACCGCGACCGGCAACCTGGTGGTGACCCTGGTCGAGGGCAAAGTCGAGGAGGTGCGGGTCACCGGCAACCACAAGACCAAGACCTACGTCATCACGCGTGAGATGCGCACCAAACCTGGCGACATCCTCAACAACGGGCGCCTGCGGCGCGACCTCGACCGCCTCATCAACCTTGACATCTTCCAGGACGTCTCGGCGCAGCCGTCGGTCGGCAGCGCGCCGGGGCTGGTGGTGGCGACGGTCAACGTGGTGGAGAAGAAGACCGGGCTGGCGGCGGCGGGAGTGGGCTACAGTTCGGTGCAGAAGCTCGTCGGGTTCGTGGACCTGGCGGAGTCCAACCTCGGCGGCACCGCGCAGCAGGTGACGCTACGCACCGAGTTCGGCGGGCGCGACAGCTACGAGCTCGGCTATTTCAATCCGTGGACGGCTGCGCCCGCGACGAGCCTGCGCGTAGGGCTCTACCGTAAGATCATCCTGCGCGAGGCATTCAGCGAGAACCAGAGCTTCCTCTACGACGAGAAGCGCAGCGGCGGCAACGTCACCTGGAGCCGGCCGCTCGGCGACAGCGAAACCACGCGCATCTTCGCGACTCTGCGCGCCGATTCGGTGTCGGTGCGCCAGGCCCAGGACGCGGGATTGCCCGACATCATCGCGCTGCAGCGGGGCGAGGACGTGCGCAGCGTGGCGCTGGCCTTGCGCAACGACACGCGCAACATCGTCGCCAACCCCACCCGGGGCGGGCTCAACAGCCTCTCCGCGGAGTTCGCGGGATGGTTGGGCGGCACCAGCTTCAACAAGTTCGGGGCCGACGTCCGCCGCTACTTCCGCGCCGGGGGCAAGCGCATCTTCGCCGCACGGGTGCTGCTCGGCCTGACCTCGGGCAACCCGCCCTTCCTGGAGCAGTATCTGCTGGGGGGCGGCGAGACCCTGCGCGGCTACCGCAATGACCGCTTCCCCGGCACGCGTATGGCGTTGCTCAACACCGAGCTGCGCATGCCGATCCAAGAAAGCATCGCCGGCGTGCTGTTCGCGGACGTCGGCGACGCCTGGGGCGGCGCCTTCGCCCGCGACCTCGGCGACGCCGACTTCAAGGCGCACTTCGGCTATGGCGTCGGCGTGCGCCTGATCACCCCCATCGGCCCTATCCGCATAGACTACGGCATCGGCACCGAGGGCCAGGAGACGCATTTCAGCATCGGCCATGCATTCTAGTCAGGGCCGGCGGGACGTGATCGGCGCTTCCCTTACCGCGGAGCGCCGAGTTCGGACTACGAAAGGAGACGTGAATTGATCAAGCAAGCGGCGGCGGTCCTGATCGCCTGCGCTATGGTCGCGTCGCCGGCCGCCCCGGCGGCGCTGGCGCAGGAACGCGCGCCCCGTCTGGGCGTGGTTGACATGAGCAAGGTGTTTGACGGGTACAAGCAGTTCCAGGAATCGGAGAAGACCTACCAGGAGTTCATGCGCGCGCGCCAGGCCGAATTCGTCGAGCGCGCGAGCCTGCGCCTGCTGGGCGAGGACGAGCTCAAGGAATACCAGAACTTGAAGGCGGTGATCGCCCCCAGCGACGAGCAGAAGCAGCGCATGGAGCAACTCAAGGAGACGGCGCGGACGCGCGACATGGAGCTCAAGGGCCTGCAGGTCGTGTCCAACCCGACCGAGGAGAACAAGCGGCGCATGACCGAGCTCCAGGAGCTGGCGCGCAAGAGCGACGACGAACTCTCACAGCTCCAGAAGCGCATGGAGGAAGAAATCAGCCAGCGCAACAAGGAGCTCTCAGACAACCTCAATCACCAGATCGAGACGGCCCTGGCGGCGGTGGCGAAGGACAAGCAGATTGACGTGGTGCTGACCAAGGAGGTCGTGCTCTACGGCGGTCGCGACCTGACTCCGGACCTGCTGACCAAGCTCAACGCGACGGCGGCTCCGAGCCAGTAGAGCGCGACCGCCCCACGGGCGCGTCCAGCGGGTAGGCGGCGTGAGGTCATCCTGCGGCATCGTCAGATGGTGGGGGGGAGTGGCGCTGGTCGGCGTCGTGGTCGCCGCCGGTGCCGGCTGCGCATCCCCGCCGGCGCGGCCCCCGCGCGTCGGCTACGCGCGATTGGAGGCCCTGGTCCCCCTCCATCCGGGTTACGTGTCGATCGCGGAGCTGGAGCGATGGGCGCGAAGCGCCCGCACCGCGGCGCGAGAGGCCGGGCCTGCCCTGTCAACGCCCGCAGCTCTGAGCTTCCCGCCGCCCCGGGGCGGCGAGCTCGACCGGCCGCAGGCGCAGGCAGTGATCGGGCGCCTGGAGCAACTGCACGAGCAGGAACTGGCGCGCCTCGCGCAGCAACTGGAGCAGCGCGACCAAGCACAGCTCGCGCGCCGGGCGCGGGAGGCTGCGCGCGAGGCTGATGCGCTCGATGCGCAGCGGCGCATCGAGCTGCGGCGGGAGTTCGAGGATGGACGCCGACAGGTGCTGCTCGCATCGCGGGCCCAGGGGTTCGACCTGAGCGTGCGCGTCGCCGAGTTGCAGCGCGCGCTGGCGCAGGCCGGTCCGGGAACGGTACGCGCGGCGACCCAGGAGCAACTGCAGGCGGCCGAGACGCAGTTGAGCCAGGCATCGCGGAACCAGGCCGAGCGCATCGCCGTGCTGCAGCGGCGCTATGACGAGCAACTGGCGTCCCTGCGGCAGGCGGCGAACGCGCAGGTGGCGCGGGAGGTGGAGACGCTTCGCCAGTCGCTGGTGCGGCAGCGCGCGGAGGAGCTGGCCGCCGAGCGCGCTCGGGCCGCGGCCGGCCGGCGCCGGTTGACGGTGGAGGCGGCGCTGCCGGGTACGCAGGTCGCGGCGGTGGCGCCGGGGGCGCTGGGCGATGATCTCGGGCGCGCCGCCGACTTGCTGCACAGCGAGTCGCGGCGCTGGTCGCAGGATGAAATGCGCGATGCCGGGGAACTCGCTCGACGCCGGCAGGAACTGCTGGACTTCGTGAGGCAAGATACGCGCATGACGGCCGAGGCGCTGGCACGCGCCCGCAACTGGCGCATCGAGTGGGCGCCCCCCGGCGCCGGCCGCCGGGCGACGAGGGATGTGACCGCGCGCGCCGAAGAGTGGCTGCGCGCGTATTGGGGCGCATGAGGAGATGCCCGTGCCCGCACTGACTCTGGAGCAGCTGGCGCAGAAGCTGGGGGGCGAGGCGGTGGGCCCCGGCGAGCTGGTGATAGC
>Ga0307379_10005957_pt1 | contig 16862 bp, 6 predicted proteins | sample UN2MG_FD_202237 | JGI IMG/M metagenome (GOLD analysis project Ga0307379, IMG submission 202237) | Soil microbial communities from Risofladan, Vaasa, Finland - UN-2 | ecosystem: Environmental > Terrestrial > Soil > Coastal area > Acid sulfate soil | place: Finland: Risofladan, Vaasa | collected... | reverse complement strand
GTCCGAGCCGCCATCTTGAGCGATCGTTGGGACGATTTCTGGGCCGACTTTCACCCGTCCCCCAGACAGTACCGGCGCAAGGAAACAACGCTGGTGGCCTAAATTCCTACGATCAATCGTCACTCCCAGTACAATAGTACTAGGACACGGATGCGCAGGATTGGCGGATGGGGGGAGGGGAGGGGAGGGAGGGAAGGGAAGGAAGGGAGAGGGAGGAGGGAGGGAAGGGAAGGAAGGGAGAGGGAGGAGGGAGGGAAGGGAAGGAAGGGAGAGGGAGGAGGGAGGGAAAGGAGGGAGGGGGTTGGGAACGTGAGATGGTTTTGTAGCCAGACAATGCAACGAGTTGTTGACTTCTGGGGGGGGTTGGGATATACTGGGGGCACGATGCAATGGAGATCGCCTCGCAACTCTTGGCAGCCCGAGGCGGTGGCCGGGGCGATAGAAGGTAGTGCGAGAGAGTTGGGCCGGGTAAGGAGGTTCCTTATGGGGCGCAATCGCTGGCTTCGTCTCCTTCTACTTGTATTGTTTGTTTGGCTGGCCGCATTGGCAGTCAGTCATTTTGTCCTGAGGATTCTGCCGGACTCGTGGCAAATGCGGGTTGTCTGGGCAGTTAGCATACTAGCCGGTGTAGTCGCTGTGTTGGGTAATCTGGCACAGGCGCTCGGCCTCTTCAGGAGCGCTCGCCAAGAACCGCGGCCTAGCAAGTCACATCTTCTTCAGCTTCAAGACGACGTTGAAGAAAGTGAACAGAGTGCGCCACATGAAGCCCAGGCGCAACAGATCCAGCGCGGTGCCAAGAAGAGCAAGCAACGTATTTCCTGACAGCACGACATCAGAGAGCTGCAATGTGTGTCCTGCCAGAGTATCTCCTACACTTCACCGATCGGGAAGCGGAAAAGGTCGCTTACGATGGGTTATGGTCTGGCGATGGCCGTTGGATATTGGTCTTTGATGGCCTGGCTGGCAATGGTAAGACCACCCTCATAGATTATCTTATCGCAACACGTTGCAGGAACGTTCCCCATGTGCTAGTTGATTTCCAAGGCGAAACGCTGCGAACTGATTTCACAGCTATACTTGGCAAGCTGGAAACCGCTTTTCTACCTGAACTGTCTGGAGCACCTGTCGAGACTTACCGCCAGCGACGCAACGCCGCGCTCGACATGCTGGCGGGTCGCCGTTTCGAGATCAGCATTGAACAACGACAGATCGCTGTCACTCATGAAGCCCGCCTGGAGAGTAGTCAGCAAGAAGTGCAAATGGACCTTGATGAAGTCTACCGCTTGGTCGAACGCACGGCGCGCAGGCAGATCACCACTGCCTGGCTGGAAACAGTATCCAGGTTATCTGACCGACCTCGGGTTGTCTTTCTTGATACTTTCGAGCGACTAGAGGAAAGTGGTAATCACGAGCTTATTGCCTGGCTATGCGATGAGCTACTGGCTGAAATGCACGCTCGCTCACCCGCTTTGCGTGTAATAGTAGCCAGTCGGGAGCCCATCCACCGTCCAATACGTGACTGTAGACCTCTAGCCATTCGGGAGTTTACCCGCGAGCAATCAGATGAACTGCTCGCGGCCTTGGGTGTGGCTGATCCGGCCTTCCAGGCTGCTGTGTTCAACCGCCTGGCACGTGGACATCCCCTGGTGACTGAGATGGCGGCCGAGGCCTGGCGTGAGGGTCAGGCCAGCGGGCGGCTACTGGTTGCCACTAGCGTACCGACCCTGTTGGCGCACGAGAGGGCTGTGGAGTGGCTTCACGGCGGTATCATTGACCGTCTACGTGAACCGCTTAATAGAGCTGTGCGGTGGGCTGCGCTGTTGCGTCGCTTTGATCTGCAGACTTTGCAGGTTCTTCTGCCTGTGCGGTTGAGTGACGATGATTTCCGCCGCCTTACGCGGTACTCGTTTGTGAAGCCAGCCCGGGAAACTGAAGGCTGGTCATTTCATGAACTAGTGCGCCGGGTGCAGGTGACATATTTGCGCAAGGCATTACCAGGTGATTTCGTTGAATTTCATCGTCGCGCGGCTGGGTACTTTAACACCGGCCGTCCTGATGACACACTAGAACTGTTATACCACCAGTTCCTGTCTGATTCATCAACAGCAGCTTGGGAAAGGTGGTTACAAGAAACGAGATCGGCATACTCTGAATTTGATCTCGCTCGATGGGCCGCTTTATTGGACGTAGCCGAGAGCCCTGAACTGTCTCTACCCCAGAAACTAAGGGCCGGCGTCCAGCTCAGTCGTGGTCTGTGGTTGTCAAAGCGGGGTGAATGGGATCACGCTATTTCTCAGCTGAAATGGGCAGCGACCGGCTTTAGCGAATTGGATGATCAGCAAGCCCAAGCCTTGGCTTTGAGTAACCTGGGCAGTATTGAAAGAGTCACGGACCGCTTTGAGGAGGCATTGAGCCACCTGCAGCACGCCCTGGAGATCGACCAGGCACTGGGCGACCGGCGTGGGGAAGCGGGCACTCTGGCCAATCTGGGCATCACCTGTCGAGCCATGGGCCGGTTCGGGGAGGCGTTGGAGCACCTGCAGCGCGCCCTGGAGATCGACAAGGCGCTGGGCGACCGGCGGGGGGAAGCGAGTGCCCTGGCCAACCTGGGCATCACCTATCAAGCCATGGGCCGGTTCGAGGAGGCGCTGGATTACCTGAAGCATGCCCTGGAGATCGACCGGGTGCTGGGCGACCGGCGGGGAGAAGCGGGCACCCTGGCCAACCTGGGCATCACCTATCAAGCGATGGGCCGGTTCGGGGAGGCGCTGGATTACCTGAAGCACGCCCTGGAGATCAACAGGGCGCTGGGCGACCGGCGGGGGGAAGCGAGTGCCCTGGCCAACCTGGGCATCACCTGTCGAGCCATGGGCCGGTTCGAGGAGGCGTTGGAGCACCTGCAGCATGCGCTGGAGCTCGACAGGGCGCTGGGCGACCGGCGGGGGGAGGCGGGCACCCTGGCCAACCTGGGCATCACCTATCAAGCCATGCGCCGGTTCAGGGAGGCGGTGGACCACCTGCAGCGCGCCCTGGAGATCAACCAGGAGCTGGGTGACCGGCGAGGGGAGGCGGGCACCCTGGCCAACCTGGGCATCACTTATCAAGCGATGGGCCGGTTCGGCGAGGCGTTGGAGCACCTGCAGCGCGCCCTGGAGATCAACCAGGCGCTGGGCGACCGGCGGGGGGAAGCGAGTACCCTGGCCAACCTGGGCCTCACCTATCAAGCCATGGGTCGGTTCGAGGAGGCGCTAGAGCACCTAGATCGTGCCCTGGAGATTAACAGGCTGCTAGGCGATAAAGAAGCAATGACAACTGCCCGGGGGAACATAAGAAGGACTCGCGGACTCCTAAGGGGGCAACCTGCAACACTGACTTTCAAGGCAAAGGCCCTTGAACAACTAGGACACTATGGGCTAGCGCTTGGATTCCTGGAAGCCGCTCTAGTGAAGCGAGAGCGGAATGCGGCGCCCGAGGCCGCAACTCGTGCGAGAATTGCCCGGATCCAACGAGTGATGGGCCGGTTCGAGGAGGCGTTGGAGCACCTGCAGCGCGCCCTGGAGATCGACCAGGCGCTGGGCGACCGGCGAGGGGAAGCGGGCACTCTGGCCAACCTGGGCATCACTTATCAAGCAATGGGCCGCTTCGAGGAGGCGTTGGAGCACCTGCAGCGCGCCCTGGAGATCAACAGGGCGCTGGGCGACCGGCAGGGGGAGGCGGGCACTCTGGCCAACCTGGGCATCACCTATCAAGCGATGGGCCGGTTCGAGGAGGCGTTGGAGCACCTGCAGCGCGCCCTGGAGATCAACCAGGAGCTAGGTGACCGGCAAGGGGGAGCCAGCGCCCTGGCCAATCTGGGCATCACCTATCAAGCCATGGGCCGGTTCGAGGAGGCGCTGGACCACCTGCAGCGCGCCTTGGAGATCGACCAGGCGCTGGGCGACCGGCGAGGGGAAGCGAGCGCCCTGGGCAGCCTGGGTACCATCTATCAAGCCATGGGCCGGTTCGAGGAGGCGTTGGACCACCTGCAGCGCGCCCTGGAGATCGACCAGGGGCTGGGTGACCGGCGCTGGGAGGGGAATAGACTGGACAACCTAGGGAATGCCTACGCCGCCCTAGGGGAGGTACGACGGGCGATCGAGTACTATGAGCGGGCGTTGACTATTTTCGAGGCTATTGAAGATCCCGATGCGGAGCGCGTCCGACGCTCGCTGGCAGAGTTGAGGAAGAGTACCACAGGCGACAGGGCGGAGTAAGCCATCCTGGTTCTGCACGGCCAATCTGGTTTTGACTTATGTGTGGAGTGCACCATACTGGTAGGTGTTGCACAAGAGCAGACGCACCTGGAGCGGGAGGGAGATCCTCAAAGATGGCTGCTGGTTCTGAGTTGATGGCTGCCGAAAGCCTGGCTCAGGCGATTCGGCAGGTGGCGAAGAGGGCGCACTCGGAAGAGGATGTGCGCGTGGGGGTGGAGAATGCTCTCAGCGCGACGTTGCATGCGCTGGGGCTGACGGCTACCCCCGAATACGAGAAGACGACCCTCAGTGGTTCCGCCGATGCCGTTTACGGTCACGTGGTCATCGAGTACAAGCGTCCGGGCCGCCTGGCCGAAAAGGGCTTCCCCGCCAGGTTGGCCGCCCAGATCGCCCGCTACCTGGCCGACCAGGCCAGCGACGCCGGGGGGCCGGCTAAACAGGTCGAAGCGCTGGAAAAGATGATCGGGATAGGGACGGACGGGGAGCAGATCATGTTCCTGCGCTATTCCGCCAGCGGGCGGGTGCGGGAATCTCCCATGCCGGCTTTCCTCGCAACCCCCCACGGCGTGGGGGGGCAGATCACAGCCAGCCCACTCCCCGGCAGTTTCCAGATGGTCGGCCCGGTGCCGGTGGGGCGGGAGAGCGTCGAACTGCTGCTCCTGTACCTGCGCTCGCTCTCGCGCAAGCCGCTCACGCCCGAGGCGCTGGCGGCCGACTTTGGCCCCCAGGGGGAAATCGCGCCCTACCTGGTCAACCTCTTCTACAACGCCTTGCAGGCCCACCGTGAGCATCCCCGCGTGGCGACCTTTTTCGCCGAGTGGGAGCGCATCTTTGGCATCGTCTACGGCGAAGAGTTGGGCCAGGCGGAAAAAGATGCGTCCGAACTGGCCGCGCTCTACCGGACTGTGAGCGACCGCGAGGGGACGCCCCTGCTCAAGCCGCTCTTTTTCGCCGTCCACACCTATTATGCGCTGCTGATGAAGTTCCTGGCGGTGGAACTGGCCTCGCTGCAGGGCGGCGCGCTGGTAGGCTCTTTTGTCGCGGCGCTGCCGGCCCTGCCCGACGATGCACTGCGCCGCGAACTGGCGGACCTGGAGAACGGGGGCACCTTTGCGCTGCTGGGCATCAACAACTTCCTGGAGGGTGACTTTTTCGGCTGGTATCTGGACGCATGGGGGGCCAAACCTCCCGCAGGTTCTGAACCTGCGGGAGGTTCACTGGCCGGTGGCATCCGGACGCTGGCGCGCGGGCTGGCGGATTTCGAGCCGGCCACGACCACGCTGGAGCCGGAGCACACGCGCGACCTGCTCAAGAAACTGTACCAGTACCTGGTGCCGCGCAAACTGCGCCACGACCTGGGCGAGTATTACACGCCCGACTGGCTGGCCGAGCGGTTGCTGAACCAGGTGGGCTACACGGGGGAACCGGACAAGCGGCTGATTGACCCCGGCTGTGGCAGCGGTACGTTCCCCATCCTGGCTCTGCGACGGCTGCGCCAGTACGCCGCCGACCACCTCATCCCGCCCGCCGACGTGCTCGACGCGGCGCTCAAAAACATCGTCGGCTTCGACCTCAACCCATTGAGCGTCATCGCGGCGCGCACCAACTACCTGCTGGCGCTGGGGGATCTGTTGCGCTACCGGCGCGGGCCGGTGGACCTGCCGGTGTACATGTGCGACTCGATCCTCACCCCTACTGAACAGGCCGACATCTTTGGCAAGAGTTACCGGCTGCATACGGTGGTCGGCGATTTTGAGATTCCCGGCGAGGTAGTGGCGGCGGGGGAGATGGGGGTGCTGTCGGCGCTGTTGGAGGGCTGCGTACGCGATGGGTACGAGCCGCACGAGTTCCTGGCGCGGGCACGGCGCGAGTTGACGGTGAGCCAGCCGATGACCGAGACGACATTGGAGGGACTGTACCGGCGGTTTCTGACGTTGCAAGAGGAGGGGCGCAACAGCATCTGGGCGCGGCTGATCAAGAACGCCTTTGCTCCGGTGCTGGTGGGGGAGTTCGACTTTGTGGTGGGGAACCCGCCGTGGGTGAACTGGGAGAGCCTGAGCGGCGAGTACCGCGAGGCGACCAAGCGGCTGTGGCAGGACTATGGCCTGTTCAGCCTGACGGGGCACGCCGCCCGCCTGGGTGGGGGCAAGAAGGACCTGGCCATGCTCTTTGCCTACGCCGCCATAGATCATTACCTGAAGAAGGGCGGCAGGCTGGGTTTTGTCATCACTCAGACGGTGTTCAAGACTAAGGGGGCGGGCGATGGCTTTCGCCGCTTCCGGCTGGGGGAGAAAGGCGACCATCTGCGCGTGTTGCACGTGGACGACATGTCGCGCCTGCAACCCTTCGAGGGGGCGGCAAACCGTACCAGCGTGATGGTGTGCCAGCGAGGGCAGAAGACCCGCTATCCGGTTTCATACACGTATTGGAGACCGATAAAGCAGGTACGCATACCGCTGGATTATTCTCTCTCAGAGGTAATCGCTAAGACTGAGCGCTCAAACTTTCGCGCCAGACCCATTGATGAGCAGGATGTTACATCGCAATGGATAACCGTAAGGGATGGCGCGGTTGGGGCGATTGGCAAGGTAGTCGGGTCTTCTCAGTATGAGGCTACAGCGGGTGCGACTACCTGTGGTGCTGATGGTGTCTATCTCTTGGAAGTCTTGGATGTGCTGCCTGGCGGCAGATTACTGATCCGCAATCTTCATCAAGCGGGTAAGAAGGAAGTTGCTGAAACCTTGTGCAGCATAGAATCAGATCTTGTGTATCCAGTTCTGCGGGGCAAAGATGCCAAGAAATGGCTACCGCTTCACAGTGTATTTGTCCTGATGACGCAGGACCCTCAAACACGCGTAGGATTTGATGAAGGCTGGCTGAAGGCCAGTCTGCCTCAAACCTACAGCTATCTGCGTCGTTTCCAGCCCGTGCTGCTTGAGAGGAAGTCAAAGGTCTTGCCCATTCCGCCGTTCTACTCTATCTATGGGGTTGGACCCCAGACTTTCTCACCGTACAAGGTGGTATGGGGAAGAGTAGCCAATGAGGTCAATGCCTGTGTAATCTCATCATCTGCAACCAGATTCACCGGCACGCCCAAACTAGTATTGCCCTTTGAGACAATAATCATACCACTTAACGATGAACAGGAAGCGCATTATGTGTGCGCTCTGATCAACTCGTCTCCTGCGAGAATCGTCATCAAAGCCTATATCGTCTTGCACCCAGACACACACGTCTTGAGGCATGTGAGCATCCCGCGGTTTGACGGAGGAAACCCAGCTCACATCCGGCTAGCGGAATTGTCGCAGCAGGCGCACCAGTTGGCAGCGGCGGGTGACAAGGCCGGGCTGGCGGAGGTCGAGGCGCAGGTGGACCAGGCGGCGGAGGAGATGTGGGGTATCACGGAACGCGAATTGCGGGAGATCCGGCGGTCGCTGGAGGAGTTGGGATGAGGCCATCGCTTTCGGGCGTGTCACAGTAGCAGGGGCTATCTGGGAGCGAACGGCTGAGAGGCTGATTGCCGATGGCAGTTTTGGGCTTCTGAGGAGTGAGAAGGAATATGGAGCTGATAACCGGCCTATTCATCTTCGGTCTCTATAAGGCGACCGAGAGAATCTGGAAGAAAGGCTTCGATGCGGCGTGGGAGCCGGTGGACGAGGCGCTGAAGGCGCGCTTCACGCGCTGGGCGGGGAAAGGCAAGGAGGCCGAGCGCCGGGCCGCCTTTGAGACGGCCGCCAGGATTGCCCGCGCCAACACGCTGCGCACTGCCGCCGATCCCCAGCAGGCGGAGAGAATCCTGGGCGCGCTGGATGGCGAGCGGGACAGGCGGGGAGCCGAGGCGCTGGCCGAAGAGGCCGTCAAACTGATGCTCTTCTCCGCTGCCCCTGACGTCCCCCGGCTGAGCGAAATCTGCCGCCACACTCTTAGCTTCGATGCCCTGTATGCCGGTGAGACGCCGCCCTCGCCGGAGACCGTCGCCGTCGTGCTGAGCGATTTCCTGACCAACCTGCGCGAGGCGCTGCTGGACCAGGAACCCTACCACGACCTGATTGAGAAGGACATGCGGCGCGCGTTGAACGAAATCCTGGCCGAATTGCGCCCCGTGCCCTACGACCACGAGGCCACCTATCGCTCCCAGATGGCCGAGATGTACCGCCAGTTGGAGTTTGTGGGCATCCCTGAGTTGAAGGAACGCCGGCCCATCACCGTGGGGGACATTTTCATTCACTTACGCGCTGAACGGGAGGCGGAGAGGCCTGAAGTGCCTGAGGGAGTTCTAGCCCGGCAGATGATGAAGGAACGGGTGGATGTGGAGGAGGCGCTGCGCGAGACGAAGCGGCTGGTAGTGCTGGGAGACCCGGGCGCGGGGAAGACGACATTGCTCAAGTACCTGACCGTCATCTGCGCCGAGGGACGGGCCGAGACCGAACTGAAACTAAAGGCCGACGGCGCGGGATCACCTCTGCCCATCTTCGTCGCCCTACGGGAGTTCGCTGCCGAATGTGCCAGACGCGACCAGGACTACTGCCTGCTGGACTACCTTTACACCCACGCCCACGAGCACTTGATGCTTAATCTACGCCGGGGCTTCTTCGAAGAGGCACTGGAGATCGGCCGCTGTCTCGTTTGCCTGGACGGCCTGGACGAGGTCTGGGCAGTGGGGCAGCGTAGGAAAGTCACCGCCGAGGTCAAGGCGCTGGCCAACCTGTTCCAACGCAGCCGCTATATCGTCACCTCGCGTATTGTCGGCTACGACGAGGTCCCGCTGGACCGGCGCGATTTCGTTCACCATACCATTCTGCCCCTAGAGGAGGACGATATCCGCGAGTTCGTGCGCAAGTGGTACGAAGTCCGCGAGCGCGATCCTGTGCAGCGCAAGCAGAAAGCCGACGATCTCATCAAGACGATCAAGCGTGAGCCGCGCATCAAAGCCCTGGCTGCAAACCCCTTGCTGCTGACGATCATCGCGCTGGTGCACCGTATCGAGGCAGAGCTACCGCACGAGCGGGTCAAACTGTACGACAAGTGCGTCACCGCGCTGGTGGATACCTGGGAGGAGGTCAAGGGTCTGACGATTGAAGAGAAACAGCGCCCTTTCTACCGCCAGCGGCGACGGCTGCTGGAGCGGCTGGCGTATGAACTGCATGTGGGCGCTGAAGAGCCGGGGCAGTTACGGATGATAAGAGAAGGCGACCTGGAACTGTTGCTGACCCGCTTCTTGAGGGAGAACCGGCGGCTGGGGCTGGCCGACGATGCCGACGGCGCGCGGGACGAGGCGCGTGCCTTCATTCGGCTGGCGCGGGGGCGGACGGGGCTGTTGGTCGAGCGGGGCGAGGATGCCTTTGGTTTTCCCCACCTGACCTTCCAGGAATACCTGGCCGCCTCCGACATCGAGAACCGCTGCATGCCCTATGGGGTGGACGCCGTGTGGAAGGAGATCAAGGGCCACCTGCACGATTCCCACTGGCGGGAGGTGATCCTGCTCCTCCTGGGCAGCCTGAACCGGTACGAGGACGCGCCGACGCTGCTGGTGGAGCGCATCCTGGAGGCCGGCGAAGAGGACAGGTTCGAGCCGGTGGTTCACCGCTGCCTCTACCTGGCTGCCCGCGCCCTGGCCGATAAGGTAGACGTGGCCGACGATCTGTACCGGCGGGTGATGGGCAATCTGATAGAGATCGCCCGCACAGCACCTCGCTGGGAAGGAGTCGACGCTATCACTGCACTTGGACGGCTGGAAGGAGATCGCTACGCTGCGGAGGTCCTGCTGGCCCTGGCCCGCGATGGGCAGGTGGACGTCGAGGTGCGCCGCACCGCCGCTTCTGCCCTGGGCAAGCTAGGGCGCGCCGAGGAAGCGACCGAGGTCCTGCTGGCTCTGGCCCGCGATGGGCAGGTGGACGCCAACATGCGCCGCGCCGTCGTTATCAACCTGGTCGGGCTGGGGCGCGCCGAGGAAACGACCGAGGCCTTGCTGGCCCTGGCCTGCGATGGGCAGGTGGACGCCTATACGCGCAGCTTCGCCGCTTACGGGCTGGGCAAACTGGGGCGCGCCGAGGAAGCGACCGAGGCCCTGCTGGCCCTGGCCCGCGATGGGCGCTACATCGCTGCCTTCTTCCTGGGCGAACTGGGGTGCGCCGATGAGAAGGTGCTGGACGGTTTGCTGGCCCTGGCCCGCGATGGGCAGGTGGACGCCGACGTGCGCAGCACCGCCGCTTACGCGCTGGGCATACTGGGGCGTGCCGAGGAAGCGACCGAGGTCCTGCTGGCCCGGGCCTGCGATGGGCAGGTGAGCTCCGGGGAGCGCTACTTCGCGGCCATGTTCCTGGGCAAGCTGGGGCGCGCCGAGGAGGAGGTGCTGGACGGTTTGCTGGCCTTGGCCCGCGATGGGCAGGTGTACGTCGAGGCGCGCAGCGCCGTCGCTTCTATCCTGGGCGAACTGGGGCGCGCCGATGAGAAGGTGCTGAACGGTTTGCTGGCCCTGGCCTGCGATGGGCAGGTGGACGCCGAGGTGCGCGGCGCCGCCGCTTCTGCCCTGGGCAAGCTGGGGCGCGCCGATGAGAAGGTGCTGAACGGTTTGCTGGCCCTGACCCGCGATGGGCAGGTGGACGTCGAGGTGCGCGGCGCCGCCGCTTCTGCCCTGGGCAAGCTGGGGCGCGCCGATGAGAAGGTGCTGGACGGTTTGCTGGCCCTGGCCCGCGATGGGCAGGTGGACGTCGAGGTGCGCAGCACCGCTGCTTACGCGCTGGGCGAACTGGGGCGCGCCGAGGAAGCGACCGAGGCCCTGCTGGCCCTGGCCCGCGATGGGCAGGTGGACGTCGAGGTGCGCAGCGCCGCCGCTTCTGCCCTGGGCAAGCTGGGGCGCGCCGAGGAAGCGACCGAGGTTCTGCTGGCCCTGGCCCGCGATGAGCAGGTGGACGTCGAGGTGCGCCGCACCGCCGCTTCTGCCCTGGGCAAGCTAGGGCGCGCCGATGAGAAGGTGCTGAACGGTCTGCTGGCCCTGGCCCGCGATGGGCAGGTGGACGCCGAGGTGCGCAGCATTACCTATCGTGTACTCCAGGGTTTCTTGGTGCCTGATCAGCCTGAAAGCTGGTAGGGCTGTTGCTGGCGGGTTGCGAGCGCCATCTGCGGGCCATCGTCGGAGTTGCGCCCGCCTGGGTTAGTGGGGAGATACTGAGCACCAGTGAGCATATCGGAGACAACGGGCGGTGCTATGGATGGGCGAGAACTGAGACGTACTGATCTATAACCAAATAACCAACTTGGGGCCGTGTCAAATCAAATGATAATGTCACCAGGCTGCCCTCTCCTTTCTTTGGCGTTGATGGTCTGACTGAGGCCGCTCTCCAGTGGGTGGTGAGTTTGTCAACGACATTGTACGGTGTGTGTTGATGAACTAACCTGTTTGTGTCAAGCGGCGCAGCCCAATGTGTGCTATGATGGTGCACAAGTACCCAGACCACGCGACAAGGAGGCCCCAATGTGTCCAGCAACAGTTGCCGAAACCATGATGCAAGCGATGATCAGCCTCGCCCAGGAGAAGGCCGCCGCGGGTAACTATGCCGAAGCCACCCAGACCATCACGACGTTCATCGGAGCGGTGGAGGATGGCGATGACAAGGTGCGCAAGACTTTCGGAGTAAACCTGGTCCCCCTGTATTGTCTGCGGGCCAAGGCCCATTTTGAGGCCAGCCTGAAGGGGGATGAGCCCACAGGGCTGGAGCGGGCCCGTGATGACGTACGAAAGGCTGAGGAATCCCTGGACAGATTCTACGAGGGATTGGATGCGGTTCAGCGGGAGAGTATACGAGCGGCTATCGGCAACGTCATTAGCGCCGATGGGCCGCAGCGAAATGACGCCATCGCAGCGGTGCTCAAGTTGAGGTCCACCGCCCCAGCCACCGCCGGAACGGCTCCTCAGCAGAGTGGGGCCGGCCGGGCGCAGCGGGCCGGCTCTGGCGCGAATGTGTGGCCCCACGTCATCTTCTTTCTGGTCGGGCTGGCGTTGTGGGGGCTCGACGCCGGACTGTTCAGTATTGCCTTTTCAGTGAACCTGGTAGGTATCAGAGCCGTGATCGCGGTCCTGGCTATGGTCCTCTTTTTTGTGTTGTTCGACCTTGGCTGCGTTCGAGGTTGGGACTGGCTTTCGGACCGGTATTCCATGGGTATCTATGCCTGGGGTATCAAGGTGGTTGTCTTTATGTTGCTCCCGGTCACGTTGATCGGGGCGATCCCGGTGCTGTACTGGACGGGCAAGGGTGCCATGCGGTGGTACTATCAAAGATTCGGGTAGTGAGGTCAGGTCCTGCAACAAGAGTGTAGTAACCGATAAGCCCCGGCCTTTACGCGCCTCATGACCAGACCCTAAAGGTCTCCGGAAGACCTTTAGGGTCTGGTCTTCTTGTGCTGGTATGGGCAAGGGGTATACTGGGTTTTGACTTCTGTATGGAGTGCACTATACTGGTGGGCGGGCGTCTCACATATACATTCTTGCAAGGAGGTCTGTGTGGCCATGATTCAAGCGAATGACCAAGCATCTTTTGCCGGCTTTGGGCCGGGAGCGGAAGCCTCCAACGAGCAGGTTGAGGTCAAATCTCGCGAGCTGTTGGCGCAGCTTACGTTGGACGAGAAACTCGCGATGATGGATGGCGACGTGCCTTTCTGGGCCGGACTGGTCGAGATGATGGGCGGAGGGTATGCGGACCATCCGTGGGACGCGGGTGTCATTTCCCGGCTCGGTATCCCCGGCATCCGTTTTGTGGATGGCCCCCGCGGCGTGGTAATGGCCGGGGCGACCACTTTCCCGGTCTCCATGGCCCGAGGGGCGGCCTGGGATGTGGCCCTCGAAGAACGCATCGGGGACGTCATCGGGCGCGAGTTGCGTGCACTGGGAGGCACCCTATTCGGCGGAGTGTGCATCAATCTGCTCCGTCACCCGGCATGGGGACGTGCCCAGGAAACCTATGGCGAAGACCCCTGTCATCTAGGTGAGATGGGCGCCGCCCTCACCCGAGGCGTGCAGCACCATGCGATGGCCTGTGCTAAGCACTATGCGCTCAACTCGATGGAGAATGCCCGTTTCACGGTCAACGTAACGATCAGTCCCAGGGCGCTCCACGAGATCTACCTGCCCCACTTCAAACGCGTGGTGGAAGAAGGGGTCGCCGCAGTGATGAGCGCGTACAACAGCGTGAATGGTGAATGGTGCGGGCAGAACAAGACTCTGCTGACTGATATCCTCAAGAAGCAGTGGGGCTTTGAGGGATTCGTGTTGACCGACTTTATGTTTGGCATGCGCGATGCCAGGAAAGCAGCTCTGGCCGGGCAAGACCTGGAAATGCCCTTCCAGATGCACTATCGTCAGCACCTGAGGCGCCTGGTCGAAAGCGGTGAGGTCCCGCTGGAACGGCTCAATGACGCCGCGTACCACCTGCTGTACCAACAACTGCGCCTGGTCCGGCCGGGGGCCTACGATGCGGGGCAGGTCGGCAGCGAGAGCCACCGGGCACTGGCGCGGGAAGCGGCAGAGAAATCCATCGTGCTTTTGCGAAACACCGGCAATCTGCTACCACTGCAGGATGTGAAGACAATAGCCGTGATCGGCCGGCTGGCCGCCACGCCCAACACCGGCGATGATGGCTCAAGTAACACCCGCCCCGCCCATGTGGTTACACCGCTCGAAGGGATTCAGGCCGCACTCAAGGGCCGGGCGGAGGTGCTGTACGACGACGGCAGCGATCTTGAACGAGCAAAGGCAACAGCGCAGGCAGCCGACGCGGTTGTTCTGGTTGTAGGTTATGACCACATGGACGAAGGCGAGTTTCTTGACCCAGACGCGATGCAGAACCTGGCCTTCCTGTTCCCGGCTCCTGCCCCGGAAGAGATGCCCATCGTCCAAGGGTTCATGCAAGGGATAGCGGGGCGGCCGGATGACGGGTTCCTATCTAGCGGTGACCGTGACCGGCTCACCTTGCACCCTGGCGATGAAACGCTGATCCAGGCCATTGCGGCCGTGAGTCCGCCAACTATCGTCGCGGTTATGGGCGGTAGTGGCGTGATCATGGAGGCCTGGCGCGAGCGCGTGCCGGCCATCCTGATGCTCTGGTATCCCGGGATGGAAGGTGGTCATGCGCTGGCCGATATACTGCTCGGGCGGGTAAACCCAAGCGGCAAGCTACCGTTCGTGATCCCCAAGCATGCAGAAGATCTGCCCTTCTTTGATAAGAATGCGGCCGAGATCGAATACGACCTGTGGCACGGCTATCGCAAGCTCGAGCGCGATGGCAGTACGCCGGCTTTCCCCTTTGGTTTCGGCCTCAGCTATACCAGCTATCGCTACGCCAACCTGACGCTCGACCAGGACCAACTCGGCCCGTCAGAGACCTTGAGGGTGAGCCTGGATGTCTCCAATACCGGCGCACGTGCCGGGGAGGAAGTGGTCCAGCTCTACGTTTCGGCGATTGGATCGGCAGTGGAGCGAGCGCCCAAGGAACTCAAGGCGTTCACCAGGATTGCTCTGCAGCCCGGTGAATCCAAAACTGTACAACTGAGCGTGCCCATATCCCGGCTGGCTTACTATGATGAAGCCCTGGCAGGCTTTAGCGTGGAGGCGCTCGAATACGAGCTCTTTATCGGAGCACATTCCCTGGATCCGCACGCGTTGAGGGCGCGTTTTGTGGTTCATGGAAATTAGCCGCCAGAGCACTACCATCGTCAGGTGGTGAAACTGAGCAGTTACGAGAGTGGTGTACAATGAGCCCCGGTCTGCAAAGGCCGGGGTTTCGCGTTGGTATGAGCGAGGGATATTTGACTTGGGTGGCGGGTGGTGCTATGATAAGAGGCTACGATTGCCCATCCTGCCCCGCGGGAGGGGATACCCGCACATGGAGGAACCACAATGTCGTCTATATGTGACGTGACTACCAGTACTGCACTCTGGACGGCGGCCGAGACGCTGAGCCCGCGCGTGCGGCGGCTGCGGGACGAGTTCTGGAACTTTTACAGCCGCGAGTACACCAACCAGGTGCGCGCGTTCAGCGCCGGCACGCCCTGGGACCAGGTCTACGCGCCGTGGAACTGGACGAACGTGCCGGAGATGATGATGTTCTTCGAGGGGGCCAAGGCCTACCTGCTGGCGAGCGCGACCAAGGTGGAGTTGCCGCCGGGCTTCTGGCAGGAGCCGCTGGTGGTGCGGCGGGCGATCTTTTTCAGGTGCGTGGTGGAGGAATACCTGCCAGCGCAGGTGCTGGAGGGGGAACTGGTGGTGGGGTCCCACTTTTCGACCGCCTTCTCGCGCACGCTGACGCGCGCCGAGGCGCGGCAGTACGTACAGGTGGAGCAGCGCTTTATGAAGAGCGTCAAGCGGCTGAGCGGGCTGGGGGTGGGGAACTGCGGGGCGGTGCCCGGCCACCTGATCCCCGATTACCCGCGGGTGTTGCGGGAAGGCTGGCAGGCGCTCCAGGCGCAGGCGGACGCGGTGGCGGAGGACCCCGCCTCGACACCCCAGCAGCGGGACCTGGCGCGGGCGATTTCGATCTGCATTGATGGGGTGCAGGCACTGACGGAGCGGTACGCGGCGGAGGCGGAGCAGTTGGCGGCCCGGGAAGGGGACGCGCAGCGGCGGGCGGAACTGACAGAGATCGCCCGCATCTGCCGCAAGGTGGGGCGGGAGCCGGCGGAGACGTTCCCCGAGGCCTTGCAGTCGTTGTGGTTTGCGCACATGGCGCTGATGGTGGCGGAGAGTTACCCGGGGCCGGGGGTTTCGCCCGGGCGGGTGGACCAGTACCTCTACCCATATTATCAGGCGGACCTGGAGGCGGGGCGGCTGACGGCTGAAGAGGCCCGGGAGTGGTTGGAGTGCTGGTGGATCAAGCACAATTACGCCTACGACTTCCAGGGCTGGGTGGGCACCAACCAGGGCATCAACGCTTCCTTCGGCCAACTGATCACGCTGGGCGGCATAGACGAGCACGGGCAGGACGCCAGCAACGGACTGACCTACCTGATGCTGGATGCGATCCAGGAGATGAACCTGCTGGAGCCCAAGCCCAACGTGCGACTGCACGCGCGGACGCCCAACCGGCTGCTGGAGCGGGTGGTGGACATGATCGCCGGGAGCCAGGGCAGCCCGTTCCTGCTCAATTTCGACGAGAACAGTATGCGTGCCTTGCGGTGGGCGGGGCTGCCGGAGCAGGAGTTGTGGGACTATGCGCCGGTCGGCTGCCTGGAGAACACCTTGCAGGGCTGCGATCGCTCGGGGACGGTGGACGTGAATATGAACATCGCCAAGGCGGTGGAGTTGGCGCTGCACGACGGGAAGGACGCGGCGAGCGGGGAGCAGGTGGGCCCGCGCACGGGGGACCCACGCACCTTCGCCACGTTCGAGCAGTTCCTGGCGGCGTTCAAGGCGCAACTGAAGGGCATCATGGAACTGCTGATCGCCGCGAACAACGTGGCGGACAGCGGCCGGGCGCGCTTCGAGCTGACGCCCTACGTGAGCGCGCTGGTGGGCGGCTGCCTGGAGAGCGGGAAGGACGTCACGGCGGGCGGGGCCAGGTACAACTTTCTGACGGTGGAGGGGGTGGCGCTGGCGACGGTGGCCGACAGCCTGGCGGC
>Ga0307379_10005956_pt1 | contig 16863 bp, 13 predicted proteins | sample UN2MG_FD_202237 | JGI IMG/M metagenome (GOLD analysis project Ga0307379, IMG submission 202237) | Soil microbial communities from Risofladan, Vaasa, Finland - UN-2 | ecosystem: Environmental > Terrestrial > Soil > Coastal area > Acid sulfate soil | place: Finland: Risofladan, Vaasa | collected... | reverse complement strand
TCGAGGTTCTCCCGGCGGGGTCTACGGGGAGCAATCCTCCGACGGCAAGGTTCAGCGCGAACCCGAGCTATGGAAACTCGCCCTTGACGGTGCAATTCGATGCTTCCCTCTCATACGATGCGGATGGAACGATCTCCGTATATGCGTGGGATTTCGGTGATGGATCGACCGGTGCCGGCAAGACGATCTCGCACACATTCACCGCTGTGGCGACGACAAACGTAACCGTGACGCTCACCGTCACGGATAATGGCGGGTCCACCGGCACCACGTCACTTGTGGTCACGGTGATGGTCCCCGTCATCGTAGCGACAGACCGTCCAACCGCGAGCTTCACCGTCGTCAAGGTAGAGACTCTATTCCACGCAGATCCCGGTGGGACCTCGGTTTTCGAGGCTACCTTCGATCCTGCCTTGTCCACCGCTGCTCCCGGGCATACATTGAAGACGTTCCTGTGGAATTTTGGCGACGGGGAGACGCTTTCCATGACTACGGATGCCACGGTGAAACATCCCTACTCCTTAAGTGGTGCCAGCCACACATACGTAGTGACGCTCACTGTTATCGACGAACAAGGACTGACCGATTCTACGGTGCGTAACGTCACGGTAACGAACTAAGCGAGGGCTAACAGCCATTAGCATTCAGCCATCAGCCATCAGCCATCAGTTATCATCCATCAGCTTACAGCCCAAAGCTTGACACAGAACCAAGTTCTCGCTAGCCTTTTTCTTAGTCGTTCCGCGTTCCCCGATCAGTCATCAGCTTGACGCAGAACCAAACACCCGGTAGCTTCTGGTCTTAGCTGACTGCTGACTGCTGATTGCTTACTGCTGACTGCTGCTCGCCACATTTGACACCCGCGCGATACGACGCTATAACTCTTGACGGAGGATAGAACTATGGCAGTGCAACACGACGGACTAGCTACAAAAGAAGATCTCGATCAACTGAAGCAGGAACTCATCGCAAAGATTGATAGCAACGGCAAGAAGAGCGGTGCGAACAGCGCCAAGATCGAAGCGAATGGCAAGAAGATCGATGATGTTGAAAAGAGACTGTCCTGGAAGATCGATGCGAATGGGGGCAAGATAGACGCAAACGCCGCCAGCATCCACAGGCTCACCGCGCAAGTCACGAAGAATGGGGAAGCGATAAAGGAAACACTGACCCGAGAGGAGTACAAGAAAGACTACAATAAGCTCTTGCGTGGTCAGGATGAGATGATGGTTGTTTTGCTCCGTATTGATCAGGAAAGAGCAGCAACAAACGCGCGGATCAGTCGAGTAGAAGAAGACGTAGAGACGAACATGAAGGGGATTAAGAGTATAAGAACCAAGCTATCGATGGAGACCTAGATTCAGTGTCTTCGCGTCTTCCTCTCACACTCCCTGATCCTTCAATCCCGTGTTTGTCCCGCGGCATCGCCTGGGGCGTTTTTGCCCGCGCTTGCGGGCGTAGTTGTTAATAGTCCATCGCCTGCCTGAGTTACTGACTGAATCGTCTATTGTGCTGTCAAGTAGGTCTGCTGGCGGATCGTTGTGAGTCAACAAGTAGGAGAGGAGTTATATATGTCAAAAGTAGAGGAAGTCTTATGTTTAATTGAATCCCTCCCGGAGGAGGAATATCAGCAGTTGCGGCAGTGGTTCTTTGAAAGGGATCAGGAAAAATGGGATACACAGATTGAGATACACTCACAATTGGGGAGATTGGGCTCTCTGATTACGGAAGCCAGCGATGAAGAAGCAATGGGAGAGCTTAAGAAACTTTCAAGCCATTTCTGGGCATGCTTTAAGGGTCTTACTGCCCCTGTTCAAGAAGCATCGAAGAGGAACCTCGAGCTGCTCAGAACGAACCCTTTGCATCCGTCCCTGCATTTCAAGAAACTAGGAGTATTTTGGTCAATGCGAGTTGGGATTTATCATAGAGCACTTGCGGTTGAAGATGGTGGAGACTTCGTTTGGGTTTGGATTGGTACTCATAATGATTACGAACAGGTGATTAAGGAAAGGAGCTAACGAAGAAGTATTCAGGATGTATTGTAAACAAACATGAACAGAAGCTGGAAGAAGTCTCTCCATGTCTCCCCTTCCCACTGATCATTGACTACTGACTGATTACTTACTTGTCCCACTCAACACGCGCGCCTCGTCTTGTGAGGATGTCGATCGCCTGTGTCGCGTCCGATCCTGGTGCAAGATCGAGTGGGTTGCCGGACACGGTGATCGTATCGCCTTCTCCCAGTCCTGCGTTGGCAATGAGGGGCGAAAGATCGGTGATCGCATTATCCGCCAGGCCGAGGATGTCTAGCTGCGTGAGGCTGGATAGGGGGCTGATATCGCCGATGTCATTTTGATCCAGCCACAACTGTTCCAACGCGGAGAGGTTGGCAAGCGGTGCGATGTCACTGATCCTGTTCCCCCACAGGCTCAAGCGCTGCAGCCGTGTGAGACTTGATAGCGGGCGCAGGTCCTCGATCTCGTTATCACCCAGGCCGAGCCCTTGCAGGTATGTCAGCCCGGACAGAGGGGCAATTTCTCGTATCTTGTTGCCGCCGAGACTCAGCTTCACAAGCCCCGTCAACCCCGCTAGTGGGGTGAGATCGCTGATGCCGGTATTCGGTAGGCCGAGCCAATAAAGGTGCGTGAGGCCGGCGAGAGGGGTGATGTCAGAGACGGGATTGGCGCCGAGCCCAAGGGTGACGAGGCCGGGCATGTTCAGAAGGACGGCAATATCGCTCACGCGGCAGTCCCACAGCCCCAACCAACGCAGATGTGTGAGCTTGGCAAGCGGCGCGATGTCAAGAACGCGATTGAAGTCGAGATCGAGTTTGATGATGTTGACTAGGCCAGAAAGAGGCGCGACGTCTGCAATTTCGTTGCTCTGCAGCAACAGGATCTCCAGGTTGGTCGCTGCGGCGAGTGGCAAGAGATCGCTGATGTGGTTGTCCGACAGATCGATGTACTGAAGCGCTGTGCATTGCTCGAGCCCGGTGAGATTGGCGATCTCCTTCCCGGAGGCGAAGAGCGCCGTCAGGGAGAGAAGATCTGCTGTGGTGATCTCGCCTGTAGGCTTGTCGAGTGCCGTGCGGATTGCACTCTCAAGGTGGGAGTCGGGGAACGCGACCTGCGCTGAACACGAAAGCGACGCGATAACCATAAACACGAAAGCGATTCTGAATTTTAGTCTCATCGTCATGGCTCGACATATGACGCAACGTTGCACACAAGGTACAACGTTACACAGTCAATCCAAACCAACGTTGACCCGTGGTACAACGCTACACAGGCAATGGTTTCTGTAGCGTGGTAGCCCTGTTCGCTTCTCAAAACAGGCCCTGTTCGCTTCTCAAAACAGGCCCTGTTCGCTTCTCAAAACAGGCCCTGTTCGCTTCTCAAAACAGGCCCTGTTCGCTTCTCAAAACAGGCAGACTACCACGTTGATGTCCAGCGCCGCACAACCGCAACGTCGGAGACTGCCTGTCTGGGATGCTGACAGGGCTCCGACGCTACGCAAGATATGAAGCACAACGTTGCATACAAGGTGCAACGCTACACAAGCTTCCCTTCGTCCTAGCGGATGATAAACTGGAACGTGTAGTACTTGATCTGCTGTGGCACGCAATCTCCACCCACTTCCAGGGCAAGCACGAACTGGAACGGTCCTTGATTGAGGACATTGGTGGTGAGTGTCCAGTTGGCATCCGTCAGCGCACCCTCAGAGACCGGGACGACGGTATCAAACAGGTCTCCCCCTGGCGCAATGGAGATCACACGGCTGGCGACCAGAGGCTGGACGCCGCCATCGATTCCCTTGTTCACGATGTTCACCGTGTTCCCAGAGGGAAGCTGAAGTGAACAGCGATCCCACAGAACGGTGATCACATCGCCGGATGCGTTGTGCAGCCAGAACGGAAGGGCGCTCTCGATTCCATTGTCGGTGAGTGGCGTCTTGAACGACATGCGGATCAGATCGTCACTGTACACCGCTTTCTCCGAATAGATCGGCCCAAGCATCTCCAGTGAGAGCTGCGGGGCAACGGGTGCTTCTTCCACTACCGGCTGTTCTACTACTGGTTGAAGTGCAGGCTCCGGTGCCTGTTGTTGGTTTATGTACAGCCCTCCGAGCAGCAATACACCAAATATCGCCGCGATTATTGCCAGTTTCCCGATGTCAGCGTTCACGATTACTCACCCCTTTTGTGGACTTGCGTCTGGTAGATTCGATCCATTGTAACTACGTGGTATTGGGCATTGCGCCACCAGTGACCAGTAGAGACAGGAAATGCGTCACCACGTTGTTATATCCCTCTGACCAGAACAAGGCCGTGATCAGTGATGGTAACGACAAAGACCCCAATCTTGCGTAGCGTCGCAGCTTGTCTGCGACGTTGGGGTTGTGAGCGTGAGCTGTGTCCAACGTGGGAGACAAGCTCCCACGCTACGCAAGCAAGACGTGTCACTTATAGCGTTGGCGCCAGTCTTGCACATTGCTACAAGGGGGGATCTCTTCAGCCTGTGCTCCGACGCACGTTCGTCGTACAATGAAGCGTTCTTACGGGCTAATCGATCAAGATTCTTGGAGGTAGCATGCGTACAGAGAAGCGTCGTTCACTGACCGCACATGACTTGTACCTGTTTCATCTGATCTCAGAGCTGCAGATCTCACCGCGCGGAGATCTGGCCGTCTATTGTGAGCATTCAGTCGATGAGAAGACGGAGAAGAAGTATGCACACCTGTGGGCGGTGTCGCTTCCGGACGGTGAGCCGCGTCAGATCACACACGGCAAGCAGTCCGATACCAACCCGCATTTCTCCCCCGATGGGAGGACGATCGCGTTCCTCTCTAACCGTGAGGATGAGAAGCAGTCGCAGATTTATCTCCTTCCAACCGATGGTGGGGAGGCGCGGAAGTTGACGGACCTCAAAGGAGAGATAAAGTCGTTCTTCTGGTCGCCCGATGGGACACGGCTGCTGTTGCAGTTCCGCGCCAAGGATGCTGACGAGATCGAACGAGAAGAGGACGAGGAGAAGAAGAAGCTGGGCGTGATCTGCCGGGAGACAACACGCGTCTTCTACAAGGAGGACGGGGTGGGGTACCTGCCACACGCGCGGTGGCACCTGCGGATCATCGACGTGAGAACTGCAGAAGTGCGGCAAATCACGGAAGGCGATGTGTTCGACGAGTGGGACCCGGCGTGGTCTCCCAATGGAAATGAGATCATCTTTTGCTCGAACCATACGGATGATCCCGACCTCGACCCGGATGCGATCGATCTCTACGTGATCCCGGCTGATGGCGGTGAGGTGAAGCGCGTACCCACACCGGTTGGGCCGAAGTCCAACCCGTCGTTTTCACCCGATGGACGCAATATCGCCTACTTCGGTCATGAGGGGCGCGCTGAGGGATGGAAGAACACGCGCCTGTGGGTGGTCCCTGCAGGCGGTGAGGGTGAAGCACGGTGTATCACCTGTGTGCACGACTTCGACGCGTCCCCTTGGACGATAAACGATATGGGAAGCCTGCCGCAGGTCGCGCCCACTTGGTCGAAGAGTGGCGATGAAATCTATTTCCAGGTCGCATATCACGGGAACACCGTCCTCAAGAAGGCCACTCGCGACGGGGTCGTGAGTGATGTCGTTGATAGGGAGGGCGTTGTCGGCGTCTTCGCCTTTGACCGAGAGCAGGAGCAACTCGTCTACTTCCACGGCGCTATGAAGGATCCGGGACAGGTGTTCTTGCGAGATATGGCAAGCGGAGATGAGAGGCAATTGACGCGAGCCAACGCCGATCTTCTTGATGAGATCGACCTTGGCGAGGTCGAAGAGTTCTGGTTTAAGGGAGCGGCGGGAAATGACCTGCAGGGATGGATCATCACCCCGCCGGGGTTTGACCCGGGGAAGAAGTATCCGTCGGTCCTGGAGATTCACGGTGGACCGCGCGTGCAGTACGGGAACTTCTTTATACACGAGTTCTACTACCTGGCGGCACAAGGGTGCGTCGTCTACTTCTGCAACCCACGTGGTGGCCAAGGTTACGGCGAGGAGCACTCGAAGGCGATCTGGAACGATTGGGGCGGCGCGGACTACGACGACATCATGGCTTGGGTGGACTGTGTCAGTCAGCGTCCGTACATCGATTCGGAGCGGATGGGCGTCACGGGTGGGAGCTACGGTGGCTACATGACGAACTGGATTATCGGACACACGCAGCGATTCACTGCCGCGGTCACGCAGCGGAGCGTGAGCAACTTGATCAGCATGTACGGGTCAAGCGACTTCAACTGGGCGTTTCAAGAGGAGTTTGGGAATGTTCCTCCGTGGGAGGATCTGGAGAACTACTGGCGACAGTCGCCGATCAAGTACATCGGAAACGCCAAGACGCCGACCTTGGTAATCCACAGCGAGAACGACATGCGTTGCCCGATCGAACAGGACGAGCAGGTCTTCGTCGCATTGAAGCGCCTGGGAGTGGACACGAAGATGGTCCGCTTCCCGGATGAACCGCACGGCCTGTCACGAGGCGGACGAACAGATCGCCGCATTGCGCGGCTCGAACATATCAGCGGCTGGTTCGATCGCTACCTGGGAAGGTAGCGGGGTTTAGATAAGAAAGCAGGCTGCTCCACTCGTATTAGAATCCTCAAACGTGGGGCAGCCTGTCTTGACTTACTTGTTCTCTTCGCGAGCGAGGTACTGCAAGACCGCGTCCACGACTAGGTAGTTTATCGAGCGCTCTCTCTTCTCAGCTAGCTTGATCAACCGTTCCACTGGCTTTTCCGCCATTTTCTTCTGCGGAATGTAGATCGATAGCTTATCTGTGACTGCTTGCTTAGCCATATGTATTCACCCCCATTGCATTTCCATCTTTATGGTGCAATTCTATCCCGGCTATATGAACGATTTGTGAAGGCTGGGTGAATCTATCGTGAATAGTAAGACGGATACGCCATGCCAGTGGCGGGAAGGGCGGCAATGGGGTAAAAAGGAGGATGCTATGGATGAACAGGCGAGTGGCATGGTTCTTGGCCTTGCGGGGAGCCCGCGGCGGGGCGGGAATACGGATGGGTTGCTTGACGCGTTTCTGGTGGGAGCGCGACAGGCCGGTGCCGACACGAAAGTGTTGTACATCTCCTCGCTGCAGATAGCGCCGTGCGATGCCTGCGATGGCTGTGCACAGGACGGGAAGTGCATTGTCGAGGACGACTTTCAGGAGGTGAATAGGCGGATGATCGCTGCCGATGTGGTAGTCTTATCCACTCCTCTGTACTTTGCCGGCCTTCCCGCACGGGTGAAGTGCCTTGTCGATCGTTCGCAGTGCCAGTGGGTGCGCAAATACCGTCTGCACAAGGCTTTATCGTTATCACAGAGTGGGTGCGCCAGACGGAAGGGGATCCTGCTCTCCGCTGCAGATGATCCTCACGCTAGTTTCGAGGGTGTAAGACGAACAGTACGCTACTTCTTCAATGTCTATGAGGCCGACTACTGTGATGAGTTGCTCGTTGGTGGCGTTGACGCTAGAGGAGCGATGGATACACACACGCTGCAGTCATCGTTTGCATTGGGGAAAAGAGCCTGCGTGGTGGGAGAATCTGATTGGCTTTGCTAGGCGGCTGCACTGGTTGTATCGCAAACATACAAGAAAGCTGCTCGCTCTTTCGAGTGAGCGGACAAGGAGTGAAACAGTAATGCGCGATGAGTGACGAAAAAGAACAAGAGCAGCTCACGCAAAGACCTGTCTGCCGTCGTGTTCTGGCAGACAGAACGCGAAGTGAAGCGCCGACATTGGAAAGGGAAAGGGCGTAAGGCTTATCCTGGCGGCCTTGACGTCTTGAGCGAGCAAAAGAAACAGGCGGAAGCAAATGCTTGTCCTCTCGGAAAGCCATGAACCAGTGACGCGTGATTGAAAAGAGCAACGGCAGGCTCCCGCAGAGATGCAAAGGAAAACGCCAAGAAAGGTGAAGGAACCAAAAAATACACCGGAACCCTTGGTGATCGCTGCGCCTCAAAGTAAGTGCAACAAGCACGCAAGACAATATCCTTTGCTATTCGTAGCTGACAGATCAAAGCGAAAAGCCAACAAAAAACAGGCTTCTCACAGATCCATCAAACGTACGACCCGCAACACACCACAAGAGCACAACCTCCCGATCCGACAATGCCCAAATTTCTATCACGGCAAGTATGCTTTGCGATGATGCGGGTCGTGCGATTCAGTTTCTTGGCGTCCCAGCGCGCAAAAGGGGCTTGCGATCCTCCTATCCCTTCTTGGCCTTCTTGCCGACGACCGTCTTCAGCGTCTTTCCGGCTTTGAATGCGGGCACTACCTTGGCGGGAACCTTGATCTTGTTCCCCGTCTGCGGATTCATCCGTGTCGATGCCTTGCGCGTTCGGGCCTCGAACTTGCCGAATCCGGTGATGACGACGGGTTCGTTCTTCGCAAGTGAGTTGGTGATAAGATCAACCATCCCCTCGACTGCCTTGCGGGCATCTTTCTTCGTAAGATCTGCTTCCTTGGCCAACTGTTCGACGAACTCTGTTTTGTTCACGCTGTACCCCCTCGAGTAGATAGTAGTGCTTAGCATAGCATCAAAACGCCCTCTTGCCAAGTCTTTTTCGAACAAAGCGGCTACAGGAAGTGGGATCTCAATGCCGTAATGGGCGATGTGGGACGCCACAATGCAGATTGGAAGCCAATTTCATAGTTTGTTAGCTCGAAAGGTAAGAAAGCGCTCGATCGTGTGTTGTTCGTCGCCAAGAAGGCGTTTTTCGGCTGTTGGAGGAAGAGGAACATGCCCTGGGCGCTTTCACCCAGGGCCTGCTTTGACCACAGCTCTATCAACAAGGAGGCAAAACTGGCTCCCCGGGTAGGACTCGAACCTACAACCATTCGGTTAACAGCCGAGCGCTCTACCAATTGAGCTACCGAGGAATCGACGCTATTCTAGCCCTCCATATCCATATCGTCAAGGCCACATTCTACGCCGCTCTCTCGAGGATCTGCTTTATGACAGCCGTCGACGCTTCCAGGGCCTCTTCCGTGACTTGCTCCTGCGTGGTGTGCGCGGCGCTACCGCCATACCCGAGAACGACGGCATCGATCCCTCTCCCTGTTAGCACCAGGGCGTCAGTACCGCCGGTAATCACCTCAAGACGTGGGGTGAGGCCGGCGGCGCGGATTGCCTCTTGTGCTAGCCTGACTGCGGGAGCATCCTCCGGGGTACGGGAGGCTCTGTATTCGAGGTCTGTGTTGATCTCCACTCGCGCTCCCGCCTCTCTTGCTGCTGCCTCGAACGCCTTTCGCATTGCCTCCGCCTGCCGCATTGCCTTTGCATCGTTCAAGCTGCGGCACTCTGCCTGGATTGTCACTCGCTCGGGGATGCCGTTCCTGATCATCCCTCCGTGGATCGTCCCAATGTTCGCCGTTGTCTCTTCATCGATTCGCCCCAGTGGCATGCGGCTGATCGCCACGGACGCGACGCGGATCGCCGAGATGCCTTTCTCGGGTTCCATTCCCGCGTGAGCCGCCCTACCGATGATCTCGATGTCGAGTGAGATGTGCGTTGGTCCGCCGATGACTATGGTACCAGCATCCTCGCCGTCCACGACAAATCCAATCTTTGCGCTAACGAGGGATGTGTCGAGGTTCTTTGCCCCGAGTAGTCCGACCTCTTCGCCGCGTGTGATGAGGATCTCCACTGGAGGACGCTTGGCGGCCGTGCTCACGGCTTCGAAGATCTCGGCGATCCCCGCCTTGTCGTCTGCTCCGAGGATCGTTTCCCCGGCGGAGCGGATCACCCCATCCTCGACTACGGGCCTGATTCCTTGTCCCGGCTTGACTGTATCAGCATGTGCCGCGAGGAGTAGGGGTTCGGTCTTGTCCGATCCCTTTGCTGGAATGCGAGCGATGAGGTTACCGTAGTCATCGAGCGTGCACTTGGCGCCGAGCTCGCTCGTGAACAGGTCCTGTAAATAGCTGATAAACCTTGCTTCCTCTCCCGACTCACTGTCGATCTGCACGAAATCACAGAGTCTATCTACAATCGTCTTACCCATTGCTTCTCCTTTCTGCCCTTCTGATTGGCCACAGAGTGTCACGGAGCCTAAGTATAGAGAGTGAGCATCTTCTTGACCAGGGTTGACTGATGCGGCGAACATTGCTATTGTGGTAGTTGGTGGAGGGGAGATGACCGATGTCGTCAAGTTGGTGGTGATCGCTGCGCTTCTTGCGGTTGCGACCGTGATGGCAGTGAACATGATGAGTGCACAACGAGAAGTGGGTAGTGAGAGGCTGTCAATCGAGGAACAGAGGCTGGTCCTTCGTCTGGCGCGAGCGCGGTTGCGCCAGATTGCGACCGGAGAGCCGGCGCCAGCGATCCCTGAAGGTGAGATCTCTCACGCTCTGAAACGCGATGCTGCCTGTTTTGTCACGCTTACGAAGAACGGGAGCCTGCGCGGTTGCATCCTCGATTCGTTTGCTCCCCATGAGCCGCTGTACAAGAACGTTCTGCGCAATGTCGTCCTCGCGGCGACAAGCGATCCGCGCTTTCCACCGGTGAAACCATCGGAAGTGGATGACATCAGGATCGAGATCAGCGTACTTGACTGTCCGCGACCGCTTGCGTTCTCAGACCCTCACGACCTTGTCTCGAAGCTCGTCCCCGGGAGGGACGGGGTGATCCTGACGACGCGCTACGGCAAGTCGACGTATCTGCCACAGGTGTGGGATGACCTTCCTGATCCAGTTGAATTCCTCTCTTCTCTCTGCCAGAAGCAGGGCGCTCCTGCAGGCTGCTGGCGAAGCGACCCAACGATCAAGATCGAGATCTATCATGTCTTCCATTTTTCGGAAGAACCAGACTAAAGGTGCGGTCTTGTGGCTCGTAGCGAGAGCGATGACGCTGTAATCCCCAATGATTAGGGCGTTTAGTTATCCTTGACAAGAACCCGGTTCTCTGGTAAAGTTTCCGTTGTCGAATCCTTCCATGAAAGCTTGACAGATGGTGTGGAGGGTGGTAGACTTTTCGTTTGCGCTCGATAGAAGAGCGTGGTGGATCATTGACAAGTGAATAGAGTGTGTATCATACAAGCGCAGTAAGGGCAAATGGTGGACACCTTGGCAGCTGAAAGCGATGAAGGACGTGGCTAGCTGCGACAAGCCTCGGGGAGCCGCTAAGCAGGCTTTGATCCGGGGATTTCCGAATGGGAGTGCCCCCTATGGTAAAGCCATAGGAGTTCGTGCTGAAACATCAGTAGGCACGTTCAGCAAACCCGGTGAAGTGAAACATCTCAGTAACCGGAGGAAAAGAAATCAAAACGAGATTCCCTTAGTAGTGGCGAGCGAAACGGGAAGAGCCTAAACCAGCAAAATGTAAGACTGCATTCGTTGTTTTGTTGGGGTTGTAAGTCAATGTTATCTCACCGATGCAGGGGTGGGCAGGGTTAAAAGTGACGTCTAGTAGAACAGTCCGCAAAGTCTCTGGAAAGGACGACCGCAGAGGGTGATAGTCCCGTAAACGAAAGGCCGATCTACCCTGTATGTTGACTTGAGTAGCGCCGGACACGTGAAATCCGACGTGAATCCAGGAGGACCACCTCCTAAGGCTAAATATTCTCAGCTGACCGATAGTGAACTAGTACCGCGAGGGAAAGGTGAAAAGCACCCCGGGAGGGGAGTGAAATAGAACTTGAAACCATTTGCTTACAGACAGTGGGAGCACCCACAAATCGCCTTCGGGCATTTAATAGGGTGTGACCGCATGCCTATTGTAGTATGAGCCGGCGAGTTACGATGTGTGGCAAGGTTAAGCCGATAGAGGTGTAGCCGAAGCGAAAGCGAGTCTGAATAGGGCGAATAGTCACATGTCTTAGACCCGAAGCCAAGTGAACTAGCCATGGGCAGGTTGAAGTGTACTTGACCGTACATGAAGGACCGAACCCACTAGCGTTGAAAAGCTAGGGGATGACCTGTGGTTAGGGGCGAAAAACCAATCGAACTTGGTGATATCTGGCTCTCCCCGAAATAGCTTTAGGGCTAGCCTCGTGTAATAGACTGTTGGGGGTAGAGCACTGATCGGGGAAGGGGGGCAACTCTCGACCCTAAGCAAACTCCGAATACCAGCAGATCGTTTCACGGGAGTCAGAACGTGGGTGCTAACGTCCACGCTCAAGAGGGAAACAACCCAGACCGCCAGCTAAGGTCCCCAAATCCATGCTAAGTGGAAAAGGAAGTGTTGTTGTCGAGACAGCTGGAAGGTTGGCTTAGAAGCAGCCATCCTTTAAAGAGTGCGTAATAGCTCACCAGTCTAACGGCGATGCGCCGAAAATTTAACGGGGCTAAGCGTGGTACCGAAGCTGCGGGGTGCCGTTCTTACGAGCGGTATTGATAGGGGAGCATTCCGTTAACGGTTGAAGCTAAACTGTAAGGTTTGGTGGACGAGACGGAAGAGAGAATGCCGGCATGAGTAGCGCGAGCAATGTGAGAATCATTGCCACCGAATGCCTAAGGTTTCCTGGGGAAGGCTTGTCCTCCCAGGGTTAGGCGGAACCTAAGTTGAACCCGAAAGGGGTAAGCGATGGACAGCAGGTTAATATTCCTGCGCCTCTAATCTTGCATTTGAGCAAAGGGGGGACCCCGAAGGGCCCTCCCCGCACACTGACGGAATAGTGTGTCCAAGCACCAAGGTAGGGAGAATAGGCAAATCCGTTCTCCCGTTAAGTCGAGGTGTGATGGCGAGCCCGCTTATAGGGCGAAGGGGGAAGGGGTCATTGGGCAAGAAAAGCCTCTAGCGAGTAAGAAAGAGTCCGTACCGCAAACCGACACAGGTAGGCGAGTTGAGTATACTAAGGTGGACGAGTGAAATTCAGTTAAGGAACTCGGCAAAATGACCCCGTAACTTCGGGATAAGGGGGGCCACCCTCGGGTGGCCGCAGAGAATCGGCCTGAGCGACTGTTTAGCAAAAACACAGGACTCTGCTAACTCGTAAGAGGATGTATAGAGTCTGAAACCTGCCCACTGCTGGAAGGTTAAGGGGAGCTGTTAACGCGGCGAACTGAAGCCCCAGTGAAGGGCGGCGGTAACTATAACCGTCCTAAGGTAGCGAAGTTCCTTGTCAGGTAAGTTCTGACCCGCATGAAAGGACCAACGACTTGGGCGCTGTCTTGACTGAATGCTCGGTGAAATTGAAGCACAGGTGTAAACGCCTGTGACCCGCGGCTGGACAAAAAGACCCCGTGGAGCTTTACTATAGCTTGACATTGAGTTTTAGCATTCGTTGTGTAGGATAGGTGGGAGGCGATGAAGCTGGGGCGCTAGCCTCGGTGGAGCCATCCTTGGAATACCACCCTGCGTGTGTTGAGGCTCTAACCATCGGCCGTTAGCAGCGGTTGTGGGACAGTGTTAGGTGGGTAGTTTGACTGGGGCGGTCGCCTCCTAAAGAGTAACGGAGGCGCGCAAAGGTCTCTTCAGGCTGGTTGGTGATCAGCCATTGAGTGTAAGGGTATAAAGAGGCTTGACTGCGAGACCTACAAGTCGAGCAGGTGCGAAAGCAGGTCCTAGTGACCCAGTGGCACTTTGTGGAAGGGCCACTGCTCATCGGACAAAAGTTACCCCGGGGATAACAGGCTAGTTTCGTCCAAGAGTTCACATCGACGACGAAGATCGGCACCTCGATGTCGGCTCATCCTATCCTGGGGCTGAATCAGGTCCCAAGGGTCCGGCTGTTCGCCGGTTAAAAGGGTACGCGAGCTGGGTTCAGACCGTCGTGAGACAGGTCGGTCTCTATCCACCGTGGGCGTAGGAGACTTGAGAGGGACTATCTCTAGTACGAGAGGACCGAGATAGCTGGACCAATGGTGCACCAGTTGTCCCGCCAGGGGCATCGCTGGGTAGCTAAGTCTGGTTTGGATAAGCGCTGAAGGCATCTAAGCACGAAGCCGTCCTCAAGACAAGGTCTCCATATTAGGCCCCTCCGAGACTAGGAGGTTGATAGGCCACAGGTGTAAGCGCAGCAATGCGTTCAGCCGAGTGGTACTAATAGGCCAAATGCTTGTATGATACACACCCTGTTCATTTGTCAAGGAAAAGATTATAGAGATTCCAGGTGACATTTGGCGGAGGGGAAACACCCGTTCCCATACCGAACACGGCAGTTAAGCCCTCCTGCGCCGATGGTACTAGTCTCGCGAGGGGCTGGGAGAGTAGGTCGTCGCCTGGTTTTTTCTTTTCAGCATACAGCTATCAGTTTTCAGCAGTCAGCAGTCAGCAGTCAGCGAGCAGAAAGCAGCAGTCAGCTAACAGCCAAACGCTTGAAGCGACAGCCAACGCTCAACAAAGAAGATTCCGGTTGTGCACGCAGTCGACTCAGTTGCTCGTGAGGGTCGCATGCCGAGGCTGATCCCCGATAGCTGTTTCACATTGCCATAAGGCAAGCCAAAGACCCTTTCTTGCGAAAACATAACACCCCGCTATACTTATGTCGAATCCGATGATCAAAGGAGAGAATTCTGAAGGTAAGTGCGTAAATTGTCTAGCTCGGAGCGCTTGTGTGCTATCCGTTCTCAACGGAAACGCTCTCCGTAAGACAGGACGAATAGTGCACCAGTTCCCTTGTGGGGCCGATGAGGCCATCTTCCATCAGGGCGCGCCGGCGCTCGGGGCGTACATCCTGTGTCAAGGCCGAGCGAAGCTATTCTTCAGGGCTCAAAGAGGCAAGATACTCCTCCTTAGATTCTGCACCCCCGGGGATCTCCTTGCAGGGGTTGCCTCACAAGAGCATGCGGTTTCTGCCGTATCTGTAGGTCCTTCCGTGGTCAGTTTCATCGACAAAACTCGTGCTACAACACTCATCCGGCAGAACCCTGAGCTGGGCTTGGAGATCGGACGCCGGTTTGCACAAGATGGGCAGCGACTGCTCCAACGCATGGCCGACCTTGCCTATGAGGGCGCTGAGGAAAAGGTAACTCACGTTCTGTTGTCGTTAGGGGAAAAACATGGAGTGCGTGACGAAGATGACCTGCGGATAAATCTTCCGCTCTCTACGCGGGACATTGCGGAAATGGTAGGCTGTAGCCGTCAGACGATAAGCCAAGCGTTGCACAACCTCTCAATGAGAAACTTGATCCAGGTAACACGCCACACGATCACTCTGACCGATGTGTAGAGTCCGCGCGAGCAGGGGTGACAAATGTCCCATGCTGCTGAAAGGCTGATCTTATTTGTTTTCTCTCGTTGTTTGTCGCCTAGACGACACTTTCTTGTCAGCTAGCTGACAGACGCACGGAGACATCCATTGTACTATGTGCTAACCCTTTACGAAGAGGAGGTAGTGCATATGAATCGGATAGTGATGAAATTAGTGGTGTTCCTGGTGGCAACAACTTTTGTATTGACTCTATGTCTCAATACAATAATGGCTCAAGAGCGTCCATTGATGAACGATCCTCCAGATCATGGCGTCGCCTGTATAAGGAATCTCAACACCGGCGAGATCAACAACCTTCCGGTCCACCAAGAACTCGCTTATTCCACAAACACGCCAACTGGACGGCAGGTCAAGATCAAGTATACTGTTGAAGTACCGACAGCACTCCTTTGGTCTGGATACACTCGGGAGTCAAACACCGATCCGAGTATTTCATACCGCTTAACGCTTACACAATACTACGATGAATTTTATGATGATGGGCAATGGTACGTCTCAGTTGATAGGTACGCAGGGGAATGGGAGTCTTTGGACCCGCAAGTAACGGGCACAGATGGCTACCTAAGAGCTGGTGTCAGCGGTCGGGTATGGGGCGGTGGGGTACTATACAGAACGGAAGACTCTTCACATTTTACTCCCGGAGATTGGGCAACAGACACACTTTATCCTAGCTGGGTAGGGACATATGTAGAAGTCAATGCCTACGGATCTTATCAATGTGGGCAAATCTCTGTTGAATTGCTGCGGGAGCCAACTGGATACAAATGGGAGTTTTGGTTTAACATCTGCAAAGGCAGCGTTCCATGGTGATTTGTAGGATGCTGTGAAGGAAACAGGATCAGGCAAGTTCGGAGGAGGAAGCATGAGACTCAAGACGTGCAAGCTGCGATTCTTGGGTAACCTTGTTCTCCCACTTCTCATTATCTTCGTTTGTTCCGTGGCAATCCAAGCTCAAGTAGTGCAGTTTCCCGATCCTAATCTGGAGATGGTCGTGCGCGAGGCGCTCCAGAAGCCCGAAGGATCTATCACCGCAGATGATATGGCCCTTTTGGTCAAGCTCGATGCCACTGCGCGTGGAATCACCGACCTTTCTGGTTTGGAGTACGCCGTTAACCTGCAAAGCCTCGATCTTGGGGGAAATCAGATCAGCGACATTTCTCCACTTGCGGATCTCACTGCGTTGCGGGTGCTCCATCTTGAGAGCAACCTGATCCAGGATATCTCCCCTTTGGCCACGCTTGGCCATCTAAGAGAGCTTGACCTTAGCGGAAACCGGATTTGGTACATCTACCCGTTGGCGAATCTCACCGATCTTGTTTCCTTGAATCTAACATATAACCAGATAAAGAATGTTGCGGTGGTAAGAAATCTCACCAACCTGCGGATTCTTGAGATGGCGTGCGGCTCAATCAGCGATATTTCTCCCCTTGCAAATCTCGTCAAGCTAGAGAAACTCGCCCTTTGGCGTAATCGAATAAGTGACCTTGCACCGATTATGCATCTCGCGAATCTAAAAGAGCTAACCCTTTCGGAAAACTCAATTAACGATATCTCACCGCTGGCGGATCTCAGGAGAGTGGAAGTGCTCTGCCTTGGGGAGAACTCGCTCAGTGACATCTCGCCGCTAGCAGGACTCACCGCTTTACGAATCCTTGATATC
>Ga0307379_10005955_pt1 | contig 16865 bp, 21 predicted proteins | sample UN2MG_FD_202237 | JGI IMG/M metagenome (GOLD analysis project Ga0307379, IMG submission 202237) | Soil microbial communities from Risofladan, Vaasa, Finland - UN-2 | ecosystem: Environmental > Terrestrial > Soil > Coastal area > Acid sulfate soil | place: Finland: Risofladan, Vaasa | collected... | reverse complement strand
CCTAGCAAACTCTGCTGCTTCCCCACTTAGCCCGGACACAGCCCCTTGTTTAAGCCCCTCTTTAGCAGCATTACCAAAAACATTGCCAGCACCCAAACCACCCGCAAGTGACGCACCGCCATATGCGCTGAGGCCAGCCATCAGACCTTTCTTAAGGCTACCTGTTTTAAGAACAGAGCCAGCACCAACTATACCAGCCGCAGCAATTGCATTCACGCCCGGAATAAGCATAAGGCCAGCGCCTAGGAGCGTAGGTAGAAGCTTCTTGAGGAACCCTGCTTCCGGCAGGCCAGTTTCTGGGTTAATTGTAAGTGAACCACCATGCGCCATAGCTAGACCCTGAAGGCTGTTGACCTCATTCGGCGTCATATGCACAAGCATAGTGTCTTCACCGCGACCTTGCGACTGGGCGTGTTGGGCGCTAAGAGCAGGCAAACCGCCCCCCATCATACCACCCTGCGGCTGTGCCATCTGTTGGTGCATCATTATTTCCTAAACCGAAGTCACAGTCTGCCAAGCAGACCCGTTATATACACATAATTTACCCAAAGTAGTATCAAAAACAACCCATCCTGCACTTGGGGCTAGCGCATTCTTCTGTGTGGTAGTTACGTTCTTAGTTGCCATTATACCATTAAATGTATCAGCCGTATACTTCTGAGCATTGTTAGGGGTGTTAGAGTCAAGCTGCGAGAAGTAGTTTTCTATCGTACGTAGGAATTGCCGTATGTATTGCGCGTCGTATTCAGACGGCGCATTGGGTAATGGCGGAAACCGAAACTTATCCATAGCCATTAGCGTGAACCATCCTGACGAACATCTAAACGCGGCATACCAAGCTGCCACTGGACCCCAAGATCAACGGACCTAATCTTAAACGCCATCTGACGCGCACGGGCACGCATGAAAACCTGATCGGTATAGACGCCAACCGAAGTCTCAATGACACGTTGTGTGTCCGCAGGGTCTGCACTAAATGTGCTTCCGGGGAAGTTGCGTGGGCGTACTTGGATAGAAGCTTCCGGGGCAACCGCTGACGAGCCATCAAAACTAACGTCGGGGATTATACGGCGCGTCAGCATAAAGCTATCGCCATCGCCAAGGTCAAAGTCAGATGATTGGATGTAGCTGTCAATCGGCAGTGTGTCATCGTCCGTGCCGTTTTCGTGTTCGTAAAGAAAACCAGAGCCTGTGGTTACCACGTTATTAGTTGTCGTAACCGTCGTGTTTGCAGCCTGCGGGTATGTGCGCAGCGGTGTATCTAGCCATGCCGTACGGTCAATAGTCCCGTAAACCCAGATTTTATCTACGTGGTTATAAACGACGTAGGCGTTGTTATAGTCGCTATCTGCCGTAGGGTAGAACCACCAGATTTCATTCCATTGCTCGTTAGTACCAGAGACTACCTGATCGGACTGTTCATAGTTAATATCGTTAAATACATGGAGAGTTAAGGTAGAGTCCAGCGTCTCGACACGACCGGTATAAGCATAGAACTTGTCTTTCCCCATCCAGTATACAATATTAGACGCAGATACTACGCTACGTGGAGAAATAATGGATATATTATCTGCATATTCTTGAAGACCAAATACGTCCGTAGTGCCAAGAAACTGAAGTGTGTATAGGTGTGAGTCGGTCCAAACTAGGACTTCCTGCCGTGTCGGCAACGCACGTACAATACGTGAGCCACGAGATACACGTAGGTCACCAGCAGTGTTGGTTAGTGTAGGTGTCCAGTCACCGGGGCTATCTTGGTCAGCCCAGCGGATAAGAAGCGGATCAAAGTCCGCCTCGTTTGTACTACCGAAAGGTACTGCGCCAAAGGCAAGTAAGTGCCTGTCTTGCTGCGATACCAGTAACTGCATGATCTTTACAGGGACAGCATTGGGATCGCCGCCCGCCGCTGTTGCGTAATCTTGCAAGGTTATAGCATGTGCGGCCAAGGATGGAGCCGGGTCAGTAGCGGCTAGTCGGTACCACCAGTAACCCGCACCGTTGCGGATATTCAGCACAAGGTCGTTATCAAAGTTGTCGAACCACCAGTCACGCTGTGGTAGGTTAAGCGGGGTAGTGGCAGTACCTAAACCCCAAGCATCGCGCCCCCATGTACCAATACCCCATCCATAACCACCCACAGTAATAGCATTACCGGGTTCAATTTCGGTTTGTACGGTGTAACCCGCGCCGCTTACGGACGTAGTGGAAGTAGCCGCTGTAGTAGTGACAAACGTGAAGCTATTAGCGCCAAGCACAGTGACCGTGCGGTCCCCGTTAAGCTCAGTGATTGGGATACCACCAAGCGCCGAAGCAAAGCCAGCGATAAGCACAGTCTCGCCTGTATCAAGCCATGTAGGTAGGGTAGTCGCCGTGGTTACCGTGACAAGAGCAACTCCGTTGGTAACGGCAAATGTATTTGATCCGGCTAGCGGTGGGTCAAAGGGAGTGATGTCATAATACACACCGCCTGCTTCTATGTAGACGCGCTCGTTCGTACCAAGTGCAAGGAAGTCATCAGAATAAGAAGTGACCCAGTTCCACATCTGACGGCATACGCCGACAAACGCCGTAGGCGTAGCTTTTACCCAACCCCCAAGTTTTGTTGGAAAGCCGGAATTAAACCTTACTTTATCGCACTCAAACCAGCCGCCCTCGTTGGAGTAGTCGGTCTGGTCGCGGTTCACACCGGGCTTAAACTGGAGCTTGATGAATGCCATTAGCTACCTCAAAATAATCAAGTCGGCGTTCCCCGAAACAACAATGTCGGTTGTCCGAGGACCAAAATACAAACCCTGTGTAGCAGTTTCACCGTCAGCAGTCACTTCACCTTGGGCAACAGCAAAGCCCCAGCCAGCAGGTAGGGTGTAGTCACCAGCTACATTGATAGGCTGGGCCTCATATTGACCCTCAACGTTGTAAGACACGCATAGCCACGAAGCGCCATTGTTGCCTGCCGTAACAAGCATCGGGTAAAGGTGATCCTCATCTGAGATTTCAAAAAAGCCACCATCACACGGCGTAAGAAAATCTTCTTCTTGGTCCCGCAAAGAATTATATACCGAATTACCTTGGAACACAAAACCTGCGATACAGGACCGTGTTATCTCAATAGCGCAGTAAAACTGCTCGTTGGGGTCGAGATAAACTAGATCGGTCTTGAATACGGGGTATTCACGGGAAATGTCACGCATTACAGTGGCTCCGCTTTAGTGTAAACTTCCAGATATACGGTACCATTCTCGGTAGTAAACTCCTCAATATAAGGCTCAGGAGGCGTATTCTCTTGGGGTTCAGTTAGGTTTTCCATTACGGGGTTGTTGCCTCAAGGTCGATTGTTGCGGTGTCGAGTACGTTGACCGAGCCGATCCTGCGTATGTCAACGGTAAACGTACATGCATTTGAAGACGTTGGATTAAGCTCTTCAACGTACCAATTTCTTGTGGTGGACAGCGCAAGCCACACTCCAGTGCCACTACCACCGAGTGAGCCAGATGTTACGGTGACAAAAGCTTCATAGTTTGATGCTTGATCGGTTGGCGTGCACCACTGTTCCGGAGTGGGGAACAGTGGTTGAGGATTAGCGCCCCCAACCTCATCAGACTGCTCAACCTGCCCTCCGGATGTAAGGAAGTAATAAGACTGTGCAGGAGCAACACTAAATGAGAATAAAAACTGGTCAGTTATAGATATAACGGCGTCATTCTCCGACCCAAGCAACATCATCTGAATACCACTCATTATGTTAGCCCCGAGCCAGAGATAATAGCCTCAGTTGAACTGTTAAACCAGACGGTAGCCATGCCCCGTGCGGCCAGTGTGCGGTTACCTGTGGTAGTTGTTCCGGCAAGGCGTAGCGTTGTGATTGTGGCAGTGATTGTAACTGACGATGCGCTGTCATTGTATATTGAGACTGCATCGCCCGCAGCAAAGGTAGAGTTAGGGATCGCAATACCAGCGGTGACCGCGATACACTTGCCGACATCTCCTACAGCAGCCGTGGTAGTCGTTGTAGAACGTGGGATACTACGGTAACCGATTGTAATGCTGTCAATGGTGGCACCAGATGCAACCGAAGTGACCGAGCCGCTAAGAGTAACTGTGCCGGTTGAAGTGATTGTGCCGCCTGTAAGGCTAAGTCCGTTAGTCGAACCTGAAGTAGCTACAGAAGTGACCGTACCAGTGTTCGACGTAAAGCCAGACGGGTTGGTGGCGGCGTAAGCGCCCAAGGACGTCAAGGCTGCGCCCGCAGACGTTGCGCCTGTGCCACCGTTAGCGATAGGCAGGGTGCCTGTAACCTGTGTGGTCAGGCTCACGCCTGAAAGTGTGCCGCCAAGTGTAAGCGAGCCAGATGTAGTGACCGTGCCGGTAAGTGTAATGCCGTTGACGGTACCAGTTCCACCTACTGAGGTTACAGTGCCACTGCCGCCAGTTGCCGCGATACTGATGGTGCCAGCACCGTTTGTAATAGATATGCCTGAACCTGCTGTCAGAGTTGCGCGTGTGAAGCCACTGCCGTTACCGATGTCAAGCGCACCGTTAGCTGGCGTCGTGGTAAGGCCAGTACCACCGTTAGCAACAGGGAGAGTGCCCGTTACGTTAGTTGTAAGGCTACAGTAAGTAGTTGAGGTAGACCCCGTACCGCCATTGGCGATAGGTAGTGCGGTACCTGAAAGGGTTACAGCCAGTGTACCCGATGTGGTAATTGGCGAGCCTGATACAGACAGGAACGCAGGGACCGACATAGCAACCGAAGACACAGAGCCAGAACCAGTGCCGACTGCTGCGCCATTAACAAAGAGGCCCGTTGCGTTAATTGTACCCGCACCCTGCACACCGCCTGTTGCCGATCCGACTACCGTACCTGTTGTTGGGTTAAGCGTAAGACTGCCGGTAGGGCTAAGCGATGTAATATCTGTGTTAGCCCCAGAAGCCGCAGCACCAATACCGGATCGTGCAGTGGCTTGCGTAGTGCCGCCTGTGCCACCGTTAGCGATAGGCAATGTACCCGTGACATTAGCTGTAAGGCTACAATAAGTAGTCGAGGTAGACCCCGTACCACCATTAGCGATTGGTAGCGCAGTACCGGAAAAGCCAACTGCAAGTGTACCAGAGCTTGTAATTGGTGAACCCGCAATGGAAAGAAACGAAGGGACCGACATAGCGACTGACGTTACGGTTCCATTGTTTATTGCCGCGATACTAATAGCGCCAGTACCATTAGTGATTGCTATGCCAGTGCCCGCAGTCAGGGTGGCTTTGGTCAACGTATTGCCGGTGGTATTGCCGATCAAAAGCTGCCCGTTGGTGTAAGTGGTTTGGCCAGTGCCGCCGTTAGCAACGGCTAGTGTTCCTGTAACGCCGGTAGTAAGTGGTAGGCCGGTGCAATTAGTCATCACACCGGAAGTCGGGGTGCCGAGGAGCGGGGTTACCAGCGTCGGTGAAGTAGACAGGACAACAGCGCCAGTGCCAGTGGAAGTCGTTACGCCTGTACCGCCGGAAGCAACCGGAAGAGCGGAAGCGAGTGTCAGCGACGTAAGATGAGTGGCTACATCAACTACGTTGGTGCCGTTTGCGTACACCCACATGGTCTTACCAGTAGGAACAGCAATGCCGGTACCTGTGGCATGTTTTACCGTGATTGTTTGCCCTGTTGTGTTGTTTATAATATATGGTTTTTCAAACGCAGCCGAAGCCGAACCTGCTACCGATGGGATAATAAGGTTGAAGGCCGAGGCTGGAGTGCCTGTCAGGTTAAGACGTAGGTTGCGTGCAGACTGCGCAGCGTTTGAATTTGTCAGCGTAAGCGTTACATCAGCAGCGGTGAAGGGGACATCTATAGTCCCTACAATCGCCTCTTCCATAGCCGTGCCGAGGTTGACGTTTGTGACGTTACCCCATGTGGTGTTGTTATCACCTGTGCCCATTAACTGGATTGCGAGGGTGCTATATGTACTTGACATCTTCGTTCCTTATGTAGCTATCTGAACCCAGTTGGGTGTCTGGTTATCGTTGATCTGCTGCCAAATAAGCGGGGTAGTAACAGACCCAGTAGCTGAAACTCCTGTTAAAAATACTGTAGCTCCCTGCTTTAGACTAACAGTACCAATAAATCCAGTAGCATCAACACCTGTAATAGTAACTAGTGCCATGCCAGTAGCAGTTGGCGTGCCAATATCTCCGGTAGCTGAAACACCTGTAAGGGTTGTGCTATGGTTGCCTGATACGGTAGCTGTGCCAAGAGTCGCCGCACCCGTGACCCCGGATAAGGTTATGTTAGCTAGGCCAGTAGCATCAAGTGTACCAACCGATCCAGTAGCCGAGACGCCTGTCAGGATTGCAATGGCTGTGTGTTCGGTAATAGCGGTACCGATAGACCCAGTAGCCGAAACGCCTGTTAGGGTTGTATTAGATTTGCCTGATACTGTAGCGGTGCCGATAGCGGCAGCGCCCGTTACTCCACTGAGAGCTACGTTTTGGGCCACGGTAGTTGTAACGGTGCCGATATCTCCGGTAGCTGAAACACCTGTAAGGGTTGTGCTATGGCTGCCTGATACGGTAGCTGTGCCGATAGCGGCAGCGCCCGTTAGTCCACTAAGAGTTGCATTGGCCCTAGCAGTTACAATAACTGTGCCGATAGACCCGGTGGCAGATACCCCCGTTATAGAGAAATTAGCCTTACCAGAGACCGTAACTGTATTAGCAGAAGCCGAAGCCGAAACGCCGTTGACGTTGGTATTCTGAGCACCAACAACCATAACAACGCCAATAGAACCAGATGCCGATACTCCTGTAACTTGCACAGGAGTTACTGACCCAGCAGTAACAACACCAAGAGTCGCCGCACCCGTGACCCCAGATAAGGTTATGTTGGCTTTGGCAGTTATGGTAGCTGTACCAATCGAGCCAGTAGCGGAGACGCCCGTAAGGGTTGTGCTATGGTTGCCTGATACGGTAGCTGTGCCAATATCTCCGGTAGCTGAAACGCCTGTTAAGGTAATGTTGGCTTTGGCAACTACGGTAGCTGTGCCAATCGAGCCAGTAGCGGAGACGCTCGTAAGGGTTGTGCTATGGCTGCCTGATACGGTAGCTGTGCCGATGGAGCCAGTGGCTGAGACGCCCGTAAGGGTTGTATTATTCTCGGCAACTACGGTAGCTGTGCCAATCGAGCCAGTAGCAGAGACGCCCGTAAGGCTAACCGATACATCTACCGTGCCAAGACTGGCAAACGGTGCAACCGCGAAGGAGGTAAAACCAAACATGTGTAACCCTCCTTTCTACTAAGTTATTTTATAGCTACTGCGTCTACCCACGCTTTGACCATCAAGCGGTGCTTTACACTACAATCCATGTACTTTGCAATGATATCAGCTTCCCACAGCGCACGCTCAGGGTCAACCAGTATGAGTGGGGGGTATTGTAGCGTCAGACACTTCGCCGCTAGGTTTGCCGGTGGTAGCGGCATTGGCGTCACGGACACCGCTTTCGAGCAACCTGCGAACATTATCAGGAGCAGAACAATCAGTAGGAATTGCAGGAACCGTCCTGTATATTTCACGAATGGTGTTGATGCGTTCGGTTGCCACGACATTGGCTTGATTTCGTTCAACTTCATACGTTTTTGAAACATTATCTACTACCTCTTGTTTTTTGACGCGCAGCTTCTCAGCCTTCTCCAGCGCCTTTGCATAAGCTGCATCGCACTGCCAATCACGGACTTTGTACCCGGAAGCCGCAGCAAGTATAAGTGCGCCGCCAGCTATATACGGAAGAAAAGGCTTAAACATCATCATTGGCTGACCCTTTAACCTTACCCCATTCGCGCACTGCAAACGCAGCGGCTACTGCCGTCACAAGTAGCGAAAGGCCAGTTAAGTCCGTAGGCATGTCGCCCTTACGGAAAAACATAAGCAGGGGGAGAATTACCCCGTGTACAGCCATAGTGCCTGCAATCCAGATACACGTAATCGGCCTCCACCATTTACGGATAGCGCACAGTGCAGCCTCTTGCGCAACCAGAAAGCGGGCTTTTAGGCTCACTCCCCAACCTTTTTGAGCCACGCTGCGACATCGAATGATGGGCAGGCTTTGTTAACACGGGGCCAGTCGCGGTGTCCGCGAATAATAATATCTGGGTAGCGCTCCTTATACGTCCTAATTAGCGTGAGGAACGTTTTGTTTTGCGCATCTGTGCGGGTATCTTTGGGGGCCTTCATGGCCTTGTCCATGCCACCAATGTAGCAGATACCAATGTTGCCAGTGTTAGCCTTACCAACGTGCGCGCCCTTTTGATCGTCGCGCAGCGTACGGTGCATAGAGCCGTCAACCTCAATTACCCAGTGGTAGCTAGTCTGGCCGAACTTGGCTTTGTCCCACTGTGTGATCTGCTCATGCGTAACATGACGCCCTTCCGGCGTAGCTGCGCAGTGAATTGTGAGATATTTAACAGGGCCGAGCTTTGCCATTAACTTCCTACCTAAACTTCGGGCCGGATAGCCATACCACAAGAGTACGCCTTGTTCCAGACGTAATAGGTGTAACCCTGTGAAGCACAAAGCTAGGGAACGCTACAACAAACCCTTGCTTCTTCTCCATCTGCGTAGGCTCTTGCCCAGTGAATACCTCAAGGTCGCCGCCTTCATACTCAGACGGGTCTGATAACTGTAGCACCAAGGATAGCTTACGTGGGGCTTGGCCCCCACTTACACCACGATCTATATGCCAACCATAGTGCCCACCGTTCTCCCGGTAGACCGTATACTGGATGTCTTCGACAAACCCGAAGAGGTCTAGGTCAAAGAACTGACCGTTTAGCTGGCGGGCAATGAAACCAAGGTTATCGTATATAAATGTGCTGTCTGGGTTGAGGCCGATCCACCCTGTCTCTGATTGCCGAATATTATCGGCAACTTCACCACCACTAACTGAGGCACGGTTAAGAGGCAGTGCGTCACCAAGGGTTCGTATGCTTTCAATCTGCTCGGGAGTAAACCCGCCATCCCATGTAGCAAAGCTGTTTTCACCTATACCCAAAGATGGTGATGGGGCCAGTGAGTAGACAGCCACTATTTGCGCTCCCAGATTTCATCGCGGTATAGGCTAATCCGACTACTGCGCTTTGTACGGATATCATCCATTTTGCGTAGTTCTTTTTCGGAGAAAGCACGGACTTCATGGTCACGAAACAGCGTGGAGCGTTTTACAGGGATGACTTGCACTAGCGGAGTACCAGCAGGGATGATGCCATGAAAGCCCGGTTCGTTCCATATAAACGGAAAGTTAATAAACTCGAAGTAACCATCTGCGTCCACCATACCGGAAAACACCGTAAAGCGCGGGTCAGGACGATTAAGCGGGGGCATAAACAGCAGCGAGTATCCCGGAGGACACTTAATAGCCCAAGGGTTCATCCACTTCATAGGGGGTTTATCTTTGTGGGGTGCAGGGCACTTATCGTTTGTCACCTGCTCGGCGTGATGGTTTTCAATCATAGCCCGGTCAAACTGGGAGCTATAATATATACCTGAAGCGTCATCGGTAGCTTTAAGCTCAACGTCGGCGGCAAGAGGTATGATCCAGCCAGTTACCATAGCATCTAAGAATGGTGGGCAGCGCTTAAGTGTGCCACTATCTAAGCCGGGGTGCATACGCTTACTCAGCGCTTTGTACCAATCTGGAATAAGTTTTCTGGCCTCGTACGGCTCTGGGATATTGCCAAGGTATTGGTCGTACGTAAGGAACTCTAGCTTCGGTTTGCTTTTCCAAAACATAAATTAATTCTGCCCATTTCCGATGCGGAAGTCGGGTTGCCCCCCGCTTTCTATATATGCTTTACACTGTTCAACCTCAGATGCACCCCGTAAAATGTGGTCGTCATGCAAGCTGAACGACAGGCCAGATACCCAATCACGTAGATGAACCGGTAATTTGTCATAGCACCGCATGACAAGTTCCATACGTTTTTGGTTTACTGCCTCGCCCAACTGACCTGCACTTGACCAGCGACGCTACCCGACCCGATTGTTACCGTGTATGGATTAAGCGGTGCAATGCCAGTATTAGGGAAGTTAGATGTAGATGCAGGAGTAGCAGAGCCACCAGCATTACCAGCGTTGCCGCTCTGCCCCGGATAAGATGTAGGCGCAGCACCGCCTGCACCGCCAGCGGTGGCTCCAGTACCAGCGTTACCTGCCGTACCAGTGTTACCTACTGTACCGTTAGCGCCATTACCGCCTGCATTGCCCGGAGAGCCTGCACCGCCTGCGGTTGCGCCCGTACCAGCGTTACCAGCCGCACCAGTAGTACCAGCGTTACCTGCGGCACCTGCACCGCCTGCGTTGCCCGGAGAACCTGCACTACCAGCGTTTGCACCTGTACCTGCGTTGCCCGCTGCGCCTGTGTTCCCTGCCGTGCCTGCGGCACCTGCGCCTCCAGCGTTACCCGGAGAACCTGCACTACCAGCGTTTGCACCCGTACCAGCATTACCAGCCGCACCAGTATTTCCTGCTACACCGTTTGCACCTGCGCCTCCAGCGTTACCCGGAGAACCTGCACTACCCCCAGTGGCTCCAGTACCAGCATTACCGTTGGCACCCGTGTTTCCCACGACACCGTTTGCACCGCCACCACCTGCGTTACCCGGAGAACCTGCACTACCAGCGTTTGCACCCGTACCAGCATTACCGTTGGCACCAGTATTACCAGCCGCACCTGCGTTACCGGGGTTTCCTGCGTTACCAGCAGCGCCGTTCCCACCACCGCCTCCGCCGCCTCCGCCCGCGCCTGTAGGGACAACTTTTCCAATAATTGAAAGATTACCATCGCCACCAGCGCCACCAGCGCCACCAGTAGGACTTCCTCCAGCACCGCCGGTACCACCAATGCCACCGCCCCCTGCCGGAGTGCTAGGTGCTCCTACGTTACCTGCTGTACCGCCAGTATTCCCGGCTGTACCGCTTGTGCCTCCGGGGCCAGCAGCCTGCCCTCCTCCGCCACCGCCGCCAGCGTTACCACCAGCGCCTCCGGGGCCACCATTACCAGCAGCGCCGTTATTACCTGTGTTTCCTGTAGCGCCTGCGTTACCGGGGTTACCTGCGTTCCCTCGTGCGCCACCTGCACCTCCGTTACCTCTGGCACCGTTGTTTCCGGGGTTACCAGAGTTACCTATCGCACCTGAGTTTCCGGGATTTCCTGCGTTACCTCGCGCTCCGCCAGCCCCGCCATTACCTGCGGCTCCGTTAGTTCCGGGGTTACCAGAGTTACCTATCGCACCTGAGTTTCCGGTATTTCCTGCGTTACCTCGCGCTCCGCCAGCCCCGCCATTACCTCTGGCACCGTTATTACCCGGATTACCTGAGTTGCCTATAACACCTGAGTTTCCGGGATTTCCTGCGTTCCCTCGTGCGCCACCAGCACCACCATTACCAGCAGCACCGTTATTACCTGTATTGCCTGAGTTGCCTATAACACCTGAGTTTCCTGAAGTACCCGCAACGCCTGCGGCTCCACCTGCACCACCAGTGCCAGCAGCGCCGTTATTACCCGGATTACCTGAGTTGCCGATCCCACCTGAGTTCCCTGCGGTGCCCGCAGCGCCAGCATTTCCACCAACACCACCGGGACCAGCAGCGCCAGCAGTGCCAGCATTCCCAGCCGCACCCCCAGAAGTTCCGGGGAATGTATAAAGCACACCAAATACCGTGTTATTACCCGCGCTACCCGCTGCGCCACCAGTACCATTATTACCCGCAGTGCCGGAGGCTCCTGTGTTGCCCGCAGTACCCGCCGCGCCATTACCACCAGCATTACCCGGACTACCCGCTCCGCCAGAAGTTGCACCCGTACCAGCGTTACCTGCCGTACCAGTATTACCTGCGGTGCCATTGGCACCTGCGCTGCCCGGATTTCCCGGAGAACCTGCACCGCCAGCGGTGGCCCCAGTACCTGCGTTACCAGCAGTACCGGTGTTGCCTACAACGCCATTAGCACCCGCGCCTCCAGCGTTGCCCGGGGTTCCTGCACCACCAAGTGTACGACCTGTACCGGCGTTACCGTTGGCACCAGTATTTCCTGCTACACCATTAGCACCGGCACCACCTGCGTTACCCGGAGAACCTGCACTACCAAGTGTACGACCTGTACCGGCGTTACCGTTGGCACCAGTATTTCCCACGACACCATTAGCACCGGCACCACCTGCGTTGCCCGGGGTTCCTGCACCACCAAGTGTACGACCTGTACCGGCGTTACCGTTGGCACCAGTATTTCCTGCTACACCGTTGGCTCCCGCGCCGCCGGGGTTTCCTGCACTACCCCCAGTGGCTCCAGTACCTGCGTTACCCGCTGCGCCTGTAGGGCCAGCGGTACCTGCATTTCCTGCTGTGCCTGCGGAACCATTAGTATTACCAGTAGGAGCTTGGGCACCGAGAGCGCCGCCATTTCCACCCGAGCCTCCAGCTGCATTTCCCGCAGTGCCAGCTGCCGCAGAAGCACCCGGAGCAAGAAGGGTACCTCCCCCTCCACCACCACCGCCGCCGCCTCCGCCTCCGCCGCCGCCACCAGTACCTCCAGAAGGGCCAGCATTGCCCGGATTACCCGCGCCTCCACCTGCACCGCCATTGCCAGCGGCTCCGTTGTTTCCTGTGGTTCCCGTGTTTCCTGTAGCGCCTGCGTTACCGGGGTTACCTGCGTTACCTCGCGCTCCGCCTGCACCTCCGTTACCTCTGGCACCGTTGTTTCCGGGGTTACCAGAGTTACCTATCGCACCTGAGTTTCCTGCGTTTCCTGCGTTACCTCGCGCTCCGCCTGCACCTCCGTTACCTGCGGCTCCGTTATTTCCGGGGTTACCAGTGTTACCTGTTGAGCCTGCGTTGCCGGGGTTACCCGCACCACCCGCATTGCCTCCAGCGCCTCCGTTACCGGCTGCACCATTGTTTCCGGGGTTTCCTGAGTTACCAATACCACCCGCATTACCTGCGTTACCCGCAGCGCCTGCGTTTCCTCCAGCGCCTCCGTTACCAGCAGCGCCGTTGTTTCCGGGGTTACCAGAGTTACCAATACCACCCGCATTACCTGCATTGCCTGCAACACCTGCGCTTCCCCCAGCGCCCCCTGTGCCTGCGGCACCGTTATTACCGGGATTACCTGCGTTTCCTGCGCCGCCACTAGTACCAGCATTACCGGGGTTACCAGCCGTACCAGCATTACCCGGAGAACCTACACCCTGTATCGTTGCGATACGCAGCCCAAAGGGGGCAGTAAACGTCTGACTGCTGTTGATCGTGACGTTACCCGCTTGAATTAGCGTACGGGTGCGGAGCAAGGAAGCCAGTGCGGGCATTGGTTATCCTGCGGTCAGAGCGACGAGTTCTACCAAGTTAGAAGTTTTGATAGCGTCAAGGCCAAGCAGGCACTGATGCACCGTGCTATAGTCATCGTGACGCTCTTCGTAAATTACGAAGGGAAACTCTGTAATGTCTATATTTACTCCACCAAACGACCAAGTGCTGACGGCATCAAGTAACTCCTGATGCTGCGCTGGATCACCATAATGCAGGTGAGTATGGGGGATATTGTTATCTTGCATCCAAGCCAGCGCTTCTGCGCTGTCTGCGCCCGTCGAGGACAGACCAGTGTAAAGATAGATGTTTACGATACTTACAAGCATTAATAGTCTCCTTTATGGACTGAGGTTAGCAAGAGCTTGACCACCAAAAAACGTGGTGCCTCCGTCAACGGTAAAGAAGGTAATTACGTCAGTACGAAGGCCCGTAGTGGCAAGAACGGGTGATACGCTATCTGTAAACTTACAGCTAGCAGGATATGTTAAAAGACGGCTCCCTGTCGCATCTTGCTTAACGATAAGCGTAATTGAGAAAGAAACACCTGAAGTTGGCAGGTTGGAGAACGCCAGTGCTGTAGTGGACGTAGTCAAAGTAACCGTGAACACGTTAGCCGTGCTAAGATCAAGCGTGACAGTACCCGCAGACGGAGTAGCCGTTGTAAGAGTTTCGTTAAAGGATTGCAGCTTCTTGTTAGCTACAGTCTGGGCAACGTCAGTCATGACCGCACGTTCTGATGGGTATGACGAGAACACGCTAGACGTACCTGCAAGGGTAATTGCCCCGCCGCCTATGCTAGACGATAGGATCGTTGTACGTGCTAGCGTAGGGCCAGTCGTAGAATAGGTACCGATCCCTACTTCCCAAGCTGTACCGCTAGTAATCGTATAATATGTAGTATTAGTGTTACCAACAACCGCAAACGACTGAAAACCAGCTACGGCACCAGCAAGAGTTACCGTGCCAGTGCCTGTAGTGGTTGTCGTTTCTTGTACGCGGTTAGCAATAACAAGAGCCATTACGCAATCCTGATGATAGCCGAGGTGTTATTATTCGTTGGGAAAATGATGGTGAAGTCACCTGCCGTCGAAGTTTTATCCGAGCCAAAATCCAACACAGCCACAGAAGCATTAGTAAGCGTGGTGTTCGCCGTGCCGTTAGCCGAAGGAGTTGTGTTATAGATCAACGCACCGCGAGCCGTTATAGTTGCATTAGTGAACGTCAGGTTGCTGAAGGTTGTGAAACCTGTACCCGCCGAAGCCGAAGTGTTTGTAGCAGTCACACCGCCATTAACCAGCGCACCGCCGCCAGCGGTATAGTTTGTACCAGTGGACTCGTTGGTAGCCGTGTAGGCAGTTGTGTTAGCGTCAATAGAAGCCGACGAAGTGTACAACGCAAGTTTGTAGGCGTCGCCACCAGTGTTGCGGAAGTCGTGGACAGCCAGCAGAATTTCAGCTTTAAAACTGGTTGTCATAGCTTGGGTAATAGCCATTGGTATTCTCCTTAATTATCAATAAGTTTAACTAGCTCAGGAAACCCAGCTTCGGTAAACTTAGCTGCCAGAGTTACATTACGCGAGCGCATTCCCTCACGTATAAAGTAGATGAGTACTTCACGCAAGTTTTCTTGGAAGGCGCGAGCCTGATCCGCAATCACTGGGGGTGCGTTATCACCTACATCGATAATTTGATTAAGAGCACGATCAGCAAGCTCCTCTGCGGAAAAACCACGGTTATTCGTGGTCATGACCTGCACGGTGCCAAGGGCGGAAGAAAGTTCGTTAAACATTATACTACCTCACGGGCTGACGTATCTGTTGGGTCCGGTACATATCTTGACGATTCTTACCTTCACCGAGTTGTTTCAACATAGCAAGTGCTTCGTCATACCGTTTCTGGTATCCAGCTATAACATCTGCTTCACCTTTCATAAAGGTATATGCTTCCAGTAGGGAACCATAGAGCAGCACGCTGTCGAAGTTATCACCCAACCATGACGTACCAGCAGTGACAATGGACTGTGGGTAGTAGAAGTAATGCAGTTCGACTGCATAGTTCGCATCTGGTGTGGGGCCGAGGATATACGAGTTCTCATCGAAGAACGAGTAATGAGTTGGAATACCTGTAGCAGTTGGGTTAGGGAACGACTCGCGGATAAAGTTTACATCTTTATTGAGCAGGTAACTATAGTTGCCACTAGCGTCGATTACGGCCAACGAGAAGTTTGCAAGCCAATCAGTGGGCACTGCAAGGTATTTATTATTCACTGTGACGTTTCCGGTCACGTTTTTACGTAGGTCCAGCAACTGAACCATATTGTATACACGCTGCTCGGTCTCTTGAATAAACGTGTTGATCTGTTCAGTAGACGTAAGCGTCACGGTCCCCGTACCAGCGGAGTCCGTCCATGTAGTGTCGGGGAAGTCGTTTTCGACGTATCCCTTAATGGTTTCAAACAGAGTAGCGTAATTCATTAGCCCATCTTCGTGCTGCTGCTATTCCCACGGGTAGTGTTCTTAGTGCCACGGGTACGCAGTGTTTGAGTATTAGGGATATTGTTCGGATAGCCGTTGTTACCAAGACTGATCTCGGTGCCACCCTTCATATTGTGCGGCGGTGCGTAAACGCTGGCAGGACCAACTTCATTACCACCTTTTTTCATACTGAACTTAGCCATTCTTCACCACCTTAACTTCGTTGCTCGATACTGAGCGCACGGACTTCTTTTGGTTAGCGATCTTAGCAAGATTGCGCCCCAGCTTTATCATCTGTTCGTTGGTTTTACCACCCTTAGCCATAACTTACTCCTACGTTACTATCGTCACTGTACCGACTTCACCACTACCTACTAGCGTACTTACGAGGTCAGGCAAAGCTAAAGGATTATTTAACCCTACAGGACCCCACCCCCACTGTATAACACGACTACCATCACTAGGGCCACCAAAAGCTAATTGATTACTCGCTGGCACTTCACCTTGAGTTTTTATCTTAAGCCCGGTCATACCTGCCTGCCAGAAACTAACATCTGGACGCGGGTTACGTAGCGCCTGCGGGTCATCAACTGGATACATACCGATCTGAAGCTGCGGCTGGTCAGGCTCCCAACAAGTAGGGCACACAAGGATATTGGTGCTCTTGGTCTTGATGGTAATCTTCTTAAGCTGCTTGAGTTTATATCGCTGGCCGCATCGGTCGCATTCCGCGATTGCCCACTTACCAGAAGCATATGGATTAGGCATCGTACCTCCTAGATAAACATCTGGCGCGGAGCGATCCGCAACGGAGCCTTTTCGCGGTCTTCATCCGCAGCCTGCTGCCAAGCTTCATCATACATCTGCTTCAGCATCCCTGTACGTTCCATAGCGCCGGGGATTTTCATAGACAGGTAGTATGCTAGCCCAGCTACCATACAAGGGAGAAAGCGGAATGGTATATCTTGCGTGTTAACACCATCACCTGCGTCCTGCATACGGCGCAGTCGGTAGTAAAAGAAAGTATAATAGTTGCTTTGATCTGGGGCAGGCCA
>Ga0307379_10005954_pt1 | contig 16865 bp, 22 predicted proteins | sample UN2MG_FD_202237 | JGI IMG/M metagenome (GOLD analysis project Ga0307379, IMG submission 202237) | Soil microbial communities from Risofladan, Vaasa, Finland - UN-2 | ecosystem: Environmental > Terrestrial > Soil > Coastal area > Acid sulfate soil | place: Finland: Risofladan, Vaasa | collected... | reverse complement strand
GCTACAGCCAGTGTTACTGCTGGCGGCGTGATGGCCGCAGCGATGGGCGTCGGTGTGGCCGCGGCCGTCGGGATGGCCGCTGCTGCTGCCACAATGATGGCGGCTGCAGTCATCATGGCGGGGGTGGATGTCGGTCTCGGTCTCTTCGGTCTCCAGCATGGCGGCGTCGTGATGAAGCCGACGGTAGCCTTGCTCGGCGAAGCGGGGCCGGAGCGGGTGATTCCCCTTACCGGCCCCCACGCAGGCTGGGATGGGGCGGGCTTGGGCAGTCCCGTCGTCCTGAATCAGCGCGTGAACCTCTCGGTTGACTCTCTCGACGAGTCTGGCATACGCCGGTTGATGCGTCGGGGCCTTGGCGCTGTGGGGCACGAAGTCTGGCGGGCGAGAATGCGACGCGGAGGGGGCAGGAGGTGATACCGTGAGTCTGCCACCCATCAAAGAGTACCCCCATATCTTCGGTCCCGACGAGTACGAATGGGCCGAGCAGATATCGGCCGGCTTCCTGTCCCAGTTCGGCAGCGGCCGTTCTGTCATCGACGCGATGAGCGACCAGAGCGCGGAGCAAGATGACTACGTGCAGGACACGCAGGGGGCGCGCGTCATCGCGAGCGACGAGGCGGCGCACACCGCCGACGTGGTGATGTTCGCGGATGAAGTCTGCTTGGCGCATCAGGAACTCACGAACGACCCGGCGCTCCTGCCGGACTACTTCGCGCTGGACGCCAACCCGGCGAACTCGCCGCGGCATATGGCATGGCGGTTCACGGCGGGCCACAATGCTATTCCGAAGTTCCTTGAGCTCCAGCTTCGCTGCCAGAGCGACCTCGCGGTAGTGGCCGCGGGCCGGGCATGGGTTGCTATCTACCGCGACAATGGCATGGGCACCGCGCCGGGGGCGCTGCTGGTCACGATGGATTCCCGTGTGGGTGCGCGCATCCCGAATAGCACCTGGATTCTCTGCCTCCTATGGGCTGATTGGGAGGTGACGCTGGTTGCGGGCACGCGGTATTGGATCGCCGTCTGCACCTCAGACCCGATGGGGAGTGGGGGCCAGTGGGGTACGACGGACATGTGGGTGCGGCGGCGCGATGATGTGTTCCCCCTCTTCGCCGACCCCACTGTCATGGACACGGCGAGCGATGACTTCCCGAGCGGCGGGGCCTACTCCTCGCATGTTGACCGGCGGCCCTGGTTCCGATTGTATGAGTGCCGACACACCCTGAACGATGTACCCATGGCGGAGAACGCTACTGCCCCGAGCCGAGGGGAGCTCGTGTCCATGCGGCGCATCCAAGGCATGCATCCACAGCGGGAGATCATCGGCCCGTTTGCCGGACAGACGGCGGGGCGAATCTATACGACTCCGCGGACTGGCGGCGGGGCTGGGAGCTTCCAAATCTTCACCCCCGGCAGCATCCCCTTCGCGGGCGCGAGCGGGGTACTGACTGAGGATAACCCGAACCTGTTCTGGGATGACGCGGCCAACCGGCTGGGGATCGGGACGAATGCGCCGGCTACAGCCCTCCATGTTTATGGGGCCGCCAACATCAGGGCAACCATAGAGGCTACCGACAGCGCATCGTATGCCATCTATGTCCTGGGCACGGACAATTCGACTACGGCCGCCTTTATAACGGCCTACGGTTCGACTCATGCAGGGCAAGCAAACGAACTCGCATTCAAGAACAACTACGGCCTGATCGCCTTCTACCCGGGTACCGCGGGTGCAACAACCCGCCGGATGGCACTGACGAACACGCCGCAACTTCTCGGCAGCGATGGAGTCGTGGCGAGTCCGTTCTATTCATTCGCCACGGAACTGGGTATGGGCATGTACCGCGTCGCCCTGAACCAACTCGGCTTGGCGGCAGGCGGGGTGCTGGCGCTGACCCTAACGAATACGCCGCAGGCGCTCCTGCGAGATGGAACCGCTGCACTCCCCGGTTTGGCATTCGGGAGCGAGACTGCCCTGGGCATCGGGCGCGCGGGGGCAGGCACGGGTGGTCTCGCGGCGGGCGGGGCCTATCAGTGGTACTGGACAGCAGGTGCGTTCCATCCCGTGCTCGACAACACAGAGACGCTTGGGATTGCGGGGGCAGGCATCGCAGGACTCTACTTCTCGCTGGCAAATGCGGTGGCCTTATTGACGGCCGGGGAGATGCGCGCTTACAGCGTTGAGAGAAGTGTAGACTGGTCTTGGGGCCAGCAGATCCGCGGCGGCGGCCGCCTGACCACGAAGGACACGGTCGCCAGCTTTGACGGCGCGGCTGGCAACTTCGACAGCGGCGTAATCGCCTCGGGGTCTTTCGCTAGACGGAAGACTTGGAGCTTCCGGGCTTCCGGTCAAGTGTTTCTCAGCGGTGCCGTCGTGCCAACGATTGATGTCCAGTTGCATGATACCGTTGGGCTGGTCGCATCCCTGGTTTCTACGGCGTGTGGCGGCGGACCAGCTGGCGGCGCGGACTGTGCATGGCAAGTCGAGGGGATGATAACTGAGTATGCGACCGGAGAATGGGCTGTTGACGGTTGGAAGATCGCGGCCGCCAAGCGAACCGGCCCTATCAACAACCAAGACATTAACCAATATGTGATGGGCGGTACGGTGCCAGTCGCTCGCAATGCGGGCCGCAACCATTTCATCCGAATCGCCTTCACGAACTGTCAGGCCGTCGGGACCACGTACTGCTACCAGTTAGCCGGGGGCGTCAATGTCATCTGAGCATTGGCGAGACGCCGGGGATCTACCCTCTGCCGCGCGACCACGACCCCGTCCTGGTTCGCCCTGCCGGCCACCCATACTGAACACTCGCGGGTGGCGTTTAGCCTCCCGTACATCGACGGCGGCCTGAGGAACCAGGAGGGCGATGAGAATTGCGGCGAGGAAAATCAGCAGAAACAGTCCGACGGTAAGATGCCTCATCGTTCCTACCTCGCCGCCCATTATAGCACAAAGGAGATGAACCCATGAGCAAGCGAAAGACGAAGGACGAGATGGCCGCGAAGGCCACCAAGGCCACCAAGGCCGCAGAGGCGCCGCCCGCGCCGCCGATGCCGACCGGGCAGGAACGACTTGAGCGTGTGGTCGCCTTCATGCGAGAGGAGGGCGTGGACTTCCGGGCCCTTCCATTCCGCATCCTGGCGGGCATGCAGGGCACGTTCATTGCCGATGTGATGGCGGTAGACACTCGCACGGGCCGGCCCCTAGAGCGGGGGTGAGGGCGTGTGGGGGCGCGGGTTCAAGGGCCACATCCGATGCGAGGTCTCGCCCGCCCCGCGTCATTCGGAGTGAGTCCTGTTCCCTACGCCAAGCCCGCGCCCCCGACCAAAGAGGAGAGACGGTATGGACGAACTCGGCGAACCGAAGCGGTGTGGCGGGTGCGGCCATGTGGTGGTCTGCTCGTGCGTGACCTGCCCGGCCTGCCACCAGCCGAGACTCCGACCCCTCACCGAGGGCGAGCTCGCCGTGTGGGAGTCGGTACGGCAGGAGTGCGAGCCGGAACTGGCGGCCCGGGCGGTGACGGTGCGGTGCGGGATGTGAGGGCCCCTCGGGCGTGTGGGCCCTCCGAAAGTTGTCGACGTAGAAAACTTCTCACCTACGAGGCCCCTCGTGCGTGTGGCGGGAACCCCACAAAGAATCTGAGAGGAAGAAGGAACCGGAGCGGGGACGTGGTATACTGAGAGTGCTATGGGACACCTGGGTATCCCGAAAAGTGTTGATCTAAGAACTGTGGCCCGTCGCGTGTGTGCGGGTGCCGACTCCTACCCAGGTGTCCCGGCGCTCATACTATCGCGGCGGGCCTTCTTTATGGCCTGCCCGGAGAGGACACCTGGGGATGGAAAGGCGACAGCAGGCGACAGAGAAGGGAGAGGACCAGCAGGAGCAGGACGCGCACGAGGATCGCGCACCATACCTCGAAGTCGTGACGGACTGGGTGAAGGCCGTTGATGCGCTCGACACTGAGGACTGGCCGGGCGATGAGTTGCTGGGGATGTGGGAGTCGGACCCTATCCGGCCGAGCGGGTTGCAAGAGCAGCGGTTCGGCATTCTCGGTCCTGTACTGTCCGAGGATGGCTTGAGCATCGGACTAGTGGTAAGCGCGAGGCTGCGCAACTACCTGGGCGCGGACTACGGGCCAGGAGGCTGTAGGTTCTGGCTCTCTCGGGCCGACGCGCAACGGCTCGGATTGGCGCTGCTGAAGCAGGGGCCCTCCGGCATAACGAGCGTCGGCGAGTCGCAGGCGCTACGGGTTCCGCCGGAGATGAGGCTGTAGGGACATGCGGGGCCGGTCGGCCGAGGAACCCTATGCGCCCCGGCGAGACTTGTCTTGACAAGACGGATGTAGTGCCCTACACTGGCGGGGGGTCGGCGCAGATAGGGCACTACAGGAGGCAGCATGGCATTCGTGAGAACGAAACAGGTGCTGGGGCGTCCGCGGTACTACTTCGTGGAGAACCGACGCGAAGGCAGCAAGGTCCGGCAACGTGTTCTGGCGTATTTGGGACAGTGCCGGACATTGGACGAGGCTATCGCCCTACAGGCGGAATACACAGAGCGGCTTCGCGATGAAGTTCTGAAGTGGCGGGGGGACTCGCGGCTTCGGCGGCCTCCAGCCAGATACGCCCGGTGCGTGAGGCAGTCACGGCAAGGGCGGGAATGGGCTGTCTACATGGGAGCGAAGCAACAGCGGGAGAAGGTCCGACGTAGGGTGTCGAGAGCGGGGAACCGGATGCGGCGCCTGAGGGCCGCTAAGGTAGCAGCCAAAGACTAGCATACCGGGGCCGGTTGGCGAGGAAGCTCACCACTCGCCTCGCTGACCGGCCCTCAAAAGGAGTGGTGACGTGGCAAAGACCAAGGACGAGACGAAGACGAAGCTGAGGGCGGCGATCTACACCCGCGTTTCGACGGAACGGCAGGCGGGTGAGGATAAGACCTCCCTCGACATGCAGGTGCGGCGCTGCGAGGAGAAGTGCAAGGCCGAGGACTGGGAGATCATTGCCCACCACCAGGACGCCGGCATATCGGGCGAGACAGTGGACGGGCGCCCTGGTATCCGCAACGCGCTGATCGACGCGGCGGGCGGCAAGTACGACGTCCTCGTGGCCTACACGCAGGACCGGCTCGGCCGGAGTTCGGAGGCGTTCGCGCAGATCGGCGGGACGCTGAAGGCGGCGGGCGTCCTCCTGGCGACGTGCGACCGGGGCCTGGTGGACTTGACCATGCCCGAGGACAGGTTCACCTACAACATCTTCGCGGCCGTCGCCGAGTACGAGAAGGAGCGTATCCGCAAGCGCGTGGCCGACGCCCGGAAGGAACGGCTCGACGCCGCGCGGTTCGCCTCCCGCATGGACCCCTACGGCTACGACTGGAACTCCACGGACAAGCGGCCGGAGGTCAACGAGGCGGAGGCGCCGACCGTCAAGCTGATCTTCGACCTCTGCCTGCAGGGCCTCTCCCTCGTCGAGATCGCCGAGAACCTGAGGGCCCGGGCGATCCCCAGCAGGAGCGAAACGGTGTGGGCGGCCGCGCAGGAGCAGAAGGCCGAGGAGGGCAAGCGGCGCCCGAACCCAAAGCCGTCGCGGCCGTGGGGACCCTCGACCGTCGGCGTCGTCCTCCGCAATAGCTCCTACATGGGCGAATGGATCCTCCAGCAGAAGCCCCTTATCGTGGCGAAGAACCCGCCCCGCGCGATCATAGACCGCGAGACATGGGGACAGGCCCAGAAGGTGATTGCCCGGAACCGGAAGCGGCGCCGGCAGCATCTCACGCGTGACTTCCTGCTCGGTGAGGGCATCATGGTCTGCGGCGAATGCGGCGGGACTATGACGGGCCGGGAGGGGGAGCGCGGGCATCGGTACTACGTCTGCAACCGGGCGGTGCGGAAGGACGAGAAGAGCGAGGCGTGCAATGCGCGGCAGTACATCCGGGCGGAGAGAGTCGAAGATAGGGTCTGGGGCCTGGTCGAGGAACTGGTGGAGAATCCCGAGGCGGTCGAGGCGTACCTGAAGGATGCCAAGGAGGTCAACGTCGCGGGACTCGAAGAGGAGAAGGCGCGGATACGCGACAAGGCCGCAGGCGAGAAGACGAAGCGGAAGCGCCTCCTCAAGATGCACGTCGAGGGGTACATGCCAGCCGAGGAGTTCAAGGCCTGGGCAGACGACTTCGCCGACGACCAACTCGGGCGGGAGATTCGGTTGCGGGAAATTGACCAGGCCCTCGCCGAGTACGATGCGCGGAGCCTGACGGTGCGGACGGTGCAGCGGGTCCTCGCTGATATCTCTGACCGCATGGACACACTCAGCGTCGAAGAGCAGCGCGGCGTCCTGAAGCAGCTACTCGTACACGTCACGTTCCGCGGTGCTGACCACGCGAAGCCCGTCCTGGTCGAGTGGGCGGGGGAGGCCATCCTGCCCTCCGGCGCCGGTAGTAGGTTGCGCGTCGGAGCGGAGGAGCGCGCACAAGGTAGCACTCCAGTCGGAAGCGACTCGGGTGAGCAAGCCGGGCGATCTATGCCTCCAGGTCGCCCGGCTCCGCCTTTGGCCGATGGGTTCGACTATGCCCGGATGCAGGCGGAGTTCCCCCTCGGCACGGAACTGCGGACGCCGACGGGTAGGGTCCCGGTCGCGGGAGAAGGGAGTTAGCATGGACACGAAGCGACCACAGGGCCCGCCGCCGGACGAGCGACCGCGGTACGTCATACGGGAGTTCGGGAAGGGGACCAAGCACGCGGAGGAGATCCACGACGTGGCCGGCCTCTCTGGTCCCTTCCACGGCTGGCTCTTTGTGAGCATGCCAGAGAAGGGCATAGACCGTAGGCACCCAGCCGGGCAGATCAAGCTCCGCGAGAGCAGGGACGTGAAGGGGCTTCACCGGGAAATCAAGTATCAACTCGACCGGGCCGAACGCTTGCACGGGGTGCAGGCTGAGCGTCCCGCCTACGTCGAAGTGTGGCAGGGCGATCCCTCGGAGGGGCGAGGGCACCGTGGTCGCGGTCGTCGTGGCCACGGTCGCCGGCCCGCCTGAAATTGTATGAGAAACTGACCAAGAGCGGTATACAAACTGCCGCATAGAGGGTATACTGGAATTGTGATATGAGCGCGGGGCTAGCCAATCCCGCGCTGTCGGACGGCGGAGGCAGATGTAACCCTCCCCGGCCCTGAGGGCGTTCGCGCTCCCTGTAACGTGCAGGGGGCGTTCTTGATGGCCATAGAGAAGGAGCAGTCTCCCCTCAGCGAGGCGATGGAGGCGATCGGCCTTCGGCAGTCGGACCTCGCTGCCCGCCTCGGCGTCTCTCAGGTTTCGGTTTCCCGATGGTGCAAAGGTGAGCGGGCCGCGCCGCGCGCCGCCTTCCTCGCGCTTGGCCTTGATACCGGCGCCGAGCTCGAACGAGAACACCGCCGATGGCTCCGCGAGCACAAAGGCGGTCGGCATGGTGATGCCTTCCTCGTCGAGGCGATCCTCCCGCCAGGCGTGACCCCCGAGCAGGCCCGCGCCGCTGCGCTCGGCGCGATTGGCCGGCTGGCTGAGGCGGCAAAACCGTGAGCGCGCTTGGGCAACCGCAACCGCCCCAGGACCTCGACTCCGAGCAGGCCATCCTCGGGGTGATGCTCCTCGAGCGCGAGGCCGTGGTGGAGGCGACCGCTACCCTCACCGCGGCGGATTTCTACCACGAACCGCATCGCATCCTCTTCGCTTTGATGGCCCACCTCGCCGACGAGGGCCCCCTCGACATAGTGACGGTGCGTGGGCGACTCACTGAACGCGATGAACTGGTAGCCGTGGGCGGGCCTCCATACCTCGCCGAGCTAATCGAATTGGCCCCTACAGGTGCGATGGCGAAGCGATATGCGGGGAACGTCAAGCGCACTGCGATCCGTCGCCGGCGCTGGCTTGCGGCATTGCGCTTCAGCGAGAACCCGATGGACGCCGAGGCGGAGATCGCCCTAGCTGACGCGTTCTCAGAGGTAGAGCGGGCCGTCGAGGCGGTAGGGTGGGCGGAGGTCGCGGACACGTCGCCGGATATCGGCTGGCTCGTGGAGGGCCTTGCCTTTCGAGGTGGGCTGACCATCCTCTCGGGACCGGGCGGCGCGGGGAAGTCTTACCTCGCCCTCGCCCTCGCCCATGCAGTCGCGAATGGATCGCACTGGCTGGGACAGTTCCCGGTGAAGGAGTCAGGCCCGGTCGTCTACGTGGATGCGGAGCGCGGCCGCCTGCTCATGGGCCGGCGTCTGCGTGAGATCGAGGTCTCCGCCGGGCGGCCCAGCGATGTCCACTTCGTCTTCCGACCCCCGAAGCTCGATCCAGCCTTCCTGCGTTCCCTGGCGCGGGAACACAAGCCCGCGTTGATGGTCCTCGATTCCCTCTCCCGCCTCCTGCCGGACGGCGTAGACGAGAACTCCAATGCCGCGATGACGGTCGCCCTGGAGTCGGTCCGGTTCGTGGCCGAGGAGTTCGGGACCGCCCTCTGGCTTCTCCACCACGACCGCAAGCCGCAGGCATTCCAAGACAACGCGGGCGCTGCTCGGGTGCGGGGTGCCTCTGCCATCGTGAACGTCGCCGACGTGGTCCTCTGCGCTTCCCAGGACGCGGAGGGGCGGATCATCGTCCAGACGGCAAAGACGTGGTTCGGGGACCCTATCCCCACCTTCGCGGCCCGCTTCACGCAGGACCCGGACACGGATGCTGTCGCCCTCCTCTTCGACGGGCAGCTCGAAAACCGGGCGACACAGACGGAACTCTGCCGACAGATCGTGCTCGAAGCCCTCGCACAGGGCGCCCGGACCCGACAGGAACTCTTCGTGCTCGTCGAGCGGCAAAGCGTGGGCAGGCGGACGGCGATAAGAACACTCGCCGACCTTGAAAAGGCAGGGCAGATCCAACCCGGTAACCGGGGTAAGGAACGGACATGGTCGCTCGCCCAGTAAGCAAGGTACGAATGCCATACGTGTGCCAAGACGTGTGCCACCCGAAAAGCTACGAATGCCAAGTGCCAAGTGCCCCTATAGGGAAACCGATGGCACTCGTTCTCACTCCTACGAATGCCATACGTGTGCCATACGAATGCCATGCTGGCAAGGCCCCGGGAACCGGCGGGAACGCCGCCCTTTTGAGGGGGCGGCACCTCCGCCATGCGGGTTCCCTGCGCGACGGATGGCCAGGGAGGCTGAGGGTATGAGCACAGTGATGCGTCAGGGAGTCACCGATACGCCCGGCGCGGCATTCGTGGACGTTGTCTTCCATGACGGGAACGGGTCTTCTACCCTTTCCGAGGTCTGGAAGTGGACGAAGGAGGGCATGGTCTTGCTCTACGTCAACCGGGAAACGCTCGACAGACACCTGGTCTATGACCGGAATGGAAACGTGCCGGGCCCCCTGCCGGGAGAGGTGCAGGCGTGATGGATGTGAGGCGCTACAAGAGGCGCAGGGGAAGGCGGGCCAGTACCCGGACAGGCAGGCCAGAGGGCATTCTGAGGGGTGTGGGGCGCCACTATGACAGGTCGTGTGCTGGTGCGGTGTTTATAACAGGCAGGCCGCTAGTGCGTGAGGTGGTCCTGCCGACTACAGGAGTAGTCAAGTGATCGGCGAGAGTGTGTCGGGTGACGGGCACTGCAAGGCTAGAAACAAGGCGGGCGGGCCATGTCGGGCGCCTGCGATGCGGGGCATGGACTACTGCCTCATGCACGATCCGACAGAGAGTGGGGTGCGGCGGCGGAAGGAGATGCAGACGCGGGGCGGGGCGACGACGACGAACCGGCGCAAGCTCCTATTGGGCATGATCGACTTCAGTTCGGCGACGAGCACGAGGATCTTCTTCGAGACGCTGGCGAGGGCCTGCCTTCGGGGAGAGGTGGCGCCGGCCCTGGCGCGGGACACGGCGGCGATTGCGAAAGAGGCCGTGCTGGTGCGGCAGGGCGAAGAGGCTGAGGCACGTCTTTCCGCGGTCGAAACGGCACTCCAGGCGCTGGTAGAGCGGCGGCCGCGGCAGGCAGGGGGTGAGGCAGTATGAGCGCGCTTCCTCGGCGTCTGGGGGCGATAGAGGGGCTGCTGGAGGCCTTGGCGAGCGAGGACGAACTGCGCGAGCGCGATGCTGGGCGCTATGACTGGCGGGCGACGGCGCGGCCGGAGCAGATCGAGCCCGATGGCGACTGGACCGTTTGGCTCCTCCTCGGCGGTAGGGGGTCGGGCAAGACCAGGGCGGCGGTTGAATGGCTGAGAGAACAGGCAGCAGAACCTGGTCGGCGCCTGGCGATAGTGGCGCCCGTAGCCAGCGACCTGAGAGACATCTGCGTCGAAGGTGCGAGTGGTATGATCGCCTGTAGTCCACCTTGGTCGCGGCCCGAGTACCAGCCTAGCCTGCGACGGCTGACCTGGGCGAACGGCACAACCGCGCTGTTGGTGTCGAGCGACGAACCCGAGCGGCTGAGAGGCCACAACTTTGACGCGGCCTGGTGTGACGAACTGGCGAGCTGGCGGCGGGGGCGGGCGAGTTGGTCCAACCTGATGCTGTGTCTGCGGCGGGGTGAGCGGCCTTGCGTGGTGGTGAGCACGACGCCGAAGCCAATCTCGTTGATCGGCGAACTGCTGGAGGGCGTAAAGTCAGGGCGAACGGCGCTGTCGCAGATGAGCACATGGGACAACGAGGCGAACCTGTCGCCGGCCTTCCTCACCGAGATCGCGGGGCAGTACCGGGGGACAAGTCTCGAAGCACAGGAGCTTGATGGGACATACCTGGCTTCCCTACCTGGCGCGTTGTGGAAGTCGGAGGTATTCCGGCATGGCCCTCCGCCCGAGACCTTCGAGCGCGTCGTGGTAGCGATAGATCCCGCGCTGACTAGTGGTGACGAGGCCGATGAAACGGGCGTCATGATAGTGGCGCGGGATGGGAACGGGCAGGGCTGGGTGCTGGGCGATCTCTCTCTGCGCGGCACGCCGGCGCGGTGGGCCTCGGCTGTGGTGCGCGCCTGTCGGGACTTCGAGGCCGACATGATCATCGCCGAGGCGAATGCGGGCGGGGAAATGATCGAACACACGCTTCGCAGCGTGGACGAGGACCTGCCGACGGTCGAACTCGTGCATGTGAGCAAGTCGAAGGCGCAGCGGGCAGAGCCGATCTCGCTGCTATATGAACAGGCGCGCGTGACGCATTCGGCAGACGCCGACCTGGAGGACCTCGAAGAGCAACTCTGTTTGCTCGCTCGGGACGGGTACGGCGGTGCGGGTTCACCCGACCGGGCAGACGCGGCGGTGCTGGGGCTCACCTATCTGAACTTCGGGGATGGCGCGAGGTCAACCCTATCAGTGCCGACACAGGAACAGCAGGACGAGCTCTTCGCCGACCTGTACCTCGGGCGCTGGTGGGAGATTACATGAGGGCACGGCCATGAGCGGACACATCAGGCGACCGGCGTGGGGAAGGTGCGCGTTGCGTTGCGGCCTGTTCAGCGAGGAGAAGTGCGGGCGCTGTCCGATACCGGGGGAGCGGGGAGAACCGCGGTGCCCGATATGCCGGGCGCGGCTGTACTACGTTGAGTACGTGAAGGAGACGGGGCGAGCGCGGTGGGGGTGCGAGTCGAGGGAGTGTGCCGCGGTGGTGACGGTTCCGACGGCGGACCCGACGCAGGAGGCGGCAGCAGAGGCGGAACTGCGAGAGGTGAAGCGGCAGAACGGGAGGCGGCGACAGGCTATGTCGCGGGCACGCAGGCGGGTGCGGGAAGCGGCGATTCCGGCGGGGGTGGGGGATGGGGGCTGAGGTGTCACACAAAGTGCCTCTCCACGGGCAAGCCAGGGGCATTGGCGGGGACGTTGGGTGCGGGGGTAGTGGTGCGGTACTGCGGAGCGGTGAGAGGGCCGCTATGGAAGCTCTAGCGGCTTGCAGACACGAGGTCTGGAGCCTGGACGACGGGGGATTGCGGTGCGCGGCATGTGGCGGTCGTCCCTTCGCCGACGACTTCCGGCCGCAGGTGGAGGCGGATGCAGAGGTCGGCATGTCGGGGAAGACGCTGGAGAAGGCGACCCCTCTTCGGCGGAGCGGGTGGGGCCCGTGGGGGCGGCCGTGGACATAGGGGGTGAGCGATGACGGTGCGATGGATGGTCTGCGATGCCTGCGGCAGGTTGTGTCTCGCGCAGGATGGGGTGGATGGCGTGAGTCTCTGCGCGAAGTGCGGCAGCCCGATGCGATTCGCGACCCCTGCCGAGGAGGCGGTGGGGGCACTGAAACTCGGGAGGACTTACGACCCATGAACCGGGAGGTGGCTGACATGACATGGACTGCGACGGAGGCTCTGGCGCTGGCGTCGATTTCGCGGGACGGGGTCGGGGCGCTGACCGACACGGAACTGCGGTGGGGTTTCCGGTTGATGGTGACGCCGGAGGGGATACGGGTGCAGGATGGGAGTGGGATGGTCGCGGGTGAACGAAAGGCCAAGTCCGCCTTCGCCCGCGTGGTCAAGGCCGACGACGAGCGCCAGACGGTCGCCGGGGTCGTCTATATGGCCGATGATGAGCAGGTGCGCGCCTGGGTTGCGAAGGGTTCCCCAGAGGACCGCAAACCCGACGTGGTAGACACGCAGGGCGACTGGATTTCGGAGGCCAACCTGCGGGAGAGCTTCGATGGGTTTATGCGGCACATCGACCAGGTCGCGCGCTCGGGCGATTCGCGGCCCTTTGGCCTCTCCCATCGGATGCTGCGCGAGGACATGACGCTCCTGCAATCCGCCCTGCTGCGCAAGGGCAGCCACTGGCCAGAGGCAGATTCGCCCCCGCTGACAGCGGCACTGAACTGGGTGCAGGAGAATCGCTTTGATACGCCGGCAGCCGAATGGGAGAAAATCAAGGGGACGATAGAGGCGGAGGGCGGATGGTCCCTGGAGGGAGTGGCCCTCAAGTGATGGCGAAGAGCGTCGAGCTAGTCGCGCTGGACTGACCAGACGGACATATCAACGGAGGTGGAAGACGATGGGAAAGCAGATGGCGCAGGAGCAGGGCGTAACGGCGACCGCGGTCTCGCAGGTGCAGCGGCATTTCTGTGAGGAGTGCGGCGTGACGGTCGAGCTGGACATGCTGGGCGGCGGTACTACTGCCCGGTGCGGCGAGTGCGGTTCGATACTTCGCCCGTTCGTTGAGGAGAGGGCCTTCTGCCGTATCTGCGGCCGCAGTGGTCGGCCGGGCTACGGGTTTTGCTCCTCGCAGACCTGCGGAGGTCGGATGATTTCACGGGCGCAGTTCGAGCAGGAAAGTCGAGAATGGCGCGCCTGGGATTTGGTCGGGACGGTGAACCTCTCGCAGGAGGAGTTCCGCATTTGGGCATTGACGCACTTGCCCGAGGGCGGTATTGAGGCCTTGCGGGCGATTCGCACTCGACTGCTCGCCGAAGACGCGGCGGCCGCGGTGAGTGCCCATGCCTGAGATGCGAAGGGATGGTGGGAATGGGATTCAAAGCGACAACGAAGGAGGTGGTGACGATGGCTGAGACTGCATTGGAGGAAGCGGAAAGAAGGGGACGATTGCTCCTGGCGAAAGGCGACGTGACGAGCCTGGATGAGGGGATTCGGCTGGTGCTCGACAGCGACCCCGCGTTGTATGAGCGGTTCCGGGCTGAGTCCTTCAGCGAGAGCTACGCACGCGAACTGATGCGCCCGAGGGCGACCCCGGAGCAGCCGAAGGCGGCCTCGACGGACGTGGCCAAGGCGGCGAGGACGTCGCGGGTGGATGCCTTCTGGGGTTCGATTGACCCGTTGCTTGAATGGTGGGTTAGGAAAGGGCAGGCGCCCGACAAGGACGCGGCCTTCCGGCAGTTGTGCGACGACTATCCTGATCTGCATGCGCTGTACCGGCAAGTGAGTTCGTGATGCGGGATGGTGCTTCACCTCCTCCATATGCGGCGCGCTTCGACCTTCGCAGGGGGCGCGTTGCTCTGGCCGGGCACGGCAGTCTTGGCCCTGCTTGTGCCCGGCCTTCGAGTGCGAAGGTGGGGATATGACTCCGCCCACGAAGGGAGAGGACGATGACGCGCAAGGTTGACTTGGATGCACTGTACGTCATAGAGGGGCTCGAACTGACCCTCGGCGGGAACACCTACACCGTCGCGAGTCTGAGTGCCGGGCAGATCCTGGGCTTGCAGGAGGCCGTCGAAAAGCGCACCGAGGCGGGTGCGATAGAGGCCCTCTTCGGCATACTCGGGGCGCTCGGGGTGCAGCGGGAAGAGCTCCTGACTTGGGATTTCCGCGTGATGTTGGCCGCGGCGCGGGTCCTCATCGAACACTTCACCTCAGTGCAACAGGTAGCGGCGCAAACGGGGCAGAGTGCTGAGGTGGCAGAGGTTGACGCTAGTATAGTGAACTGAGACGGGCGGGGAAGGAGGTGGGGATATATGACTGCGACCATGGGCGGGATGGGCGGCTACAACGTCGGCGCGGTGGTGGCGACGATCCGGCTGAATACGGCAGAGGCCATCAAGGGCGCCGACAAGTTCACGGCCACCGTCAAAGGCATGGCCGGAAAGATACAGGCCCATGCCCTACAGATTCAGGGCCTCGGCCTTGCCCTGACCGGCATAGGTGCTGGCGCGGTGATGCTGGGGAAGCAACTCGTCGGCGCGGCAGGGCAGATGGAACGGTATCAGGCGCAGTTCGAGGTGCTGACTGGAAGTGTCGAGGCCGCGCAGGAGCGGATTCAGAAGCTCGTGGCATTCGCCGCGAAGACCCCCTTCGACCTCCCCGGAATCATCGAAGCGGATAAGCTCGTGCAGGCCTTCGGTCTCGACCTGGGCGGCCTCGAAAAGACGATGACGACGTTCGGGGACGCGGCCGCCGCGATGGGTATCGACATCAGCCAGGTGATTCGGAACTTCGCCAAACTCCAGGCGGGTATGTTCGACATGGCGGAGATGGCCCCCCTCGGAATCACTCGCGACAAGCTCCGCGAGTTCGGCGTGCAGTTCACGAAGACCGGCGAGGTCATCAACCGTGAGGACCTCTTCCCGGCGGCCATCAAACTCATCGAGAAGTTCGCGGGGACGATGGACAAGGTATCGCAGACGACGGAGGGGGCACTGTCGAACCTCGGCGACTCCTTCTTCCAGCTCAAGGCCACCTTTGGCGCGACCGTCGCGCCGATAGTGCAGGAATGGGTTCGGAGTACGACCACGGCGATTGAGGGCGTACAGAAGTGGGCGACGGCGAACCCGGAATTGACGGCTACGCTCGTTCAGGTCGGCCTGAAGATCGGACTCGTCTGTGCCGCGTTGGGGCCGTTTCTGATCTTGCTTCCAAGCCTTGTATCGGGCATAGGTCTAGTCGTCGCGGCCATCACCAGTCCCATCGGCCTCATAGTCGCACTCTTGGCGATCATCCCCGCTTCCATACTGGCAGAGAAGGCCCTAGATGCCTATACGGCTGCGGTTCATCGCGCCGCCGAAGTTCGCCTGCTGGCTCCAGCCGCGTTGCTGAAGCAAGTGAAGGATGCGGAGGCAGTCTTCGAGGCGTACTCTATCGCCCTTTCGCATCAGGCAAAGCTGGAGCTTGACTCCGGGAACACGCTCAAGAAGAGCAATGAGCAGTGGCTTCTTCGCAAGAAGTACGTGGGCGAGGCGACGAAGGAGGAGATCGAATACCTCACGCAACTGAATACCGTCCGCTACTGGACAGATGAGTATTCGAAGGCCCAGGAGAAGGCGAACACGGCGGTATCTGAGTTCACAAAAGGAAGTGAGGCGGCTGCTGGAGGAGGCGCTGGAGGAGGTGCGGGCGGCAAGGGCGTCAAGTTGCTGGCGACGCGCCTGGAAGAGGCGGCGAAGAAGGTCAAGGAGTTGCGGTCGGAGGTCGCTCGCCTACCCGCCGGGAAGACGGCTTGGGCAGAGGCGACGGAGGATCTCAACGAGGCCCTGGCGGAGTTCAACCGACTGCTGGCCACCTCCTCGGATGACATCGAAGCGATCCTCCCGCTCTTTGATCGCTGGGCGCGGAGCATATGGGCGATAACACAGACTCATCGCAGCCTCACAGGCATTGCCCCTGTGTCAGAGGGTGTGGTCCGCGCCTATAACGCGATGACGGCGGCTGCCCGTGCCTTCGCAGACGAGACAAAGCCGATGGAGTTCAAGCGCGCCCCCTATGTGATGCCCACCCTCGAAACGACGGACATCACCCTAACGCGGGAACGCTTGGCGGAGCTGTACGAAGAGTGGAAATACGCGTCGGACGAGAGACGACTGGTGATTGAGGCGGAGATGACCGCGATCACCGACAAGCTCGGGGAACTCAAGCCGAAGATGAAGACGGTCGCCGATGCCGTCTCAAGCATCTGGCTCAATACCTGGGCCCGCATCGAGAACACTTTTGCGGATGTGATCTTCGGTACCATGAAGGGGATCGGTGACCTCGCCAAGTTCGCGCAGAGCGCGTTCGATGCCATCCTCCAAGCCTTAGCGCAGATATGGGCGAATAAGGCTATGGTCTGGCTGGCCAAGGGCGGCGGTATCGGTGACATCGTTGCTACCATCAAGGCCTCGCCTGAGTTGCTTCAGGCCTTATCCTATTTCGGAGCGGGCGTCACAGTCTTTGAGGCCGCTTCGGGAAACTGGGTTAGGGCCGCAGTTTCGTTGGTTGCGACCATCGCGCTTCAGAGGATGGCGGCTGCCGCGCAGGTCTCAGCGGCGGCAGGACAGGCATCGGCTGCAGTCACTCAGGTGGCTGCAGCTACCAGTAACAGCGTCGCGGCTGGGATAAGTACCGTAGCCGCTACAGCCAGTGTTACTGCTGGCGGCGTGATGGCCGCAGCGATGGGCGTCGGTGTGGCCGCGGCCGTCGGGATGGCCGCTGCTGCTGCCACAATGATGGCGGCTGCAGTCATCATGGCGGGGGTGAATGTC
>Ga0307379_10005953_pt1 | contig 16865 bp, 23 predicted proteins | sample UN2MG_FD_202237 | JGI IMG/M metagenome (GOLD analysis project Ga0307379, IMG submission 202237) | Soil microbial communities from Risofladan, Vaasa, Finland - UN-2 | ecosystem: Environmental > Terrestrial > Soil > Coastal area > Acid sulfate soil | place: Finland: Risofladan, Vaasa | collected... | reverse complement strand
ATGCTATTGATAATACAGAAAACTAAGAACTAATGGATGTAACTAGCCTAACCTTTGGAATAAAAGATGTTGTAGCAATTGTAGCAGCTGTAATCTCTATAGTGAGTTTTATATTTGCTATGAAGCACTCTAATGAGAAAAACAAAACAAGACTACTAACTGCTGAGAACAAGATCCAGGAACATGTTGCTGCTAATAAAGAGGCTCTTACTACATTTAAGACAGAAGTAGAGGAGAAGTTTATGCATGCTAGAAATTCTAAAAAAGCCAATGTTATGAGAATATATGAAGATCTAACCAAAGTGGAAGAAAGCTTCCAGGATGAAATTAAGGAGATCAAATCTGAGCAGAAGACCGCTCATGATAAGATGAGTACTAAACTAGATACCCTATCAACTCAGATGTCTACTATGAACAGTAGCTTGGCTGAACTAACCGGGTACATACGCGCTAAAAAGGAAGATAAGTAAGGAGTTAAACAATCTGCTTTGTTCACCTTACTTCCAACCCCTGGGTCATCTATCCCAGGGGAATTTTTTTGCTCATAAATTTGGTAAGTTTAAACTTATAATGTATATTTGCTATAAGTTTAAACCAACTAACTATGGCAGAAGAAAAACAACCTACCCCAGAGGAAATCAAAGCCTACCGGGAAAACATGAAAAAGTATTATGAAGATGAATTACCCTTACTGAAAAAACGTAAGGAGTATGAAACATTGTTGGCAGATATTGCTGAGCAGAAAGCTCGTGCAGCTAGTATGTATGCACGATTAGCACAGATAATGCACCCTGAAAGATTTAAAGAGGAAGAAGAAAAGGAAGAGAAACCAATAGAACGTGGTCCACAACCTGCTCAAGAAGTAGCTCCTGAAGTTAAAGAAAAACGCACACTTAAAACTGAGACAGAATGAAAAAAGAAGATTTTACATATGACAAAGTAAAGAATGTACTCCTTAAAAAAGGATATGTTTTTCAAGTATCAGAAGGTCAACTAAACATGGTAGGTGTAAGAGGTGGTTCCAGGCAAGTAAATAATTGGGATGACTTCTTCTGTTTACTATGGATAGAGAATGGTAAGAAGATGATCTGGGTAGATGATCAGTTCACTACAGATCCTGGTATTTACTATATGCAAACTAAGATCCTTAATCCGGCCGGCTGTGGTATTTTAGCTGAAGGTCACTATCCTAATGTTTGGAAGATAGGTGGTCACGGTGCTAAAAAGTATGAAGCATTCATCCAAACTGGTGGTAAAGTTAAAGCATACAGGGACCGTAATAAAGATAGTTATATGGACTTTGATCCTAAAACTATACAAGAAGGATACTTCGGTTGTAATCAACATCATGGATATAACTCTACTAAAGTAGGAAATAACAGTGCTATGTGTCAAGTTCACAGGTATAAAAAAGATCTAACCTATGTATTAACATTAGCAAAAAAATCAAAGGCATTGTCTTTTAGTTATACACTATTAAACGAGTCAGATTTCAAATAAACTATACCCATACCAACATGGCTATCATTGTAAACAAACAAGTTCAAATGGCTAGATCTGAGATTATAAAATTTCAGATCATAGCCCATTGTTACATTCATAAATTAATGATGAGTGAGTCTGACTATAATTGTCTTACTCTATTAGGAGCATTAGGAGAAGCTGACCTTACAGAATTCTGTACATTAGCTTCTTCTCACCATATATTTAAGACTACTCAGACTGTAAGAAATTGTTTAGTTAAGATGGAGAAACAGGGATTGATTAATAAATCTGGAAAAAGTAAGAAGAAGATATCCTTACACAACTCTTTACAGATACAGACTAATGGTGATATTTTATTAAACTACAAGATCTTTCACATTGAATCCTAAAAAGACAAAAGAGTTATGTAAACTTACTTCTCAAGAATTAGGTTTAAGTGAAGAGTTAGTTAGAGATGTTATTGATATGTACTGGAAAGAGGTTCACGATTCTATAAGTGATATGAGACATCCTTTTATATCAGTATATGGATTAGGTACCTTTAAAGTAAAAGAGTGGAAACTTCAGGAATCTCTTGATAAATATGAGAGATTGCTTACTAATAATGACGGAGAAAATTTTCAAAGAATGGCTATAAGATATGAACTATTGGCAAGGATTGAGAAGATTAAAAGAGCTCAAGAGTTATTAAAAACCCACAAGGAAAAAAAAGAAATAAAAAACCAAGAGAAGCATGATAGACTTAAAAGTAATCTGGAAAAACAAATGGTTGATTCTACAGGGAATATCCAACTCGATATTCAAGAGAGAACCAATAGAGAAGATCTTCATAAAGAGAATGAAGATATGTAACACATGTCCTCTACTATCGGTTGACGATAGTAAGTGTGCACTACCTAAAACTCAGCCCTGCTGTTCAGCATGCGGATGTAGTTTAGCATTTAAACTAAGAGCCATGGATACGCAATGTGCACATCCGGATGGACCTAAGTGGAAGGAGGAAAAACTATGAGTAATGTAGACGACTTATTAAATAGTCTAGAGTTAATAGCTCCAAAAAAAAGTACAACTAAAGTACTTAAAAGATTTCAACTTAGAGTATTTGGTAGACTCTTTAGATTTGATATTATTAGAGAAGAAGTTCAGGTACCTGGTTTATTATCTCCTGTAGAACCTTGTCAGTCAAGTGAGCAAGCTGCTTGGATTTGTAATACTATGAATGATACAGAATATTTAAAATATAAAGATGAGAAGTTAAAAAATTGGCAAAAAGAACAAGATGAATCTAGAGCTAGAATGAAGGTTCATCCAAAAGATAAATTATGAGTAATAATGGAAAAGGGATATTGCACCAGATAATGCATGAGGAAGTATTCCCTATTACTGATTTAACTTTTAAAGGTGGATTATGGGAGCAAATAGATCAAAGTAATAAAAGAGAATTTACAATGATGAGCAGTAGTAGAGGTATGCAGTTATTTGAAGATTCTTTTAAGAGAATGTCTCTTACCGCTTTATTAGAAGACATGACTAATGACTTTACACCAGAAGAGATGATCAGGATGAAAGAGATGATTGATTCAGAAGATGTAGAGAATATGAAAGTGGCAGAAGTAATCATTGATGTAAAACTGAGAGGTAAGATTGAATAGTAGTACCTGGATATCTAATCAAGAGAAGAAACACTTGGCTAAAATTGCCAAAGAGTTAGAATACAGAACTTTTTTTGGACACTCACCTAATGATACTAAAAGAAGAAATGCTATAAGAAATGCTCAAGATCTTCATATAAATAAATCAATATCTTCAGATCAAATGAATATGTTATTAAAAATGATTAATGCAGATGCCGAAGAAGATCTAGATTTTGCAATAACACTAATAAAACACATATCAACTCAAAATTCAACTCAAGATGGCAGTAACATTTCAGGAAAAGAATCACCTTTACAAGAGCCTAGACCCCAATGATCAGATAACTTGGTTAGGTGTAACTAGTTTTGTAGGCATGTTCAAACAGAAGTTTGATCCTGTTGCACAATCTATAAAGTCTTCTCAGAACAAAAGATCCAAATGGTTTGGTGTAGACCCCTTAGAGATCCAAAGAATTTGGGCCGGTGAAGGGGATCGAGCAAATAAAGAAGGAACTAAATATCATAATCAAAGAGAAGAAGATCTCTTAGGTATTGACACTATCGTAAGGATGGGAGTTAAGGTTCCTATCATTAAACCTATATTTGATGGAGACCTCAAACTTGCTCCAATTCAGAAACTTACTGAAGGGATTTATCCAGAACATTTTGTATATTTGAAGTCAGTGAGTATATGTGGACAAGCTGATCGTGTAGAAGTTGTTCAAAAAATTGTTGATGTGTATGATTACAAGACCAATAAAGAGATTAAGAAAGAGGCGTTTACTAATTGGGAAGGTATAACACAGAAGATGACTGGTCCAGTAGCTCACTTAGATGACTGTAACTTTAATCACTATGCTCTACAATTAAGTACTTACATGTATATTATTCTCAAACATAATCCTCAGTATAAAGCGGGTAAACTAGTTTTACATCATATTGTATTTGAGAAAGCTGGAGAAGATAAATATGGGTATCCAATTATTAAGAGAGATACTCAAGGTGATGCTATAGTTAAAGAACTAGTTCCTTATGAGGTGCCTTATCTTAAAAAGGAAGTGATAGCAATGATTAATTACATTAAAGAAAATCCAAAATGATACTGCCTAAAATAAGTTTTGTAACTTTTCCAGGCCTATGTATAGGTATAGGTTTCCCATTAAATGGCTATAGTGATGTCTACATTACTATATTATTTGTTGGTATCCACATTAAGTTTAGAAAAAGATGAGCAACTTTCCAAAGATAAAAGGTCTTAAATGGCTATGTGAAGACTTTCCAGATCTTGTAGCAATTAACATTACTCTTGTAGATAGGAAACTTAAAGATTTAGAAATAGAAGGAATGGATATTCCCGAAATGCCCGGTAAGATGTATATAGATTTATCTAAACTAGCAGGAGTAAGGCCATGGTTTCCTAAAGATTCAGATGACCCTTCTGAGTTAGAATGTAGTATAGATGTAGATGGTATGGATTCCTTTATTGGGGATATCAACATTAAAGATCTTGTTGATGCATGGATATTTTATAAAAGATTTAAGTATGCAAGAAAGTAATATGAGTGAAGATGAATATCAGCATAAGGCCTTTTTTGAAAAAAGAAAAGCTATAACTATTGAAGGTGAGACTATAAAAGTAACCTTCATACCTCATCCATTATTTGATGAACCAAAGAAACTCTTCTGTGAAGAAGTTAAAACCAACAAAGATGATTCCAGAAATATTTGATATTGCCAATGGCAAAGTAGTAGTGAATGAGAATGTACTTCTTATTCCAGAGCTTAAAGCAGTTCATGATGAGTATGCTGATCCTATCCCAGCTCTAAGTTTTTTACATTATAAATATCATCCAAAAGGACCTTATTGTAATGTTCCGGAAGATGATAAAGAAGATATTTTAATTCTAGATTTTCCAGGAGAGTATACTCTTGAAGATCCTGTTATGATTACGGCCATGGAAAAAATGGCCTCATTTATGATAAGCCCTACTTATCGATACTATCTTGATAGTAAAGTGCTACTTGAAAAATTAGGAGCCTTTGGAAGAACTACACCAATTACATCCGGTAGAGATGGTAATGCTTCTGTACTAAATTCTCAAATAGCTAAAGTAGGAAAGACTATGGCAGAGTTTAAACAACTTGAAAAAATAGTTAACCAAGAACTTGATGAACACAAAGCACGCGTAAGAGGCGATAAGAGAAAAGCTTATGACCAATAGTTTCATGAATGTCCCCACCTGGGAGAACGGTGCTTGGACTCATACTGAATTTCTTACTAGGCAAGACTTTATTGACTTCTTACTTCCTTTATTTAAGGAACCTGGTAAATATGGATTTGATGAAACTACTCAGATATTTAATGAACAAGGTAGAAAGTATGAAGAGAAAGGATACTACTGCCCATTTCCTGAAGGATCTAAAGACCATAGAACATATTGGGATGATCAAAAAGATAAGTGTCGTAATGGTGTCATCTTTATAAACAATGGTAAAACATGGTACTTTCCTCGCGAACTTTACATGTGGATAAACTTCTTACCGATCAACGATAAGATGAAGAAGAAGTTTGCATTTGCTCAAATCTGGGATACCCAATACCATATGGCAATGTATGAGCTGTTAGCAGAACTTCATTATAAACATGTAGCTATTCTAAAGAAACGTCAGATTGCTTCATCCTATTATCATTGTGCAAAGATGATTAATCTCATATGGTTTGAGGAGACTCCAATCATTAAGATGGGATCATCTCTTAAAGATAAGATTAACGAGAAGGGATCCTGGAAATTCTTAGATGAATATAGATCATTCTTGTATAGTAAAACGGCTTGGTATCGTCCCATGAATCCTGGAAAGATTATGATGTGGCAACAGCAAATTGAGGAAACAATAGATGGTCGTCCTGAATTTGTAGGAAACAAAGGAGTTATTCAAGGAGTTACTTTAGAACAAGATCCTACTAATGGTGTCGGTGGTGACTGTAGACTTTTCTTTTATGAAGAGGCCGGTATCGCTCCCACTATGGACAAGACTAAGGAATATATGTTATCAGCACTCTCAATGGGAGAATTGGTTACGGGTATTTTTATCGCGGCTGGTTCTGTTGGTGAACTCGATCAGTGCAAGCCATTAGAAAATATGATCAAGTATCCAGAAGTGAATGATATCTATGCAGTAGAAACTAACTTGATTGATGATAAGGGAACTATAGGAATGGCTGGATTATTTATTCCTGAACAATGGTCTATGCCACCATACATAGACGAGTTTGGAAACTCACTTGTTGAAGAGGCCTTAGTGGCTCTAAACAATAGTAGAGAGAAGATGAAAAGAGATCTCTCACCAGAACTTTATCAATTAAGAATATCTCAAAGACCTAGAAATATTGCGGAAGCATTTGCACATAGAACTGTGTCCATGTTTCCACAACATTTGGTTACTAATCAAACTAGAAGAATTGAGGATAAAGAATATTTCTGTGAGTTCTTAGATATTACAAAAGATGCAGAGGGAACTATAAAAGTTGAAAAAACTAATAAGTATCCAATCAGTGAATTCCCAATTACCAAAAAAACTGAAGATAAAACAGGAGCTCTTGTAGTTTGGGAAAGGCCTGATGTAGGTGCAGAATGGGGAACTTACTATGGTTCTATTGACCCGGTTGCTGAAGGTAAAACTACTACCTCTGAATCATTATGTTCTATCTATATTTATAAAAGGCCAGTAGAAGTAACAAGGATTAAGAATGGAATTGCTGAGACTTTTATTGAAAGAGATAAGATAGTAGCTGCATGGTGCGGTCGTTTTGACGACTTACAAAAAACTCATGAAAGACTACTCATGATAATTGAGTGGTATAATGCATGGACAATTGTTGAGAATAATATATCTTTGTTTATCCAATACATGATATCCGAGAAGAAACAAAAATATCTAGTACCTAAAAGTCAGATCCTATTTTTAAAAGATCTTGGAGCTAAGAGTAACGTATTCCAAGAGTATGGTTGGAGGAACGTAGGTACAATATTTAAAGGTCATCTATTAAGTTATCTTATACAGTTTCTATCTGAAGAAATAGATCATGAAACTAAGGAAGATGGTACTATAGTTAAAACTACTTATGGTATAGAAAGGATTCCAGATATCATGGCTATGAAAGAGATGCAGGCATATCAAGATGGTGTCAACGTCGATAGATTAGTAGCATTAGCTGCCCTAGTTGCATTTGCTAAAATACAAGAATCTAACAGAGGGTATAAGAGAAGAGTTGATAATATGGACAAGAAAGACTTGCAAAAGTCAGAAAATTTGTATAAATTAAGTACGAGTGCATTCCGTCATATTGGGATGTCTGGTACACCTAAGGGGAATAGACCTCCTAGGAACCCATTTAAAAATATAAGATAAGATGCAAGTATTAAATGCAATGGACTTAAAGTCCGGGAAAAAGGCAGACTACAATCGGATAGGTACCATTACTCAACCTATACAGTTTTTACCTCGTGATGAAAAAGATCCTGAATGGGGAGCATGGAATATGGATTGGCTAGAGTGGAATGGTATCAAACAGATTAGAAAAAGTTCTAGACGTTTGATGAAGAACTACAAACTAGCTAAGGGACAAATCGATAAAAGTGATTATATTCTTGAGACTGATAATGAGATGAAAGATCTCGTAGAGACTTTAGTTCAAGAAGACATGAGTGCATTAGAACTCAAGTTTTATCCATTAGTGCCAAACATTATCAATGTACTTACAGCAGAATTTGCTAAACGTAATTCAAAAATAACTTTCCGGGGAGTAGATGAGTTCTCATATAATGAGCAACTTGAACTTAAGAGAGGTGAGATAGAACAAGTTTTATTAGGTAAGGCTGAGCAAAAGTTATTCCAGGCTATGATTGAACAAGGTATGGATCCTGAAGATCCAGAAGTTCAACAACAGATGCAACAACAAATGGATCCAGAAAATCTTAAAACATTACCTGAGATTCAATCATTCTTTGATAAAGATTACAGGAGTATGTGTGAACAATGGGCTATGCATCAATATGAGGTAGACGTTGATCGATTCTCTATGGATGAATTAGAAGAACGTGCCTTCCGTGATATGCTAATTACAGATCGAGAATACTGGCACTTCCGTATGGGAGAAGATGATTACGATGTAGAACTTTGGAATCCGGTATTAACTTTTTACCACAAATCCCCTGACGCTAGATATATATCTCAAGGAAATTGGGTTGGTAAGATTGATTTCATGACTGTAGCGGATGTTATAGATAAGTTTGGATATATGATGACCCAAGAACAACTTGAGTCATTAGAAGCCATTTATCCAATCCGTGCTGCAGGATATCCTTTACAGGGATATCAGAATGATGGATCTTATTATGATGCTACTAAATCTCATGAATGGAATACTAACATGCCAGGTTTAGCATATCGTCAGTTAACTAGTATGATGGCCAATTCTCCTGGTGGAGATTATGGAAGTATCTACGGTGGTGGTGATGTGATAAATTGGATCATGTCCGAGAATGAAGACTATGCATCGTGGGGAACTGCGTTCTTGTTACGTGTGACTACAGCTTATTGGAAGTCTCAAATGAAGGTTGGACATCTTACTAAGATCATGGAAAATGGTGAGGTAATCACTGATATTGTTAGTGAGAATTTTAAGGTAACTGACAAACCGGTTTATAACAACTTACTATTTAAAAACAAGACTAAAGACAACTTAGTATTCGGGGAACATATTGATTGGATCTGGATTAATCAAGTTTGGGGTGGTATAAAGATTGGGCCCAATTTACCTAGTTTCTATGGAATGAACAATGCCAATGGTATTAGTCCAATGTACATAGGAATCGATCGTAATACTATTGGTCCACTTAAGTATCAGTTCAAAGGAGAAAGTACTCTTTATGGTTGTAAACTACCTGTAGAAGGAGCTGTTTACAATGACCGCAATACGCGCTCAACATCTCTTGTAGATCTTACTAAACCTTTCCAAATTGGTTATAACATTGTTAACAACCAGATTGCAGATATCTTAGTTGATGAACTTGGTACTGTAATTCTTTTAGATCAGAATGCTCTTCCTCGTCACTCTATGAATGAAGATTGGGGTAAGAACAACTTAGCTAAGGCGTATGTTGCAATGAAGAACTTCCAGATGTTACCATTGGATACATCTATTACTAACACTGAGAATCCACTTGCTTTCCAACATTTCCAAACACTAAACCTAGAACAGACTAATCGTATGATGTCTAGGATACAATTGGCAAACTACTTCAAGCAACAATGCTTCGAAGTAATAGGGATTACTCCCCAACGTCTAGGGCAGCAGATAGGTCAAACCGAAACTGCTAAGGGCATAGAGCAGGCCGTAACCGGTTCTTATGCTCAGACGGAGATGTACTTTGTACAACACTCTGATTATTTAATGCCTCGTGTACATCAGATGAGAACTGACTTAGCTCAGTATTATCAATCAAAGAACCCATCATTAAGACTTCAGTACATAACTTCAAATGATGAGAAGGTTAACTTTGAGATGAATGGTACCGATTTATTACTTCGCGACTTAAATCTTTATGCTACTACTAAGACTAATCAGAGATCTATTGTAGAGAATCTTAAAAATCTTGTTATTAATAACAATACAACTGGTGCATCTATTTATGATCTAGGAAACATTATGCAGTCAGATTCACTTTCTGAAGTTAATCATGTACTCAAAGCTTCTGAGAAGAAGGCTAATGCTATGAGACAAGAAGAGGCACAAAGTCAAGAGAGATTAAAACAGATGGAAATTGATGCACGTCTTAAGGAGAAACAAATGCAAGTTGATCATGAGTCACTAGAGGCAGAGAAGAATCGTCGTAGAGATGTACTTGTTGCTGAGATACGCGCAGCTGGTATGGCCGGTGCTGTGGATCTTAATGCCAATGCACAAAGTGACTTCTTAGATATCTTAAACAACATTAAGTCTTCTGATGAATTCCAGCAGAATATGAATCTTCAAAGTTCTAAAGAAAACAATGAAGTTCAGATGCAAGGTGATAGAAATCAGATAGAAAGAGATAAGATGGAGACTCAGATGAAAATGAAAGAAATGGACGTCCAGATTGCAAGGGAAAATAAGAATAAATTTGATACCAAGAAACCTACTGCAAAAAAGGGTAAGTAATGGTTAGCCTTATACTGCACTATTTGTGATTCAGTTTGGGCAATCCCATAAATTTATAAAGTTTATTTAGTTATTTTTGCTATATTATAATATCCAGTCACGAATTAACCAACAAAAACCAACTATATGAGTGATAATAAAGAAACAACAACAGTAACTGAGACCAATGAGGATATCAGTGCGTTGTTAGCACAGCCAGGAGCAGATAGTATTCTAGTTCCTACAGATGATGAAGAAGAAAAACCAGGGATGTTTAAACGCAATCCTAAAGTAGATCTTTCGTTCCTTGACAAGCCTGAGAAAAAAGTAGCTACACAAACTACTACAACTACCGCAGATACATCTGCAACAACAACTACAGAAGACACTAAAATACCAGATATCGATTCTAAGGAATTAGATAATCTTCTTAATGATGCTAAAGACACAGAAGAAGAAACTGGAAAAGGTGGTAGACCAAAATTAGATAAGAGTGGTTTATATGAGTTCACTAAAAAACTTATAGATGCCAAGAAACTTATCCCATTTGATGATGACAAAGATCTTAAAGATTATACAGTAGCAGACTATGAAGAGCTTTTCGAAGCTAATGATTCAGCTAAGACTGAGAAACTTCAACAAGAAGTAGCATCGGGATTCTTTGATTCCTTACCAGAAAAACTAAAAACTGCAGCAGCATACGCCGCAAATGGTGGAACAGATCTAAAGGGAATCTTTAGAGCATTAGCTGAAGCTGAAGAAACTGCAGAACTAGACACATCTACAGATCATGGGCAAGAATCAATTACTCGTCAATATTTACAATCTACTAACTTCGGATCTGCTGAAGAGATTCAAGAACAGATTGATGAGTGGAAAGACCAAGGCATTATTGAAAAGAAGGCCGGTCAATTCAAACCAAAGTTGGATGCCCTTCAAGAGAAGTTTCTTGCGTACAAAGTACAAGAGCAAGAAAATCTTCGTAGGCAACAACAAGAACAAGCTAACCAATACATGAGTAATGTATATGAGGTGCTTGAACCAGGAGAACTTAATGGAATTAAGATTGATAAGAAGATTCAGGGTATGATTTACTCAGGTCTTACTCAACCTAATTACCCATCTATCTCTGGAAAGAAAACTAATTTACTTGGACACTTATTAGAGAAATACCAATGGGTTGAACCAAGACACGATTTAGTAGCAGAAGCCTTATGGCTACTCGCAGATCCTGATGGCTATAAGTCTAAGATCAAAGAGGGTGGTAAAAAAGAAGCAACTGCAACAACGGTAAGAACATTAAAAACAGAAGAGAAGAATAAAATAGCTTCTACTATTGCTAGTGAGGAACCGGATGAAGATAACAAGAAGGTGACTATCCCAAGACCGGGTAAGAACTTTTTTGCAAGAAAATAATAATAACAACTCAAATAATATAAACTCAAAAAACAAAAAACAAAAATGGCAACTCCAGTATTAAACAATGGTATATTCTTGCGCGACACGAACTACCAGGCTAGTTCACACATTGATTCATATCACTTAGTGAACATGTTGAAGGACGTTGAACCTATGGATCTAGGACCAGTTGATATCTGGGCCATGACTCAAAAGGTAGAAATGCCCCTTTACCAATTATCATCATTCGGTGGTAAAAATATTATCATGGTTGATAATGCTCGCGGTGAGTACAAATGGCAAACTCCGGTTTCCCAGGACCTACCTTTCATCGTTGAGGATATTGAACCAGATAACGTAACAAAAGGTATTGATGGTACAACCTTCAAGATCAAGTTAAGTCGTCGTGAATTTGGACATGGTGATATCATCACTTATGACAAGTACAATGGCTGCGAATTATTTGTAACTCCTACAGAAGATATTCTTCCTTTAGGTGATGCATTTATCTACACTGTTCAGTTAGTGAACAATGACAATTACAAATTTTTAGACAACAAGTACCTTGCTAACGGAACTAAGATTTTCCGTAAAGGTTCTGCTCGTGGTGAGTATGGAGAGCGTTTCTCTGACATCATGACTAAAGCTGGATTCCGTGAGTACTACAACTTCGTAGGTGGAGCTGAAGCTCACGTTCACTATTCAGTATCATCTAAAGCTGATTTAATGACTCGTGGTGGTTTAAATGCTGATGGTACAGTTCCTGTAACTGAGATCTGGCGTAATTTTGATAAGTCTTTAGATCCAGCAATTGCTACTATCGAAGGTATGGCAAATACAATGGGTAAAGATTATCTTAAGCGTGCTGTAGGTAATGGTACTTTAACACGTACTTTCTTAACTACAATGGAAGCAGCTCACTTGACTAAGATTGCTACAGACATCGAGACCTACTTAATGTGGGGACATGGTGGACGTATCCGTCAAGACGGTCCAGATGATATGCGTTTATCAGTTGGTCTTTGGAAACAATTAGACAACTCTTTCAAACGTGTGTACAACAAATCAAACTTCTCTTTGGAGTTATTCCGTGGAGAATTATATAACTTCTATGCAGGTCGTGTGGAGTTTCAAGGTCCAGATCCTAAACGTCAATTGATCGTTCAGACTGGTATCGGTGGAATGCGCATGGTAAATGAGGCTATCAAACGTGAGGCAGTTAACTCAGGATTAGTTATCCAAGCAGCTTCTAACAATGGTATTGGTGCAATCACTGGTCAAGGTATGGACTTAAACTTCGGTTTCGCGTTCACATCTTATGTGATTCCATTCTTAGCTAATGTGAAGTTTGTACTTAACCCAGCATTTGATAACTTACATACTAATGATATTGAAAACCCGATCATTGACGGTAACCCATTATCATCTTACAGCTTTGTGATCTTTGATATCACTGACACTGGTAACGATAACATCTTCATGTTGAAGTATGCATTCGATCACCAATTGAAGTGGTGGTATCAAAATGGTACTATGGACTACATGGGAAAAACTCAAGGGTTTACTTCTAGTGGACAGTTCAATGGTTACCGTGTTTACATGAGCCAAACAATGCCTGCGATCTGGGTAAAAGATCCAACTAAGGTGTTGAAGATCGTTATGAGAAACCCAATCACTGGTGGATCATTCTAATTAACCGGAGGGAGAGCAATCTCCCTCCTTTTTATAAAACTCATCACAAAAAAATTATACAAAATGGGAAAAAATATTAATACTGCTGCCATGACAGGTGACAGAACAAGAGAGAACCTCTATAGTGGAGCATACGTTAGTCCAACCATCCAAGATGGTATAAACAGAACGGGAAAAAAAATAGACAAAGTAGTAGAATTTGTAAGTTACGGAATGGGTCTAATCAAGACTAATTTACTTTCTCTAGGAATAGCTACCAGTACCAAAATCTGTAAGGGAACTTGCGGTGAAGGTAATGATTGCTGCGACGGATTTCTAGACGCAAGTATTGGTACAAGTACAAACAGAACTGGTGGAATTCCTGCAGGATCTTTAGACTTAACATTTACTTATGATCAAGCAATTTTCACAAGTGGAATTAGCAAAGTAGGTTTCTTTGTTGCAGCACTTGGAGAATACGGTCAACAAATTATAGCTAAGTTTGTTTCTTCTGATCCAGTGGCTGGAACAATTACCTATACTTTAGAAGGGTATGATGCAGCAGGTTTACTTTCTGATACAGTTCTTCTTGGAGCAATTGTGAATATGAGCTTATTTATAAACGATGCTTATATTGCAGATTAAACTCTAGCACTTTCCCCGCGATGCGTCCATGTGGAGCTCGTAACTCTAGCGGGGATCTATTTATTAACAATTAAAACTAAATACAATGAACACAGAGTTTAAATTACCCATAAAAAATGTTTGGCAACAAGCTAATCAACCACTTGTAGATGGAGATGCTGTTGTGTTACCTTATATGAAATCAGTTGCAGCAGCTGTAGCTCCAACATTTGTTCCATCTAAAATAGGATTACTTTGTCGTCATGAAGATATCACTAATCCACTTTTACCTGTTTATAACTTTTTCTTATCTATCAATACTTCTTCAGCTAGTGACTGGAGAATAATAACTTAATCACTAAACCAACCATAAAAACCAACAATTATGAGTAAAAAACAAACAGTACCAACCGCAGTAGAAGAATTAGATGCACCATTTACAATGGTCTCTACTACCCCTACTAATGCAACAAAAAGTGGAACAATCTCAATCAAGCCTTATTTTGATCCACAGATTACAAACTTAGGCTTAGAAAAATATGGACAGTCTTTATTCGACGGTATTTGGCATGAAGAACCAATTGCTCTTATAGAGAGAAATGGTATCAAGAGATACATTACCGGTCTTAATGAATTTGCTCCTGAGGTAAAAGCTATCCAGGATCCTGATCAGAAAAAGGCTAAGATTAGAGACATCCGTAAGACTGTAGCACAACTTGAAAGAGAACTTGCTGCTAATTATCTTGATGAAGAAGATGAGAAGTTTTGGGATAAAGTTATTTTACTTAAACCAAACAATGATCAATTCTGGGAGAAGATTAATGTAAGAGCTAGTAACCAAACTGTTTTCTTAGATCCTGCTAAAGATCCATTTGATTTAATCAAGATCTACGCGATCGAAGCTGGTGGAATTGTTATGGTTGCTCCTAGTTATGAAGCAGCAAGAACTATGTCTCAGGCGCCTAAGTTTTACTTAGATAAGTATGTTGACACTGTATCTACTAAGACAGAGGTTATGAAAATTCGTAACAAGGCTCTATCAGAATTAACTACTATGTTCGATAAGAACCAGAATAAGTTATTCTATGTGGCCAAAGTTTTGGATGGTAATAGTACTCAATATAAGAAGTCAACACCTAATGACCTTACTTACCAGAACATGAACAATTATATTGTTGGTGATGGTGTAGAGAAGAACATTAAACGTGCGGCCCAATCCTTCCTTGATATTTGTGCTCTTGATATGGAAACATTAAAGATCCGATCAATCATTAAGGATTCTACTTTTTATAAGTTTATTGCACCTAAGTCTGACGGATTTATCTGGCACCTAGGTAAACAAACTATGATGGGTCGTAATGTATCAGATTGTCTTGAGTTCTTAAAGAACCCTTTACATGAAGAGATCCTAATGGACTTAACTAAGAAAGTAGAGTCTTATTGGAATAAATAATTTTAAAACTATATACTATGAAAAAATCAGGAGCAAAGGGTGTAGGTGGGATGTCAAATCCTAACCCTGAATTCAATGCAGTAGTGCAAAACCCTACTCGTTATAAAGGTGGTATGAATGCATGCCCAGAAGTAGTTATGAACCCAACTCGTTACACTGGTGGCTTAAATAAGGCAGCATGTGACGTACCTAAAAAGAAGTAATCATGGCAAGTAAAAATCGCAAGTCTACAAATGTTCCACCTCCAGTGTCTAAGTTCAATGAAGATGTTCGTGCTAATCAAGTATTGAAATATTTCAATGACTCATTAGATAAAAATAGGATGGAAATTACAGACCAATTAAATGAGTCTACTTATCCGAGTGTTATTCCTGATATGAAGGGAAGTGGATCTAAAAAAGCAAATGGAGGAAAGTAATCATGGCTGATAAGAAATGGATACAAAAGGCAGTGAACCCTAAACATAAGGGATATTGCACTCCTATGACTAAATCAACATGTACACCAAAACGCAAGGCTCTAGCTAGAACCTTTAAAAAAATGGCTAAGAATAAGTAATGCTTAATTCAGTTATACTCCTAAAGATAAAACAAAGACTCAACAAGCTTGCTAGTAATGACTATGATAATATTCAGGACTGGCAAATTGTTGAGGCCTTTAATAAAGGTCAAGTAGATTGGTGCCGAAGAAATCTTCATGGATTAAATATAGTTAAAGAAGGGGATGAACAATCAACCCGGAGACTAGATGATTTAGAAGTATTGCTTATTAGTATTAATCTACCTATAGTAAATCGTCAGACTTATTATGAAGCAGATAGACCTGCAGATTATTTGCAGTGGAAAAGGGTAAGTGCAAAAGCAACAAGTGATTGTTGCCCGACACCTAAAAGAATGATTGTCTACTTAGCTGAACAAGCTAACGTGGATCAGTTACTTAGAGATTTTAATAAGAAACCAAACTATGAGTGGGGAGAAACCTTCTGTACTCAAAAAGATAATAAAATTCAGATCTATACTGATAACGAATTTGTTATTGCAAGTGTTGAAATTACCTACTACCGTCAACCTGTGAAGATTGAGATTGCGGGTGTAACTGATCCATATACAAATATTGTCCCAACTGTTGATGTAGTATCAGAGTTTAAAGATGATCTTGTGGAAGTTCTTGTAGATGAAGCCGCTAAGATATTAGCAGGTGATATAGAATTATTCAATCAAAATCAAAGAGCATCACAAACCGTAGAAAATACTAATTAATTATGGCACAAGACTATTTAAAAAGACCTGCTAAAAAATCTCACAATCCTATGATTGAGGAGCATTGTATTAAATATCTACAATACCGTATACAACAAGAAGATCTATCTTCCCGTATGTATTTATCCATGTCAATGTGGTTAAATAATGAAGGATACATG
>Ga0307379_10005947_pt1 | contig 16881 bp, 10 predicted proteins | sample UN2MG_FD_202237 | JGI IMG/M metagenome (GOLD analysis project Ga0307379, IMG submission 202237) | Soil microbial communities from Risofladan, Vaasa, Finland - UN-2 | ecosystem: Environmental > Terrestrial > Soil > Coastal area > Acid sulfate soil | place: Finland: Risofladan, Vaasa | collected... | reverse complement strand
AAACAACAGAGGCAGCAAATCGAAGCCAGACTTGAAGAGCTTGATCGTATTTCCCTATCACAGGCCGAGATTGCCGGTATTGTTAACGATGCAATGGAGTTTATTTCCGGGCTGGAATTCACCCTTCGCCAGGGCCTGCCGCAAACCAAGCTTGCCGCCCTTCGCCAATGCATCGAAAAGACTTGGGTCAGTAAACCTGCCGGAGAAATCAAACTGGCTATCTTCCGGGTCCCCGCAGGGAATCTACAAGCTACCCAGGAATTCAAGGTGTCTGTTTAATCAAGTAGTGCCCCCCAAAGAGTATCAGCTCCGAACGACCCACGAACCCATAATCAACGTGCAACCTAATCATGGGACCTGAGAGATATTTGTTGCCCAAAGTACTATCTGCCGATTCCTCAGCCTGTCGTACAGAAAGGCTTTTGCTCATCCATTCGGCGGGATTGGCATGGTTACCAAATCGGGAACTTCATCAGTTTTGGCCTCACCTACCTATCAAGATAGGGTTCTTCGGGGGAGACAGTTTAGAAGCAGCGAGTTGGCTCTCCACTGGCAGTAGCTTGGCAGCCAGCACTGCCCTGGGAGAAAAGATGGCCCATAGAAGAATCACGGCATACCGCAACAGCTCACAAGCACAACCAAGAAGATTGCAGAGGTTTGTCAGAAGGTTCTTTATGGTATCCATGCCGTCAAGATAATACAATGAGTCGCATGTGGCAAAATCACGTAAGTCCTTTTACGACAAGGAGGACCGAGTTTTTCGGGTGGACAGGTAGATAGTGCTCAGAGCACGCTGTTCTTTACCAACGGGGATAGCGAAAAAAGAATCCTGCTGCTGTCCATCCTGCCGGAATCGATTCTCAATAGTCTTTGAAATTTCTCATCCATTCGGGCCAATCGCTCGGTTGAACTCCGCCGGCCTTCGTCCAGGGGCCGTTTACCGGGTACTTGCGATGCCACTTGAGCGTCCACAGCTCCTTAAGCCCGACGCTCCTGACCGTCCAATCCATAAAGAGCATATTGGTGCCCGTTTGGTGCCGGTTGATGGCGAAGTGCATCATTTCATTGGCGTAGTCGATCCATTGGCCGTCATATTGTGGGGGAACGATGCGGTTGAAGCCGCGAGACAGTGCAGCGGTTTCGCTGGTACGATAGCAAGGCCCGCCTCCCCGCCACATGGTATCAGCAAAGACAGGTATTCTCGACGCCTGGGCAACATCCTTAGTTTTCCAATTCCAGGGGATCGGACGGCCCTGGATCGCGCCTGTGCCCTCGCCGTAATAAAGCCAGTTATTTCCGCCGTAGCTGGCCTCCTCCCGCGAATCAAAAATCCCCCCCGATCCCATGATGTAGGTATGCGTGGAATCTCCATACTCCAGGATGCTGCCTCCGGTTGACGGACGCCGCTTTGACGCCGCGGGGCACAGAAGGATCTTTGACTTTGTCCGGTACTGCGGCCGCAACGCTATCACCCACGTCCCGCGCAGCCAGCCGAGGTTGCCCGCTTCAGAGAAACGGCCATTATTCTCATCGCAATACATGGACCAGATGACGCCCCACTGTTTGAGCAATGCCTGACAGGCAACCGACCTGGCCTGTTTCTTCACGCGCGACAGCGCCGGCATCAATATCCCCATCAGCAACGCAATGATGGCGATCACCACCAGAAGTTCAATAAGCGTGAATCCCCTTCGTCTGCACATACACTACCGACCTTTCCTTTCTAAACACCCTGTCGCTCCCAGTGTTTCACATTCGCCAAATCGAAACAGCATGCCTGCGATCAGAGCGACCATGCTGAAGGCAATGGCTTCTTCAGTGTATGTTTTGCATAAATGACTTTAACCGACAACAGGGTGCGGAGCAAGGAGAGATACTCCTTGCAGGACCTCTCAAGACAATGGTCATCAGCCCTATGGTCCAGAACGAGGGCCTGCGCCGAACAAATCAGTGCAGGCCCCGAACTGAAACAAGTCCCGACTGCCGGCTCCTGCAAGCGGGAAACACGGCCATCATATCGACAACATGTCAGAACGGATTGTCAAACGGCTTAGTTAGACCGGCAAGCCACGCAACTTCCTCCGCTGACAGCGCTTTGTCGTAAAGACGGACATCGTCAATAGCCCCAAAGAAGTATCTGGCGGCGGCTGTGGCACGATACCCAATAGCCATGTCAACGCCAGCCGTGATAGAAAACGCGTCGGGGTCAGTGCCGGGCCTTGTGTTGTCTTTGCCATCCAGCCACAGTTGCACATCCGGATAGGAGATCGTAGCGCCCCGAATCATAGTCAGCGCAACGTGGTGCCAGTTGTCGTCGTTTAGCGTCGTATCGCCCTGCACGTTACCACCCCCGTGCTCGACGCGAAGCGTGCCCTGGTAAAGCCGAAAGTCCACTCTGCGCATGTTGCTGTTGGTACCCCAGCTTGCAATAGTCCGGTCGCCACTGTCGGTCGTCTTGACCCAGGCCGTTATGGTACACGGCTGTTGTACGCCGCTTGCATCGGCCAGAATTCCTTTGTAGCCGGTGATGGTGACGTAGTCGTTCAAACCATCCAGACTGATGGCTTGGCCGACTTTGCCGGCTGCAAAAGCCGGCTCACCCTGGGCTGTGCCGTCACGTCCGTGGCCGGAACTATCGTTGGTATTGCCGTCAAATTCATAATGGGCCTGCAAGCTCGTTGTGCCGGGATCGACCGGCGTGATTAACTGACGGTTGTAAGAATACAGCCGGATCCCGTCGAGTAAGACCATTCCCTGACCGCCAATTGTTCCGATACGCTCAAAGCCAATGGTTAGCGTACTGACGTTGCCCAGATTCACACCGAGCGAGGCCAGGTCAATATACCACATCTGCCACGCCGGTCGCTTCAAGTTCTCGGCATCACTTTCGTATCTCACATTGGCGTTGTTGATCTTCACGTACATCTGCTGTGGAACGTTGTTGGGATCGCCAAAGAACCGCAGCGTCAAGCCTTTAATGCCATACCTGGTCCAATCCTGGCCCGCCTGCAGATCCGCAACACTCGCCGTGACCTCTGAAACGCTGGTCATAGTGTTATCATAGAAAAGCGGCACGGACTGTTTGCCGTCATAAACCACGGTCTTCTCCATCGAGGGTTGGAAGGCCTCGGTATAGCCTATCGTCGAGCCGTTTGTCGTGGTCCCAAAGCCGTCCACCCATGTCTCATAGACCAAGTTGCTGCCTTCTTCCCCGGTCGGAGTGTCGTTGTAGGACTCGAAGTCATCCACCACAAGATGCTCTTGCGTCGAAAGACTCCAGATATCCCCTTGCCAGGTTGTTGGTGTCTCGACATCGTTGACCTCGTCGACGCGCCAGTAGTACGTGCCGGCCAGATCGAGGGAGGAAGCATAGCTGGGCGAGGTTACAGTCACAACAGGAGCCGTCCCATCTATCACGGTCTGCTCATCGGTGCTCAGATAGACATTGTGCTTAGCCGCCTCGCGTCCCGTTCTCCAGCCCAGCGTTACGTCCACGTCCACATCCGTTGCGCCGGAAACGGGATTAGGCTCTTGTGCCCACACGGGGATGCTCAAAAACTGCACCTCGCTCAGGCCGTACTGGTCCAACATGCCGCCGCTCCAGTTGCTGTTTGCGTGAATCCTGACGTACTTTGCTAGCTCGTTGCCGAAATCAACGGTGGTATTGGGCGCATAAGTAGCCGTACCCGATGCTTTGGCAAATTCATAGTTGCCCAGTTGGGTATAGCTGCTTCCGTCGAGGGAATATTCAATGGTAACATCCTTGAGGCCGTACATGGTATTGAGCCCCTGTGCATTATAGTTCCATACCCGCATCTGGTGTAGTTTGTGTACTTTGTTGAATTCATACTGAATCCAGGCCGGCTGCGCCCCCGTCAGACTGCTGAGCCACATAGCTGTACTAACCATTGCGTGCAGGTCATTGGCGTCCAGTCCAGACCCATTGACGGTGTTTTCAGGTCCTTCATCTGCGCTGTTCGAGCTGGAGGCGGTGGCAGTCATGGAGATGCCAGCAATCGGATAAGCGATGGGCTCGATCGTAAATTGCCAGACGTTGCCTTTGAACACCGTAAGGTCCGGCGGGGCGTTCACTTCATCAACACGCCAGTAGTAGGTCTGGCCGAGATCCGGGCGTTCGGGAACGGCGTAGCTGCTGGCACTATGGCGGCCCCGGTACACGCCAGCCAAGTCAACTGTCGTGGTGGCATTGTTGACATCGTCGAAACTGGTGCCGAAATAGACATCATGCTGGTCGGCAAACTCTCCAGGCGTCCAGTTGAGGACCACATCCCGGGGCACATCTGTCGCCTCATTAGCCGGACTGGGGTCAGAAGCCGAGGCAAGGGGAACACCCACAACCACGGTGATCCCGAAGGCATAGGTCCGGACCAGTTCGGGGTTGCTGAAGTCGCCCACCGACTGCCCGGCTTCAGTTGGTTCTATGGGGGCTGCATTATCATGGGCGGTTTTCCCTTCTTGAGTATTTATATAGACCTTGGCGGCTACGCCGTCCTGGTACACACCGCCAAAGACTTCGGTGTCCTGACTCAGTGTGAAGGTTTCAGAACCACTCGCGAAGTCTGCCTTATCGACGCCATCAGTAATCACCGTGACGCGTGGGCCCACCCACACGGTCTCATAGGTCAGAGGGCTGCTGGATGTCTCCTTGACAAGAAACGGACGTATGAAGCCGGCACCACTAATAATTCCAGGGTGGGCCTTGAATACAAACTCCGATACATCGTAGCGGCCGCCTAGCAAGACCGCAGAGTATTCCTTGGTGACATTGAGGCGGGCTGGTGGATTATCGAGACTTCCAGCTGGAATGTCGGCACCAGCACCAATAGTTACCGCCTGGAGTGATGACGCTGAACAAAAGCTCAGCACCAAAACAAGAGAAACTAAATACGTGGATTTTGCACACATCATAGGCCTCCTTCAAAAGAGCGTTGACGGTTGGTGTTCTCGAAGACCACCTGAGTCTACAAGAAGTATACTATATATTAGCATATCTTACTCTTCGCGGCCACCATGCTACTCAATATAATTACGTCAATATTCCTGCCGCATTTAGCCCCGTAGTCGCTTGCAGCACGGCATGTGCGGATCCGCAAAGCTTCTTTCTGGTTAGTAGCGCATGTACCTGTTAGATAAAGACTTATCTCAAGATTAGGTCTTGAATATTCTTTTTGAGGGAGTCGCATCAGGAGGCACTGCAAGTGATCTTCACCCACCATCAGACCGGAATGAATCCGCTGATTTGCGACAGACTTGAGCTGCTTTCTTCTTCTGACTTTGTTCCTGTTGCCGCTTTGGATAAGAGTCGCTGGTCAAGTGAAAGACACGGGTACATAAGAACGCCCCACGTGATATCCGCTGCATCATCTCGATCCCGGCACAGTGATCAACAATTCAAACCAGATCAAGCCGTACCTTTGGCGCGGCTCTCACTATGGATCTCTCGTGACGCTCGCCTCTTTGCGCATATTTCGCGAATCCGGCGCCGAGGGACTTTGCCATATTGCTTTACGGTCTGGACCATGGTCAGAATGTTTTCCAGCGGCGTATTGGCCTGGATATTATGGCACGAGCAACAGATGTACCCCTCGCGATTGCCCCCAAGGGTATTCATCAGATACTGGACCTCTCGGCGTACGTCATCGGGGTTGCCAAACGGCAGCACGTTCTGATTGTCCACACCCCCGTGAAAAATGACTTGATTACCGTATCTTCGCTTGAGTTCTGCAGGGTCCATTCCCGCGCATATATGCTGGACAGGATTGAGCACGTCAATGCCACAGTCAATCAACGGCTGGACGAGCGGTTCTACAGCACCATCAGTGTGGTAGAACACGGTCAACCCGTAAGAGTGTATGAGATCGCACCAGCGAGCCATGCGCGGCATGAGATGTTGACGCCAAACATTGGGTGAGAACAGAAGGCCCCTTTGGCTACCCACATCGTCGCTGACGAATACCATGTCTAAATAACACGACGCTTGATCTAAGAATTTCTTCATCATTTCGGTCAGAATCTGTTCGACACGGTCCAAGATAGCCTCGACCAGAGTGGGATTAAGGGCAACATCCATCATCGCCTGTTCCAGCCCGCGAAGCTGGCAATATATTTCGAACAACGACACCCACGGGCCGATGACGGCGAAGTCCCGACTGGCCTGTTCGGCCCTCCGGACAGCGGAGTCATAGTCGAACCGAGCCGGATCGGGCCAGAAAGGGTAAATGGCAATCTTGTCGGGATGGTCGAACGAAGCCATGGGAGGTTCGACGAACTCATGGTAATTCTCTCTACCGGCACGAATCATCTTCAAGGGCACTCCCCACATTGTTCTAGTCCCCTCGGCGCCTGCACCCGCCTGAGTCCCTTCAATTTCTCCCGATGGCGCCTTATAGTCCACGAAGACCCAGACTATTTTGTCCAGCCCCATCACTTTGTACAGGTCCAGGCTGTTGTCGACTGCGAAATGCTCTTGCAGCTTCCGCTCCACCTCTGGTGTATGCCATAGATCAATGGCTATGCGATCGACTGGCTTGCGACCCAAGATGGCCAATATACGCTCTCTCGAATTCATTCGGCGTCAGGCTCCTGCGAGATCGTTGCCATAGTCGATTGCTTTCTTCATGGGGGCATAGAAAATGCCGGCGTCAAATCCTCCGGCACCATGGAGCAAGGCTCCCTGTAATCGGCTGTCACTCAAGATAGTCACCCTAAGAAACACTCAAAACCTCATTATGGCCCATCTGGCAATCTTGTAGAATTGATTTGTACCGTCAGAATGCGTCATTTGGTATTTGCATTTTGGCAGCGATTGGGCGTATTATTGTCAAATCAAAACCGTAGAGTGAAATTGGTACTTGCATGATTGGCCATCGCAATGCGACAGTCGGATGAGATTCTGTTACGGCAATCTCTGCTCAGGTAAAACTAATGGACAAGAACGATTGGTTTTTCTACTACCTGCCGGTAAGTGATGAGGTCATCCGCCGGGGACTATATCTAACAAGTGCGGGCCGTCAGCATACAAAGCCCCATGGGGATTTCCCCCCCGAACAACATCCGCTGGTCTATCATTTCAAGTGGACAGAGGGGCGGAGACTTCCGGAGTTTGCTCTTGTGCTCTTCACTGAAGGGCGTGGCGAGTTCGAGTCTGAGAAGGCCGGTCCACAGTCAATTCAGCCTGATGAGGTGGTCCTGATCACGCCAGGCCAATGGCACCGATATCGTCCCGATCCAGAAACCGGCTATACGGAACGGTGGATCTGCTTTAGCGGCGAGATACCCCACGACCTGCTTGATCGCGGCTTGCTCGAACCGACCGATATGGTTGTAGGAATACAACACCCAGCAGCGCTTATTGCCCAGTTTGACACGCTCCTGAAGCATGTGCGGCAGTGGCACAGTAGCAACCCGATTGCCACGACTCACCACACGATGGCACTGCTTGGAACTGCACTGGCGATGGCTCATCGAGACCAAGAGCAGCAGAAGGAACTGGGAGCTTCGACCCCTGTCAAAATGGTTGCCTCTGATCCCTTGGTTTCTGAGGCCCTGGACCTAATCTGGACAAGGAGTCACGGCACATTGGAAGTGATAGACATAGTAGCCAAACTGCCCGCCTCACGGCGGACATTGGAGCGACGCTTTGAGGCTGTTTTAGGACACAGCATCCTGGATGAGATCAATACGTGCCGCCTGCATCGAGCTAAACGCCTGCTCAGTGAGACCAATCTGATCATGAAACGCGTGGCCTACCTATCGGGGTTCTCCTGTGCAGACCGCATGCGCCTGACATTCCTCAGATATGCCAATCTCACTCCCAGCGAATATCGACAGAAAACGATGAAGCCGGCTCGGGACTAATGGTATTGAAGCTTGTGTCTCCGGAGCTCGTCGAATGGAGATTCTTTAAGGGCGGATGGTTCAACTGACACGAGGCTATGGCAATTCACTCGTGTCGCAAATAGTCTTGGGCTGTAGGGAATCCCATTGGATATGTGGGCTGGAAGGTGTCCTATGTCAAGACTCTTGCGAAAGCAGGACCACAAGGCTTAAACAGAAGTAAACGCTTGTATGACAACGTTATATGCTGATGTTCTAAGAGACACATGGAACACTGCCTGTGTCCAGATCCTGACCAGAAGAGTGGTATGCGTAGCCGAAATATTGACGCAATACAACGTCATGTCCCATTTGCCTGAGACTGTGCTATGTGGTACCATACCGGCGAAAATGCAGGTGGCTGTCCTGGGTCAATGTGTAATGGGCACGAGCTGTCAGCAAGTTGTTCGGCAATCGGGCGTGAACGAAATTCGCGAAGTGTCGAAGATTCAGAGAATGAGTCGGTCACAGCAAGAGCGGGCGAGATGCCATGGTTTTACATTGATAGAGCTGCTGATTGTCATCGCGATCGTTGCGTTACTTATGGCCATCATGCTACCGGCCCTCGGAAAAGTCAGAGAGCAGGCCAAATCAGCCGTCTGTCTGATGCATATGAAGAGTATGGCTCTATCCTGGGTGTTGTATGCTGATGACAACGACACCAAGTTGACTATGGGGACCCCCTACGCGTTGGCGCATAGCACGAGCGATCCTTCCGGATACATTTTGCCAACTGTAACAGCAGATTTCGCCCCAATGTGGCATCACATGATAGGCTCAAAAGCCTGGGTAGGGACTGAGCTCTCAACTCCGCGCAAGAATGCTCCCAAAACCGAGAAAACCGCGTGCATTGTACAGGGCGCCCTGTATCCGTATGTCAACAACACAGACGCCTATTGGTGCCCGAAAGGAATAAAGGGTGAGCAACGGACTTTTTCGATTGTTGATTCGATGAACGGTACTGCAATCAGAAGCGCAGTGACGATCAAGCGTTTGTCACAGATCAAGTTTCCTGCAAAACGATTTGTCTTCATCGACGAAGGCGTCGCCTCGCCCGGCAGTTGGACCATCAACTGGGACCGTGTCAGGTGGTGGGACCGACCGGGCAACCGGCACAACGGCGGAGACAATTTCGCGTACGCGGATGGTCACGCCGCAAATTACATATATAGAGACCGTAGGACAGTCGAATTTGCCGAACTCCCGGAGAGTGAGGGAGAGGATTTGAAGGACTCCTACGCCCAGAACAACCCGGATTTCGACTTTCTTCAGCGTGGGTGTTGGGGAGAGCAAATTATCCGACCCTGAGCATGATGTGGCCTCGAACATCGCAGGCTCGACCCTTAAGCTTTGGGGTTGTTCTACTGGGCCGGAACTGGGACTAGTAAAGCATGGCTCATAGGAATTCGCACCGAATATCGAGAAGATCTTTCCTTAAGAATAACGTCCTGGGTGTGTCCGCACTCGCTTCCGGATCGTCAGTCAGACATGCCGTGGCTGACAACGGCGCACTTCCGAGTATATCACAGCGGCATTCGTTTCACCCCGAGACCCTCAACTTGAGCCCCGCACGCTGGATATGGTATCCGTCACAGCGCATACTACCCAACACGTTTGTGCTGTTTCGCAGAGAGATAAGCTTGCCGTCCAGACCTGTGAAAAGCCGGGGATGGATCATAGGAGAAAGCCGATACGTGCTCCATGCCAACGGCAAACACGTTCAGCGGGGGCCGGCACCCTACGATCCACGCTGGGTCGAAGCGGATCCGCTGGATCTGGCAGAAGTACTGACCAAAGGCAAGAACGTCATCGGAGCGACCGTTCTCTACTACGGACACGGAGATGGAACCTGGCCAATCGGCAAACCTGGATTCATCTTCAAGCTGGAGGTCGAACTGGAAGACGGCCGTACCGAGACAATAGTGTCTGATCACTCCTGGCAGTCTCACCTTGCACGATGCTGGCAGCCCGGACACTACAAGCGATGGTTCTTGCGGGCGTTGCAGGAGGAGTTTGACGCGCGTTTATACCCTCATGGGTGGACGGAAACTGATTTCCGGGAGAATAAGGATTGGCTGGAAGCGATGGAAATCAACTGCCCGCCCGACAAACCGGCGACATGTTCGAGCCTGCGGGATTACATCAATGATGCCAGAGGCAATCCCGAAATCTCAAATATCCGGCCGCGCTCCATTCCAATCGTCAAAGAGACGTTGGTGCCCGTGAAACGCCTGGCGGAGTCTTTATGGATTGAGTGGATGCGGCCTCCACAAGAGTACTTCGACACCTTGACCCCCAAGGCTTACAGGGTTAAACGCATTGCAGCGGCTGTTGAGAAAGCGCCCGGCCAGTGGTGCGTGCGCTTCAACAAAGGGGATAATATCGGCGCCGTGCTGACGTTTGAACTGCCTGAAGAAATGGTCGGTTTTCCATGCTTTACGATAGACGCACCCGAAGGGACAATCGTTGAGCTAATGTTCCGTGAAGCCCATGAGGAGGGTGGTCCTCCCCTTCTGAATACATTCTTCAATTCATGGGTGCGTTTCATCTGCGCCCAAGGAACAAATCGCTTTGAGACCTTCGACTATGAGGGACTCAAGTGGATTTCACTACACATTCGTAACACCAAAGGCTCCGTAGCCGTAAGAGACGTGGGCCTGCGGAGGAGAACTTACGACTGGCCGCACACGCCTCACATCCAGTGCGCCGACACGTCGATTCAGAAGGTCCTAACTGCCGCTGTAAATACGATCAAGAACTCCTGCATAGAGATTGTGCAGGGCGACAGTGCCCGTGAGCGCCAGCAATACAGCGGCGACTGCGGCCATCAACTGCACTCAATATATTCGACGTTCGGCGAGACGCATCTGCCAGCTCGATACATATCGACATACAGTCAAGGAATGACCGCCGACGGCTTCTTCATGGACTGCTGGCCGGGGGTAGACCGTTTGGCGCGAGTGGGCCAGCGACAAATACAACTCACGGAATGGGGTCCTATTCTGGACCATGGCATTCAGTTCGTCTTTGACTGCTGGTATTACTATCTCTATACCGCTGATACGAAGCCTCTGCGGGAGGCCTATCCAAGATTGCTGCAATTCGGCCGCTATCTCGAGGGACTCCAACGGGAAAATGGCTTGCTGCCTGTTGAACACCTGGGCGTACCGTCGGTCTGGATCGATCATTTTGGGTTCTTGAAGCAGAAGCATAAACAATGTGCCTTCAATTTGTATGCCTCAGCTATGATGTGCCATGCGCTTAGGCCGCTGTGCCGCGTGTTCGGGGACTATGCATGGGAGAAAAGCGTCAAGAGACTTGGGCAGCGACTGTTGAGAAACACGCAAAAGCATTTCTGGAGTGACAAACATAAACTATATGTGGACAATCTTCCCTGGCTGAGTCAGGAGCAGGAGATACGCATCCACGATCGGACGCTGTCCACATCAGTGCTGTACGACCAGTGCCCTGAAGGCCAGATTCACACGGCACTCGAAGCGATGAGAACCTGTCCGGCCAACATGGGATTTTCGTATCCTCCCAACGCCGGCTGGCGCCTCTGGGCGCTTGCCAAGGGTGGAGACATTGGGGTAGTTATCGATGACCTGCGAAACCGATGGGGTTCCATGGTCTCGGTGCACACCAACAATACCCTTTCGGAGCTCTGGAAGGTCGCACCCGATACAAGAAATCAGTACAGCCATTGTGCCGTCGCTCCTTTGTACGTTTTCGTCATGAGTATTGTCGGACTGAAGCCTCTGGAACCCGCTTACCGGGAATTTGAGCTACGCCCCCAGTTGGGCGACTTGGAGGGCGTCGACGTTACGATCCATACGATCAAGGGGCCCGTACATTTCACCTCAAGCGGCCCCAAGGGACGGCGCACGATACGATTCACGACGCCGCCGGACTGTGAAGGCCGGCTGGTGCTTGACGACAGGGAGAATGTTGAATTGCCGGCGGCTCAGGGTGAGACACGGGCTGGCGTCAAGAGTTATGGCCTGCGAGGAAACAAGGAATATGCATTTGTTCTGCGCCACACATAGGTCAGCAGCCGTGGTTTCTTATGTCCCTGCCTCAGTCGGGACATCACCAGAGAAGGAAAAGGCCTGGATATGAAGGAAATGACACCATACGGTTTCCTCATGCGAAGCAAGACAACTGGAATCGCGATTCTTCTGCTGGGCTCTGCCCTCTCACTTGGCAGCGGGGCAGCAGCGATGCCCCAAGCCAAGCGAGGTGAAGATGATCGCATTCTGATTGTGACCGACTGTCTCAAAGCGGAGGTCTGGCCCACGGGATACGTTACTGGCATCAAGGCCGGTACCTTCGTGGATCGCCGGACGAACGCTCGCGACAACAGCTTTGGCCTGGATATTATCGACTTCCTGATGGGGCCAGGCGCTGAAGGCGGGCTCCCTTACGAGTTTGGCAACAAGGTGCATGGTAATATCGCCAAGCACTATGTTGAATTGCCACAGATCTGCACCAGTGCCGGTCAGATCGACGCCAGAATCATATCTGGTACAGATTTTGTGGCCGTGCGTCAATCGTGGAAGTGGACAGAAGCGGCACCGGGGTATCAACCTGGGTCGGCTTGGGAACAGACCATCATCTTTCCAAGGGGTCATAGATACTTCTTTTCCAGTGACCGTGTGCAAAGCATCAATAAGGTTGAAAACCTTTTTCTGCGGACAGATCTGCCGTGCCATATCAAGCACAAGAAGGGGGACACCTTCGAAGAGATATACCTCAGCTATGCAGGCCGCATACCCGCGGATGCCTTCACCGAGGACTTCGCTCCCAACGAGCGATACTTGTATCAACGTGCTGTCAGCCCGATCCCAACGCGCATGATTCGGGCGTACAAGATTCGTGGCCAAGGTATGCCGTGGCTTGCTGGGATGACCTTGGACCCGCAAATAGTCAGTGAAGCATGGTGTCATCAGCGTGGTTACGTCTGTTTCATCCAGGAAATCGGCGGTCTGCCTGTAGAGGTGGGAGACAGCTTCACGGCCTGTTACATCATCGGGTACTTCAATTCCGTCGCAGACATGGAATTCGAGTATGACAGACACAGAGGTTTCACCTCGTTGGCTGTGACCGAGCAGTACTGGCTGCTCAGTGAAGGCGTAATTGTACAAGAGACGGCCAACTGCTACAGAATCGAGACCCAGGGCCGTCAGCCCTATCCTGAGCGTTGGCGCGTACTTGTTCATGGAAAGGGAGAGGCTCTGATAAACGGAAAACGTGTCAAGATCAACGGTGAACATATTGTAGAGGTACCCTGATGAAATCAGCAGCGAGAGAAAGACGAAAGGCTGCAAACAAAAGCATGAAGTTCGCAGGTACTTTGGCGCTGATCCTTTATGCCAATGCATGGGCGGCCAAAGAACCAGTAGGCATTCCCATTTCCTACATGCTCGATAAGGACGGACAGGTCTCACTTGCCGTATACGACGGCGAGGGCCGACTGCTTCGCGAAATCCTGCGCGCTGAGCCACAGGAAGCCGGTCCCCACACGGTTGTCTGGGACGGACTGAAGCAGGACGGTACTGCCGTCGAACCAGGCACTTGTCAATGGAGGGTGCTTCGCACGCCGGGATTGACTACTCGCTATGTCATGATGCTTGGCACGAACGGAACGCCGGACTATGCCGACTGGCCCGGCGACCACGCGGGACCTTCGGCGGTGCTCGTGGACGGCGATGATATGTACGTCGGTGCGAGAGCTGGCGAGACGGTGCCGGTCCTGATCAAACAGAATCTGGCCGGAACCAAGCGGTACTGGCAGTTGCGGGCAAAGGGCGTCCTGAGGATGCGGATGGATGAAGGGAGACTGTACGTGCTCCAAGTAACGGGCGAGGTCCTGATCATCGATCCCAGTACGGGCGGTGAAGTTGGGACTGTAGTATTGACGGCACCCAAGATGCAATTCGACTTCAACCACAATGGCTCAGCCACGGCACCCGGCTGGAAGCCGGTGGCAGTTCAAGAATACACCAAGGCGAACGGCTACGGCTGGGACAACATCAAGGGCATCACGTCCATAGATCGTCATCTGGGCGATCCCATGCTGCGAGATTTCCACGCGTGGAACGTCTCTGAGATGCGGTCGTTTCTGATCGATATTCCCTATGGTCGGTACACGCTTCGCATGCATTATGGTGATTCTGAAGCAGACCACGAGCAGATCGCCCTCTGGATCGGTGCCAAGCAGCAACCGCTTAATCCGGTCTCGGTCAAGGCCGGTGAGTTCAAGACAGTGCAATTGGTGACGCACAGTGACTGGGGCAAGAATGGGACACTGGACATAGGCTTTCGCAACCTGCCCGGCGCCAAGCCGGACTGTATCATCAACGGCATCGAGATCCTCGATTCCTGGGCGCGAATGGATGTGCGCGACGGGCTCATGGTGGCGTGCTTTCCCAACAGCAATCTTGTGCAGTGGATTGATGCCCGAACAGGGGATGTGCTCGACAAGGCAGGGGTTGAAGCCCCACGGGACATCCGATTTGCGGTCGATGGGACGGTCTTGGTGCTTCTGGATAACAGGATTGCCTCGATCTCGCAAAAGGATCACAAGCTCGTAGATCGTATTGCCGGTCTTACGAAACCGGTGGCGATGAACGTGGATCAAGTGCTTGGCGACATCTTGGTGGCCGAGAGTGGTGACAGCCAACGTGTGAAGCGCTTCAGCAAAGACTACGAACTTAGACAGATATATGGCGCCCAAGGCGGTCGCCCCGCGCAGGGTCTTTACGATCAGCCGACCAGTTTCCTTAATATCGAGAACGTCGCCGGCGATGGACGAGGCGGCTTTCTGGTGAGTGAATCCGGCGTTGCACCTCGGCGGACCAGCCATTTCCGTGCGGACGGCACGCTCATTCGCGAATGGTACGGCGGACAGCAGTTCTTTCAGCATACTTGCCCCGACCCTGAGGATCCCAATGTGCTGTGGCTGGACTCAGAACCGGGCTGGGTGATGCAGGTTGTGGCAGACTACGAGGCCAAGACATGGAAGGTCCGGGCTACATATGAATTCGCCGAACTCGGCGCCGGCTTGATGTCAAGAAAGCGAGGCAGTGGGCGGTGGTGTGTGGCCCATCGCGGCGGCCAGACGTACCTCTGGAGTGATTTCGCCTGCCCCCCATTTATCCTGCGCGTGGATGAGCCTGGCCGAAGACTAGTGCCTGTAGCGGCCGGCGGAAATGTCGGGACAGTATCAACGATATCTGCATGCCCGCAACCATGGCTCGACGCCCTGGCCCACAGCGGCTATGATATCAAAGATCCCAAAGTCCGCCGAAACCACACCGGATGGACTTGGGCGGATTCCGATGGCGATGGAATATTGGACGCGGAGGAGTTTCGCCTTGCCGAAAAGGGCGCTCGCGTTGGGGGCGTCGTGCATCTCGACGACAAATGGAACGTGTACTTCGGGCTGCGCGGCGACGGGCCAGCCTATGGTATGATGCCGAACCTCGGTTGGACGAGTTGCGGTGCTCCTCTTTGGGATTGGTCAAAGGTCCGGATGGGGCCGGACCTGGGCCTGTCAGGCGATGTCTCAGCGGTATTCTGCAATGGGCAGGACGACGTGTATCTCACACTCAAAGGCCAGGACGAGGGCTTCCGGCATGGGGAACGCTGGTCGGCGGATCTATTCGACGTGACTTCGTTTGTGAAGCTGGATGCAAACGGACTGGCACGCTGGTTAGTCGGTCCTCACGCGGCTCGAAGGGATGGGCCGAAAGGCATGATTCACGACCCTGTCCGCATCCTGGGTGAGGCGCGAGGCTGCGTATTTGTCGGTGAGCGCGTCATTCGTCCCCTCGAAGTCTGGACAACGGACGGCCTCTACGTCGGCGGAGCCTTTGACCGTCGGGCAGACGACGGCCTGCCCGACAGAGTCTATCACTGGTTCCGCGTTAACTGGAGCGAATTTGGGAACGAAGCGATCAATAAGACGACGATTCAATATGATTGTCTGGCTGGTGGGGCGATTCATGCTTGGCCTGATGGCCGAGTGTTTTGGTATGCCCCAGGTTGGAATATGAACCCGGTGTATGAGCTGTCCGGATGGGACGGCTGGCAACGGCGCGAGGGAAAGCTGCCTGTCGACCGTAAGCCTATCACCCCAGTCAAGGCCGGCCAAGGCCTCAAGGGGGAGTATTTCGCCAATGTGAATCTGGAAGGCCAACCAGTGCTTACCCGCAGGGACGACAGGATTTGGCTCGATTGGGGTGAAGGCTCCGTCGATGGATTGCCTTCCAACAGAAGTAGCATGGGTAATACGCCGGTCTCACCCACGAGCCTGGTGCCTCGCGACAACTTCTCTGTCCGCTGGACAGGTTCAGTTGAAGCCCCTTTGACAGAGGAATTTGTGTTTACGACCTACAACAATGATGGCATTCGGGTCTGGCTGGATGGGGAGAAGGTCATTGACGACTGGAACGAATGGGACGGCACCGTCCTGTACCAGTACACGAAATATCGAAAGCTCGTCCGGCGCCATAGCAGGCCGATTCGCCTCGTGGCTGCGCAAAGGTACGCCCTCAAAGTCGAGTACTATGAAGATGGAACGGTCCAGGGGCGGGCGCAGCCCAACAGTGAAGCCCACGTCCACCTTTGCTGGGAGAGCCTAACACTCCATCGACAGCACATCCCCAAAGAACTGCTGTACCCACCACAGGAATAGTCGATTCCCTTCGGGTCAGTGTGCGCTTGTCAAGGGCCAATAGTACCACGTGACATTTAGTCTAACCTTTTACAAAATAGATATTTACATCCTTGGGCTCCTCGCTCGCCATTTTGCCCACTTTCTGCTATAATTTCCGTCTCAAATTGGCTTTCTGTACACCTTGGAGGAGCATAAAAGAGACATCATGGACAAGAATCCCGACATCACCAACTTTGCCGTATCGCTGATCATCAAAGCAGTCGTAATTGCGGCTCGATTTTCAGGCATAGTTCGGAAACGGAGCT
>Ga0307379_10005945_pt1 | contig 16883 bp, 9 predicted proteins | sample UN2MG_FD_202237 | JGI IMG/M metagenome (GOLD analysis project Ga0307379, IMG submission 202237) | Soil microbial communities from Risofladan, Vaasa, Finland - UN-2 | ecosystem: Environmental > Terrestrial > Soil > Coastal area > Acid sulfate soil | place: Finland: Risofladan, Vaasa | collected... | reverse complement strand
GTCATAAAAACACAATAATTTAATTATTTTTATAACCTGAAGTCAAGAAAGACAGATTTACAATTTTAGGTCATGGAAGGAAAATATTGTGGAAACGCAGAGATAAAATAGAACTTCTACTTAAACTTAATTATCCATGTTAAGTAATCTGTCTCATTATTTCTTCAAGTTCCAGCTTCGTTTTTTCCCACATTACGGTTTTTGGGCTCATCCATCACATTGACCGCTTCCTTAAGGCTTATGAGTCAAGCTTTGAACGTGAGTATTGTTATCTCCGTCCCATTGTTCAGGAAATGGTGGACAAGTATCTGGACTGCGGCAATCCTAAGTGTGGATTTGCGCGGACAAAATGTTCTGATTGTTGGACAGAAAAATTACTGATGTTTTCCTGCAAGACCCGCGGCTTCTGTCCTTCCTGTCACGCCAAGAGACTTGAGGAATTGGGCAAGTGGATGATTCTCTCTTTCTTGCGGACTTCTTGTTGACAGTTTATGTTTGTTCTCTGTATTATTGTTAATGAAGCAGCTCAGAGGGTGGAAATTTGATGAAATTGAGTGAAAATCATCATCATGTTACCTATCGCTTGGATAGCACAAAATTTTGCATAATAAATGAAAGGAGTTGAAAATGAAAAATAGACTATTTCTTATTAAAATGTTATTTTTCTTGGTTCTCTTCCATATTGTGTGGGTAATAAAGTTTAATAATACCATCGAGACATGCTAATATTCAACGTAAACAATACGATTGAAGGAGATGTTTTGATGGATGAATATTCACTTTTTACTATTGCCTTGGGTCTTAAGAAACCCTGGCAAGTTGTGGACATTAAATTCTCAAAGGATGAAGGCCGATTAGATCTTAAGATCGATTTCCAAAAAGGGACTGCTTTCCCCTGTCCTTCATGCGAGGGCGGGCGTTGTCCTGTCCATGACACCAAGGAGAGGACGTGGCGGCATTTGAACTTTTTTCAATACGAGACCTATTTGCATGCCAGGGTCCCCAGGGTTAGATGTGGGAAATGCGGTATCAGACAGGTGGAAGTGCCCTGGGCTCGGTCTGGGAGCGGCTTTACTTTGCTGTTTGAGCTGCTGGTTTTGCAATTGTGCAGAGAGATGTCGGTGGCAGGGGTTGGAGCGCTGGTCGGTGAGCATACGAATCGCATTTGGCGGATACTGGAATACTATGTGGAGCGGGCACGCCGGAGGATAGATCTTAGTTCTTTTCATATTTTAGGAATAGACGAGTTTTCTGTCCGCAAAGGACATGAATACATGACATCCTTCAGTGATATCGATGCATCTCGTGTGATATTTACTGGCGAGAGCCGGAGGAGAGAAGTCATTGAAGAGTTTGCAGATGATATGAGAGAGAGAGAGGGTACGATCTGAGGGATATTGATCTTATTTGCTGTGACATGTGGGATCCGTATCTAAGTGGTATCGGGAAGCATATTCCTGGGGCGAGTGTAGTTTTCGATCGGTTTCACATTATGAAACAGATAAATAAAGCGATAGAGAAGGTCCGGTGGGCAGAGCAGAAGGAGAATAAAGATCTCAAAAAAACACGATTCATTTGGCTTAAGAATCCAAAAAATCTCACAGAGAAACAGGCAGAACAATTGACAGAACTGAAGAAACTGGACCTCAAGACAGCGCGGGCATATCAAATCAAGCTGGCTTTGTCTCGATTTTGGGAGATCAGAGAGCCTAATGAAGCAAAGCATTATCTTAGGAAATGGTATTTTTGGGCAACTCACAGCCGTCTGGATCCGGTAATCGAGGTGGCACGAGGTATCAAAAGATACTGGCAGGGCGTTCTAAATTATACGCTCTCACGGATAACGAATGGAGTTGTAGAAGGCCTGAACTCCAAGATCAAAGCAGCAATGAAAAGAGCCTATGGTTTTAAACAAACTCAATATCTAAGGACCATAGTATACTTGGTGGTGGGTAAATTATGTTTCGATTAATTACCCACACAATATGGAAGAGAACCTTTTTCTTAAATGCTGCAATAATACTTTGCGGATCTGTTTCGAGCGATGTCGCCCATCAGGCTCAACCAAAAATAATCACAGAAAGGCCGATGAAAGCTGAACTTGTTCTGAAAATCGGCTCCGACAAGGAAAATGAAGATTTTTTCAAACCGGGATCTTTTGCCATAGATCGGAGCGGTCGGATTTTCATCCTGGATTCCGGAAACAGCCGGATTCAGTGTTTTTCAAATGAGGGAAAATTTCAATTTTCCTTCGGAAGACGAGGACAAGGCCCGGGCGAAATCTCGAATCAAGCTTCAAAGATCAAAATTCCCAATGACGGGAATCTTTATGTCATAGATAACCGTCCACGCAGAATTAACGTCTATAATTTAGAAGGCAAATATCAACATTCAATAAAGATAACCCGTTATTACGATGATATTGTCTTATTAAATAAAACCTATTATCTATGCAGCATCCTTCTTCATAATAATTTCAAGCCTATAGATTTTACAAAGGCATCGGGTAAAATCGAAGGCTCTTTTGGGGTATTCATTGAGCCCTCTGTTGGTCTCGTAAAAAGAGTCGACAGACTTCCTTTTCCTCCGCCGTGGCGCTGTCTATATATGGGCGGGACATTTACGAATTTAATAGTCACCCCAAAAAATGAACTCATTTACTCGCAAGGAAATCCGTACCGCCTCATCAAGTACGATTCAGGAGGTCATGTCCTCAAAGATATTTTAGGACATGTCGGTTTTGATACATATGCACATGTTGAATTCATTATTAAGAAGGATGGAGTCGCTGTTAAAACAAATCAAGCAAGAACATATCACATGAGTATTAATGTCAACGATCAACTGATCGTTCCGTTTATAAACCAAAAAAAGGATTTTATTTTTATTGATATCTACAATCTCGATTTGAATCTCATCTCGAGACATAAGATGCCGAACTGCATTTTTGATAATAAGAAAAAAGAGCAATTTAGGAATATTATCATTGATGATGATTACTTATATGGACTTGTGATATCTCAATATGATCCTGCTTGTCTTGTTAAATATAAACTTATTTTTGATTAAGAAGTTGGACTTTACCAAACAAGCTATTCCGCAAAAAATAGAAAGATCTGGACATAAACCATAAAATTACATCCAACCCAATTTTTTGACTATCCTTTATATACATCATTTGGGCTCATTATCATTTTCTGGTCACAGAGGGAGAGACAGATAAACAAGGACAGTTCCACAAGGTTTCAAGCATTAATGATTCTCTGATCTGCCGGCTTTTCACACGTGAGGTTCTCTCTCTTCTTCTTCGTTAAGAGTTGATCAATCAAAACCTTGTCCAAAATGCGGTGGGACAATGCGCATTGTATCATTTATCGAAGATTATAAAGTCATAGACAAGATCATAAATCATCTTAAGCTGACCTTTAAGGCAGAACGTCCTCCGCCTCCCAAAGATTAGCTTAATATGGCAGCTGAGGAAAGGCTAGAATATGAATGAAAGTCGCGGAGTTACTTAATCATCGATTAAAGGGTGATCTCTACTCTTAATACGCTTTATACAGGCCAATTCTATGATATTCTCTCTTTCTTGCGGACTTCTTGTTGACAGTTTATGTTTGTTCTATGTATTATCGTTAATGAAGCAGCTCAGAGGGTGGAAATTTGATGAAATTGAGCGGATACCGTCATGAACAAAAAAAGAAATTCCTATCTTTCTTGAGGTCTACGATACTCTGAAAAGGCGGTTGGACAAAGTCCAGGTGGAATATAACCGGCTCTTGAGCAAGACCATCCCTGCATTGAACAAGAATTTTCTAGCAGCCGGCCATAGAGTGATTATCACAAGTCTAAAATGAAAGGATCATTCCCTGACATCAGCGTATTTCATTCGGATTGCGGTCTTTTGGGAAGAATTTTCTTGTGGTCCTGGTCAACCTTCGCTAAAATAGTTCACGGCAAGCCAGGGAATGACCAAGATTTGCTCAGGATTAAAAACAGCCTGAGGTATTTTTTAATAAAAATCAAAAAGGAGAAATAATGAACCGTCGATGTCTTTGCTTTGTTTCTATCTTTATTTTGTTTTTGGTGTTTGGGCCAGTCTTTCTCTCCGCCCAAGGGACACAGGCCGATTATGAGCGAGCATTCGGTCTGCGGGAGAATCTCACGAATCTGGTCCCGAACATGCCTGACCGTCCTGCCTGGATCGAGAAAACAAGCCGCTTCTGGTATCGGAAGTCGGTCAAAGGAGGGTTTGAGTTCAATGTCGTAGACGCCGCCACACTAAAAAAGAAAATCGCCTTTGACCATGAGAAACTGGCTGCTGCACTAGCCTTGGTGCTCAAAGACGAGGTCGACTCTAAGAAGCTGCCTTTCAGGTCAATCAGGTTCGTGGACGCTGAGAAGTCAATCGAATTTGAGGTCGGGGAGTGGAAATATGCCTGCAACTTGACCACGTATACTTGCAAGAAATTGGGACCGGCCGAGCGCAGGAGGGGATTCACGATGTGGGAAAGAGGTCCTGCTCCGCAGGCTGCTTCCGAGGAAGCCAAAGCATCTCCTGATGGCAAGATGGAGGCTTTCATCAAGAATTACAATGTTTACATCCGATCCAAGGATAAAAAAGAGGAATCCGCATTGAGCTTTGACGGCTCCGAGGGTAACTACTATACATACGCTTCCATCATCTGGTCGCCCGATTCGAAAAAGCTTGCCGCCTATCGCCTCCGACATGGTTACCACCGCGTCATACAGTATATCGAGTCATCCCCAGACGACCAACTCCAGCCAAAGTATCACAAGATGGAATATGCCAAACCAGGCGATGCACTCGATGTCGAACAGCCGGTGCTTTTCGTCATCCATGCAAAAAAACAGGTCAACATAGACAACGCTCTCTTTCCCAATTCCTACAATATATCAGAACCGGTCTGGAGGAAGGACAGCCGAGCCTTCACCTTCGAGTATAACCAGCGCGGCCATCAGGTTTACAGAATAATCGAGGTTGATGCCTCCGCAGGAAAAGCCCGTGCTGTTATCAGTGAAGAGGCAGAGACGTTTTTTTGCTATTCAGGGAAAAAATATCGCTACGATATTCAGGACGGAAAAGAGATCATCTGGATGTCCGAGCGGGACGGCTGGAACCACCTCTATCTCTACGACGGTGCAACCGGTGCAGTCAAGAACCAGATCACCAAGGGCGAATGGGTCGTCAGGCGCGTGCAAAAAGTCGATGAGAAGGTTCGCCAAATCTATTTCCAGGCAAGCGGAATGAATGCAGGTCAAGATCCCTATTTCGTACACTGCTACCGGATCAACTTCGATGGTACGGGCCTCACACCTCTTACTGAAGGTGATTACACTCATTCTGTTACATTCTCATCGGACATGGCTTATTATGTTGACACCTGGTCGCGTGTAGATGTTCCATCCGTCATGGAACTCCGCCGCACTTCGGATCGAAAGTTGTTGATGCAAGTTGAGAAGACGGATATCCAGGAACTTGTCAACGCAGGATGGCAGAGGCCCGAGGTTTTCGTCGCCAAGGGCCGTGACGGCCAGACTGACATATGGGGTATAATCAACCGACCCATGAACTTCAACCCCGAAAAAAATTACCCTGTTGTGGAATACATCTATGCCGGGCCACATGGATCTTTTGTACCCAAAGCATTCAGCGCCTGCAATCGCATGCAACCGCTTGCCGAAATGGGATTCATCGTCGTCCAAATTGACGGCATGGGCACTAATAACCGGTCCAAGGCCTTTCACGACGTCTGCTGGAAGAACCTCGGTGATGCCGGCTTTCCGGACCGGATTCTCTGGCACCAAGCGGTCGCAGCCAAATATCCATACTATGACATCAACCGGGTGGGAATCTACGGCAACTCTGCAGGTGGTCAGAACGCTCTAGGAGGACTTCTCTTTCATCCCGAATTCTACAAGGTCGGTGTATCTTCCTGCGGCTGCCATGACAACAGGATGGATAAGATATGGTGGAATGAGCTGTGGATGGGCTGGCCTTTAGGCCCAGAATATGCTGCTTCTTCTAATGTAGACAATGCTTATCGGCTCAAAGGGAAGCTCCTCTTGATAGTTGGCGAGCTGGACACAAACGTCGATCCTTCCTCAACCATCCAGGTAGTAAACGAGCTGATTAAAGCAAATAAAACCTTTGACCTGTTGGTTATTCCTGGAGCTGGTCATGGTATGGGTGGAGCTTATGGGCAGCGGAAGCTCTATGATTTCTTCCTTCGACACCTGCACGGCATCGTGCCTCCCAACTGGAATGAGATCGAGGAGCAAAAGTAGGAACAGTTTACATCTTCTAACTTCTGCCTAAACTGAATTTTCCATGTTAAGTAATCTGTCTCATTATTTCTTCAAGTTCCAGCTTCGCTTTTTCCCACCTTTCATAGGAATTCTGTAAATTCTTTCTTATATCTGCATACTTTTTTTGGAGAGAAACAATATAACCTGCATTCTGATATGTTTCCGGTCTTGCCATCTCATTCTCAATTTCCTTTTTTCCAGCCTCTAATTCCTCAATTCTTCCTTCCAGACGTTCAATTTCATTATTCAAGCGGCTGCGCTCCTTACTGATTTCCTGCCTTGCCTCAGCCTCCAGGCGCTTCTGCTCTTTTGTCTTTCTGCTATCTAAATCTGAGAGGGATTTCTTTTCTTTTCTGTACGTCAATGCTTGTTTCTTCTCCCGTTTTTCCAGATAATCCGAATAATTCCCAAGGTAATCTTCGATCTGCGCATTATCTATTTCTACAACTCGGCCTACCAGTTTATCTAAAAAATACCGGTCATGCGAGATAACCAGCAGCGTTCCATCGTATTGTGTAAGTGCTTCTTCCAATGCTTCAAGAGAAGCCATGTCCAGATGGTTTGTGGGCTCATCCATGATAAGAAAATTAACAGGTGAAAGCAAAATTTTTGCAAGAGAGATCCTTGCCTTCTCTCCTCCAGATAAAACCTTTATTCTTTTAAAAACGTCATCATCACTAAAATGGAAAATACCTAGAACATCTCTGACTCTGGGGATATTGGCATTTGAAACACTCGAAGAAACTTCTTCATAAACCGTTGCTTCCAAATCGAGTGAAGTTACCTGGTGCTGGGCATAGTATCCAATAGAAGTCTTCTTGCCGATTTTAATAGAGCCAACCTGAGGGGATAGGTCTCCTGCGATAAGTCTTGCTAATGTTGTCTTGCCTGAACCATTAACTCCTACCAGAGAAATCTTTTCGCCTCGCGAAATGTTTAAATTAACATCTCTCAGAATCCATCTCTCATCATATCGAAATGACATATTTTCTATCCCCAAGACATCTTTATAGCTAGGGACATCCACAGTAAGCTCAAATCGAAGCCGCTTCGCAGCAGCAGGCAATTCAACTTCGTCAATCTTTTCAAGCTGCTTTATCCGGCTCTGAACTTGAGCCGCCTTGGTAGCCTTATACTGGAATCGCTTGATAAACCTTTCCAGCCTTTCCCGCTCCTTTTTTTGTTCCTCCCATTTCTTCTGCAGTAGAATTAATCTTTGCTGTTTTATTTGTTCATAAAAATGATAGTTTCCTTTGTAACGGTTGAGTTTTCCATACTCTAGTTCAAAGATTTCGTGAGCAAGCCGATCAATAAAAAACCTATCATGAGAGACAACAACAATACTTCCGGAAAAATGCAGGAGATATTGCTCCAACCACTCCAAGGCCTGTAAATCGAGATGGTTTGTGGGCTCATCCAGGAGAAGAAGGTCTGGTTTTTGAACCAGGAGACGGGCCAGGTATACTCTCATGCGCCATCCTCCGCTCAGTTCGGATAATGGACGGGAAAAGTCTGTCCCTGCAAAGCCCAACCCTGAAAGTATGCCTTTTGTCAATGCTTCTAATTTATATCCCCCAAGCGCTTCATATCTATGCTCCAAAGCACCAAGTTCTTTCAGTAGATTGGCCTGGTCCACACCCGAAGAATCCAGAGTATTATGTAATTCTGCAATCTTTTTTTCCAGTGCGATTACATCAGGCTGCCCTTCCAATGCTGTTTGTAGTACTGTGCTCCCGCTTACAGCTATTTGTTCCTGTGGAAGATATCCAATTCGAAAGCCCTTTGACTTAATAATTCTTCCTTTATAAGAAGTTATCTCACTATTTAATATTCTGAACAAAGTAGTTTTACCGGCTCCATTAGGGCCGATAAGTGCAGCACGTTTGCCAGGATGAATAACCCAATTGATTCCGGAGAACAATTTAAGCCCTCCAATCGAATAATGTAAATTCTGAATATGAATCATTGAACTACTATTTGAACTTTTTTTTATTCCGTTATATTATACTTTACCCGATCAAATGGGAAATATATTTAAACTAAAAAGGAGTAATTATGAAGAAAATTAATATTCATGGTATTTCATTGGTAGTGCTTGTTTTCACAATGCTACTTTTCTTCAATCTTACAATCTCGGCGGAAAATGCTGTTTCTACGAAAGACCTCAACATCTTCACATGGCGCAATATAGGGCCATTTACATTTTCAGGAAGAATCACGGATTTTGCAGTACCCCGCGGACAGAGCCAGATCTATTATGTCGCTACTGCAAGTGGAGGAATCTGGAAGACAGAAGACGGAGGCATCCATTTTGAACCCATCTTTGACAAATATGGAAATATGAGCATTGGGTATATCGATGTGGCTCTATCAAATCCTGATATAATCTACGTTGGTACAGGGGAAGCAATGCATGCACGTTCGAGTGCCCATGGGAATGGAATGTGGAAATCAACAAATGGAGGAAAAACCTGGACCCATATCGGCCTGGAAGAGAGCTATTTTATCCCTAAGATCGCTATCGACCATAAAAATCCGGACAAAGTTTACGTAGCTGCAGAGGGAAAACTCTATGACAACAAAATGGACTGCCAGCGCGGGCTTTACAAGACCGTAGATGGAGGAAAGACCTGGGAGAAAGTACTCGATTTGAAAGACAGAGGTGTGGGAGATTTTATTTTCGACCCAAACAATTCAGACATCATCATTGCAGCAGCTTACAAAACATACAGAAGAACATGGACGTATATCGATCGCCAGGAAAATAATCACCTTTACAAATCCACTGACGGCGGAAAGACATGGAAGAAATTGACAGATGGGCTTCCAATGAATATCAAAAGTGGATGGAACGGGCTAACAATCTATGAGAAAAATCCGAATATCGTTTATACCCGCATAGATGAAGAAGTCAACCCTGGCTTAAGCGAAAGAGAAGGCGCTGCAATATTCAGAGAAGGCAGGGTTTTTAAAGATGGATATTATTTCAACAAATTAAAAACATTTAAAATTCATACTGAAATAAAAAAGCTAGTGAAGTTCGAAGAAATCATAGCAAAAGACGAAAAAGAACTTGTCGAGAATTTAAATAAGCTTATAGCGGACAGTGAATTTCAAGAAGAATTGGGAATTGACCTGAAGGCATTCAACACTGCAGCAAGAAAAATCTATAAGAAAAATAAAGATATTATCCAGAGCATCGATGAGATCGAAAAAACATTAAAAAGAGAAGAAGAAAAGCCAGACCTTTACAAAGATATTAACAACCTAGTTCTTATCCTGCTGTTTACAGATTCTGAAGGAATAGAGATTGCAGACAATGTTTTCACAGTAAAAGATATTGATAAAGTCCACATTAATCCTGCATTCAAATCTCTCGTAAAATTTGATTCTAAAAAAATCAAAGATGAAAAAGAACTTGTTGAAAAAGCGAATGAATTTGTCAATGATAAAGCGCTCGTCATAAAACTCGGCATTAATCTCAAGCAATTCACCACAGCGGCAAAAAAGACTTACAAAGATAAAAAAGACATAACGGCCGAGATTAAAGATGCCAAGGATAAAATCGAGGAATTCGATGCAACTAAAGCAAGGTACCAGACAATAAACAGGTACATCCTCCAGGTAATATATGCCGATGTTCTAGCAATAATGGAGCCAGTGAAAAGATCAGGAATCATATACCGCTCTGAAGACCAGGGCGAAACCTGGAAAAGAATGACAGAATACAAGCTTGTTGGGGGAAGCGCTAATGTGAATGACATAGAGGCAGGCTATGCAGGAAGAATCGTTGTAGATCCTAATAATGATAAAACCCTATATTGTGTTGAAACCATTGTCAAAATTTCTAAGGATGGCGGAAAAACATTTAAAAATGCCGCATGGACAGGACGCAACAAGTGCCATGTTGATACACGAGGTCTATGGGTAGACCCTTTAAACTCCAATCATATTCTCAACGGCAACGACGGAGGAGCCAGTGAAACCTGGGACGGGGGAAAACACTGGTCCAAGAAAGAGACAATCAGCGCCCAGCAGTTTTATGATATATCCGTAGATAATGAAATGCCATACAATGTCATGGGTGGAACACAGGACAACGGATGCTGGATTGGTCCGTCAAGAAACAGGAACAGCTATGGTGTCTATCCTGCAGATTGGACATATCTTCCAACTGGAGATGGCTATTACGCCCTGAGGGACTGGTGGAATCCGGAATATATCTATTATGAGAGCCAGTTCGGCCGATCAAGCCGAATGAATCTTAAAACCGGTGAAATAATCAGCCTTTCAAAAAGGAATAGTGCTGAAGAGAGGGCTGCCGGCAAAACACCCCAAAGGTATCAATGGGATTCCCCTATCGTCCTCTCTCCGCATAATCCGGGTATTGTCTACGTATGTTCCCAGCATGTACATATGTCAAGAAGCAGAGGGGATAAAGATACTTTTATTACAATAAGTCCTGATTTAAGCAAGAATAATAAAGAGAGGATAAAGTTTTCTAAAGAGACAAATCTCCAGTATGCCACCATTTATACATTTGCAGAATCCTCTATTAAACCTGGAGTATACTGGGCAGGTACAGATGATGGCAACTTGCAGCTAAGCACTGACGGCGGAAACAGTTGGAAGAATATCACTGCAAACTTTTATGACAAAAATGGAAAGTTAAAGAAAAATATTAAAGGCACGATAATTCCTTATGACCGCTGGGTCACAAAAGTAGAACCCTCCTCGCATGACTTAAATACATGCTATGTTACTTATTCTGGCTACAGAACACATAATGAAGACAACTCCTATATTTACGTAACACACGATATGGGCAAAACTTGGGAAGATCTAAGCTGCGGGATGATGAATCCAGTCAGAGACATAGAAGAAGATCCTGACAACCCCGATATTCTATACCTGGCTACAGACTACGGCCTGTTCGTTACGATTGATAAAGGTAAAAATTGGATCGAAATGTCCTCATCTGCTCCTGACGTCTTGATCATGGACCTTGATATCCAGAAGAGAGAACGAGACCTCGCCATAGGCACATATGGAAGAGGAATATACATTGCTGACATCTATCCATTCAAAGAATTCAAGGAAGAAATCTTTGCGAAAGATGCATATCTTTTTGATCTAAAGAGAACGATCAAATGGAACATGTTAGAAAGAAGAGGCCAGTCATACGGCGAATTTGCAAGGGTTCAAAATCCTCCCATCGAGTCTTTGATCTATTTCTATCTTAAAGAAGCGGCTAAATCGGTTAGTATACTTGTCAAAGACCTAGAAGGAAATCAAATTCAGGAAATTATAGGCGACATTGGAAAAGGCATTCATAAAGCTTCCTGGAATTTAAGGAAAAAGGCAGAAGCTCCAAGTCAGGAAAGACGTTACAGGAGATCTGCACCAATGATCGATGCGGGCGTATATAAAGTCTCACTCGTTGTTGATGGAAAGGAAGTAATGACAAAGAAGCTTAAAGTCGTCCAGGACCCAATACTTAACTGAATAATTCATAAAACAGGGCGAAAAACATTCCGGTATTCCGGGGACACTATACTTAACTCCTCGCCTTCTCTTGATTTGGGGAATTAAATATGATGTCCCCAGAATTCAACTACTGGCGCAGCATCTGTTTTAATGCCCGGATATCATACTTAATCCTACTCTCACAGATTCGTGGCCATTCTTCCCGGTCAACAACAGATAACCGTCCAGCCTTTAAGGCATCATCGGACTGATGACACATCTCGATAAGATATGCAAATTCTTTAACTTCCAAATCCGGAAATTTCGATAGAAATTGGGGATCAAAAATTGGAATCGAAAAACTTCCACCGTGATCTTCAACAGAAAGATTTATCTTCATAGGAACAGATGCTATTTGTTCAGCAACTTTTCGAATATCTATCACCCCTCTGCCAATTTCAGTAGGGAATGAAGTAAATCCCTCCGGGGCCAGAAGAACGGCACCATCTTTAACATGGGAACTCACTACCCAAGGTAAGATCCTTTCTGTTGCCAACATCGTATCTTCTAGCATTATTAAAAGATTCATCGTGTCCAGACAAATACCGAGATAATCACCGGGTTCGGTATCACAGAGTTCAAAAAGTCTGAGCAATTCATATGTCGTAAACTCAAAATGTGTTTCAATAGCCAGAATTACATTGTAATCTCTAAGCATCTGCCTCTGCGAACACAAAGCATTTGCCGTTTCCTGGAGGAGCGTCTCCGTCATAGGACTCTCTGGATCCCAGCGCATCAAACCCCCAGAACAGGACCTCACAATACGTGTGCCAATGGAGGCTGCCTCTCTGGCGGCTTTCTGGTTAATTGAAAAAACATCTTTTTTCTCCCAGCTTCGCATATCAAACGGGATGTGCTGTCCCCCACCCCATTCAATATACATATTATTGGAGGAAGCAAATTGAGCAAGGTCCTTCAAGTAAGCATCATCTATTCTCCTGCTCTCCTCAAAGCCAAGCCCTGAGAAATGGACACCTTCCCCCCCATTTTCCTTAGCCCACTGCATAGTCTCTAAAGCGCTTAACCCCAGAGGACTCAAGCCGTAATTATCAATTCCGATTCGTAATGTTCTCATTTCGTATTTCCACACCAGTCAAGAAATTTCTTAAAATCAGCAAGTTTGACTCCCAATCTGAATTTCTATCAGACACGTATTCTCTATTTTTGCCCCAAAATCCACATAAGAGCTTCTTTCGATTTGCAAATTTTTAAAATCTATGTTTGATCCATCTAGCTTTACAGCCTGTGCTTCTGAATTTGGAGGAAGTAAAACATGGAAAAAAATGTCCGATTCTAGCGAATGAACCTCTAGTAAAATACAATTCCCATTGTATCTAAAATTATAGCCGATGGATGCTCCAGAACTTTTATAACATGCCTGGACCTCAGCTTCATTAATACCTGTTGCAAGCCAGCGTGGAGAAATTTGTGCAGTACGGAAGAGTTTCAGCCTATCTTCCACCCCTGCCATCCCTTCTATAAAAGCATACAGCATTGCGCTTGATCCCCAACCATCTGTTGGGGTAGCTTCAGGGCTTGTGCTGGTCTCTTTGCTTGGCGGTGTTCCATCAGGAAAATACCATAAATAGGTTTCATTGCTCTCGGATATCAAACTCATGTAGCGTTTCAAAATATCCACACCATATTCTTCGAAACCATGGTCAAAAGCCGCCTTGGCCAATTCACCACCAACAAGGGGCATAATGCCTCCATTCACATATGCACCTCTTTTTAACCTGCGGTCCCCAAAAATACCATCAGGAAAAGGGGGGTCTATTGAAAACCACTCAGCAAATGCCCCTGTTTCTTTCCTGCGCTTTATATACTCTCTAATAATCGAGCAAGCCATCCCATGGGAAGTAACCCCGCGGTTGATATCCATAGGATTGCTTAGACTCAATTGGGCCGATTCATCAACTCCAGAAATCTCAACCGGAGTGAGTTTAACAAAATGAGTATAAAACTTCCCGTTCCAACAGGTTTTGTTTATGTTTTCTCTCAGACTATTTGCACGTTTCCGCCACTGCCGTGCCTGAACAGGATCTCCAAAATACTCGTACAAAAGAGCCATAATCCGAAATACTTCATAATAGCCGCTGTTATCACCATGCATGATTCCCCAAAAAGTGTCATCTGTTATTTGGAACTGAAGCCAATCATGTGCTCCGGCGGTGTATGCAAAGTCCCATGTGTCAATCGTATATGCCCTTTTTATAAGCCTGAAGTCCTTGTCCCAGCGCCAGGAATGAGATAAAACATAATGAAGAGCTTTTTCCATTTTAGGCAGAAGGCTTTTTATCCATTGGTCATCCCCAGAGGCCTGCCACGCAAGGAAAGCAGCCTTGATAAATCTGTATTCAACATCCGCTTCTACAGGTATACGAACATACTTTGTCCAGTTCTCCCGCTCACACGGAAGCTTTTCAGGAAATGTTGTAAAATAATCAAATATTCTTCCATTTGCGGCCTGTGTCTCCGCAAAGTGATCAACAGTGCTTTTGATGTCATCATCGATATATTTAACCACCCTCAACATGTCGCTGTAATCCCTGATCCAGATAGATTTTGCATCAGGAGTACGGTATCCTCTGATTTCTTTCCCATCAATAACAACATCCAGAGAATCCTTATTAAGAAAGGAATGGACCTTCGGGATAAAATCGTCAAATTGAGTCTGGCCTGTCTTTATGAATGTTTCTTCAATCATTCTTCTTAATCACCATGCTGTCGAGGATTTCCTCCATAAGCTGCCTGTGCAGAGCGTAACTGTCTTCCCGGACACCAGATCCTTCATGTTGGCCATTTTCCAAAGGTATCCCGGCCCATCCTGTCACGATGATTATCATTCTTATACCTCTGACAATCATTATACTACATTCTATATTTTTAAAAAGATATAGCTGATACCCCACCTAATATTCTGTATTTGTATTCCGGGGACACTTTACTTAATTCTGATTTTTGGACCTGGTTTTCTCTTTGGAATTAGTCCGGAATTATTGACTTTGTCTTTGATACACTGTAAAAAACAAGGGACTAGAGATTGGATGTGATGCATATTTGGGGCCTTCATATTTTAGATATTGCCATAATATTTCTTTATACAGTTATTATCCTCTGGATTGGAAAAAGAGCCAGCCGGAAAACAAAAAATACAGGTGATTTTTATCTTGCTGGACGCAAACTGGGCAAATTTTACCAGTTCTTTCTGAACTTCGGCTGCTCGACAAATGCAGATCAGGCTGTTGCCGTCTCACGTGAAATCTACCGCCAGGGAATAGGAGGTATGTGGATACAATACCTTGTGTTATTCCTCACTCCATTTTACTGGTTTACAACATCCTTATTCCGCCGTGTGCGTCTAACGACTATCGGTGATTACTTCACAGAACGATTCAAAAGCAAATTCCTTGGAGGGGGCTATGCGGTTTTCATCCTTTTATTGGGATTTTTAGGTGGAGGAGTCGGCTATATGGTTGCTGCCAAGACAATGATGGCAATGACTCCTAAACCATTAGAAAAATGTACATATGAGCAGCGATTAAGCATAGAGCAATTCAGGGAGTACCAGGTGTTGAAATCACGATTTGACGAAGGGTTGAATCCTGAGGAAAAAGCACGCTATGAAATGCTAAATGAAAAAAATAAACATGGCGAACTTCGCTCTTTTGTCTCTTACACAAATCCACTCATGTTCTATTTTATCTATGCTGTTATCGTTGGAATCTACACGATGCTTGGAGGCTTCAGGGCTGCGGCTATTACTGATACAATACAGGGGATTCTCATAATAATTTTTTCTATTATTCTCATTCCAATCGGTCTGCATAAAATCGGCGGCTTCGCCGGACTCCATGCTTCTGTACCTGACTATATGTTTGAACTATTCGGATCAGTCACATTGAGCGAATATGCCTGGTATACGATATTCGCTATGGTGCTTGCAAACCTCGTTTCAATAATCGCTGTTGCTCCCGGAATGGCCACAGCAGGCTCCGCAAAAGATGAAATGACTGCCCGATTCGGCATGATCGGAGGCATGTTCTTCAAGAGATTCATAATGATCTTCTGGGCTCTTGCGGGGCTTCTGGCAATAGGCCTCTATACAGGCAGACTCCATGACCCTGACCTGATCTGGGGTTTTATGACAAAAGATCTGCTTTTTCCGGGGGCGATCGGACTGATGCTTGTGGGCATATTAGCAGCAAACATGTCAACTCTAGACGCAGGCTCTGTCTCATATGCCGCTCTTTTCATCAAGAATCTCTATCAGCCATTTGTCCCCGACCGCTCTGAAAAGCACTATTTAATTATAAGCCGAATCGCAATAGCAGGATTATTACTGGGGGGCATCTTTGTCGCCCTTTTCATTAATAATCTGCTCGTATTATTCAAATATATGATCTCAATTCCCGCAATATTCGGTGCATCTCTGTGGCTTGGATTCATCTGGAGAAAGCTGTCAAAATCAGCCGTCATTATCCAGGTCTCAATATGCCTGCTTATCTATGCAGTCATCCCTAATCTGTTCCAGACACTCGAGTGGTCAAGGCACAACGAGGCCTTCCTGCTGGAAACAAAACTAAAAACTGTCATGGTAACCGAAAGCGCACTCGCAGACGATGTGGATGCCGGAAAAGCCGACTATATCGGTCAATCGATTCAAAAACAGCATATAATAGAGCCTGCAGGAGTGTTTTTTGAAAAAGTTGCCCGCATCGATCCTTCTGATCCCAAATCGCCCAAGGTAGGAATAGGCAGGTTTCACGCAGAAATCTGGGTTTTGAGCTGGATGGGTATTGATTTTTCACATCTCAAAAAGGCTCAACTTGTCGCAGTCCGTTTTCTGTTTGATGCCCTTTTCCCATTCTTGCTGCTTTTTCTAATCTCATTTTTAACTAAGCCGGTTGATAAAAAGCACCTCGACAGATTCTTTGCCAAACTGCACACCCCAATCCAAAAAACACCAGAAGAAGAACAAAAAGCTCTTGAAGAATCCTACAATTATCCTCAAAGATTCGAGAAGG
>Ga0307379_10005944_pt1 | contig 16885 bp, 17 predicted proteins | sample UN2MG_FD_202237 | JGI IMG/M metagenome (GOLD analysis project Ga0307379, IMG submission 202237) | Soil microbial communities from Risofladan, Vaasa, Finland - UN-2 | ecosystem: Environmental > Terrestrial > Soil > Coastal area > Acid sulfate soil | place: Finland: Risofladan, Vaasa | collected... | reverse complement strand
AATCGGAAAGCCGATAAGGCAGAGTGAACAGTGTTTGCGACTTTCGGGGATTATGCGATCATTCCCGGATTTATTCATTAGTCACAGTATTATCTCTAAAATCTTCACAGCATCTTTAACGAATACAGGGCACTTTTCCTTTGTAACTCCGCATTTTCGTGCTTCAGATCTCTGTTCCGGGTCAGATAGGTCGTATCCCAGCAGATCCGTACAATTTATTGACGCATTCTTATCCATGAATTCAACCACAAACTGCTGAGTGGTGGCAAAGACCTTCTTTTTTGCATCCATGTCGGCCGGATCGGTATTTCCATATTTAAGCCCGATGACCATGAGGGCCCCTGCTACAGCCCCGCACATATTCCCTGTCCACCCTATCCCTGCTCCGAAAGGGGTAGCAATTTTGCATGCGGTGTCTTTATCAAGGCCAAACATTTCGCTGTATGCGCAAAGAATTGCCTGGGAACAATAAAAACCCCGATCAAAGAGGTTAGAAGCTTCATCGGGAGGAAGGGTTGTCATTCATGGTGAATTGGAACTTGTACTGGATATGTGTGCTGGTTGCCGTTTCCTGTGGACAGTTCGCAAGGGTATTACTTGCCGGATTAGGAGTCCGTGTTCAATTGTGCCATTTCATAAAATGATTTAAATGGTCGCTATGACATTTTCCGTTATTGAGGGAAGTTAGATGACTCATCTGAAAATTTCCCGAACTCTATCAAAGAAAATAGTTTTTTCCTGGAATGCAGAGCAAAAACCCCTGTTCCAATACTAAAACAGCATACTCCGAATACAAACGAATTGAGATTTAAGGTTTGCAATGACGGGATAACAAAATACACTCCTATAAAGAGCAAAAAGATAATTGTTAAACCGCCTATGATCCAAATTTTTTTTAATGAGTATTCACTTCACCATGCCATATAGAGCCAGAATATAGTCGCGACATTTTCCCGGCTCCTCTCATCTATTTATCATTATCCTGGACATGATGCAAAAAGTTACTCTATCTTTTCAAAATATAAAAAAGAACAAAATCGCTGGATGCTGTGATAATTGATTCTATTAATACAAACTTGCATTAAAATTAATAATCATTCAAAAGTCAAAGTTCAATTTTCCAGAACAGGATTCAAACTATCCACAAAATCGGATGCTGCTATGGGGATTCGAACCCCAGTCGTCGGCGTGAAAGGCCGACATGATTGGCCGGACTACACTATAGCAGCAAATTGCTCTCTAATGTTAGTCGTTCCCTTAAAAATATGTATTGGAATTGCCACCCCGGATGTTCACGGGTAGATGGGTGTTCCTTCGTTTTCCGTGATTGTTTTGAAGGTGGCCATCAGCTGGCGCGTGATGGGGCCGGGTTTTCCTGTGCCTATGGATCGGCCGTCGATCAGGACGATCGGGGCCACTTCCGCGGCAGTCCCGGTGACAAATACCTCGTCGGCAGAATACATGTCAAAATACCCGAGGTTCTGCTCTTTTACCGTGATCCCAAGCGATGCAGTGGCTTCCAGTGCCACCATGCGGGTTATCCCACGCAGGTTGTTAATCGTTGGCGGGGTGACGATCTCGCCGTTCTTCACCACGAATATGTTGTCGCCGGACCCTTCGGAGACATAGCCGTTGGTGTCGAAGAAGATGGCCTCGTCTCCGCCCTTGTAATTTGCCTCGATCTTGGCAAAGATGTTGTTCAAGTAGTTTAAGCTCTTCACGTTGGGCGGGAGAGATTCGGCCGGGTTTCTCCTTATTGAGACGGTGATAGCCCTGAGGCCCTTCTCGTAAAGATCGCCGTACATAGCGCCCCATTCTACGGCAATGACGATGACGCTTGGTTTTGGGCATTTCCTTGGGTCAAGCCCCAGGTCGCCCACTCCCCTGCTGACGAGAGGGCGTATATATGCTTCGCGGAGGTTGTTCTTCCGCAGTGTCTCAAGGATGATCTCTGAAAACTCTTCCTTGGAGATCGGCACCTTAAGGTCGATTGTCTTTGCAGAGTCGTAGAGCCTGTCCAGGTGCTCCTCAAGCCGGAAGACCCGGCCGTTGTAGGCGCGTATCCCCTCAAAAACCCCGTCTCCATAGAGGAAGCCGTGGTCAAAGACCGAGACCTTTGCCTCCTCTTTCGGGACGAACTTGCCGTCGAGATATATTAGCATGTGATTAAAATTTTGGGCTCCTACTATTTTTTACCTGCTGATTGATTCTCCCCGGCAGCACCCAATGAAATGGGCGAACATCTCCCTGCTGCTGACCGGGTGGAGGTGTGTGTAGCTTCCAAGGGTCATCCCTGACAGGGCCCCGTCCAGGTTTCCGGCAATTCCCTGGCCCCTGGAGAGAGTGTAGGCAAAAGACGTCCCGGTATTGAGTTTTACTTCCGAGTAGTGGAACTCGTGCCCCCTGAATCGTCCCGGCCCCATCGGCCCTGCCGGGTCACTGGTCCCTTCCACATAGCTTACTACTCTCCGGGCAGGCATCCTGGTGGACCCGTCATAGACCCCGCACATCCGGTAGGATTCCTCGCGTTTCCGCCCCTGCCATCCCTCACGGAGTACCATGCTGTCGGTAAGGTACATCAGGCCGCCGCATTCGGCATATATTGGAAAATCCCCTGCCGCCGCCTTTTTTATATCTTCCCTCATGGCCGCGTTCTCCTCAAGTCCCGGTAAAAAGAGCTCAGGGTACCCCCCACCGATGATATAGCCGTCCGCATCCGGGAGGGAATCATGCAGAGGGCTGAAAGTGACATATTCCGCTCCGCATGCGGGAAGGATGTCGAAGAGATCGGCGTAATAAAAATTGAATGCCTCGTCCAGTGCCACCCCGATCTTCACCCCTTTCGTTCCACCGGGTGAAAATACCTGCTGCGGCGAAGCAGGGACATCCCGGGTCTCTGCCAGCGAGCAGAACCGTTCCATATCCACATGGTCCCCGATCATTGAAGTGACTGAATCGATCCTCTCCCTGAAACTGGGATGGTCCTTGCCCTCCAGGTATGGGACCAGCCCAAGGTGGCGCATGGTAAGCTCCATCTCCGGCTGCCGCGGTATTGCACCAATGACCGGGATGCCGCAGTAATGCTCGATCGCAGTTGACGCCTTCTCGATATGCTTTCCCCCGGCCACGTTGTTCAAGATCACTCCCCGGATCTTCACATCAGGGTCGAAGGCCTGGAATCCCTTTACGATGGCTGCCGCACTCCGAGTGATGCTCCTTGCGCTGACCACAAGTACAACCGGGAGGTCAAGGGATTTGGCAATCGATGCGGAACTGCCACTGTCCCCCAGTGCTTCCGCACCTTCGAAAAGCCCCCGCACCCCTTCAACAATGACCATGTCGGCACCATTGCTGCCATGGGCGTAGATCTGCCTGATCTCGTCGTCAGAGAGAACAAAACTGTCCAGGTTGCGGCAGGGTCTTCCCGTCACGCCTGTCAGGTAAGAGGGATCGATATAGTCCATTCCCACCTTGAAGGTCTGGACAGCCATCGACCGCGAGAGGATGGAAGAGAGAGCCAGGGTGATGCTGGTCTTGCCGCTCCCTGACCGGTCTCCCGCGATCATCAGGGCTTTCATGACATACTCCGGAGTATTGCCCCAAACTCACTCTCCACGATATTCGTGACGCCAAGAGTCTTGGGATGAAGGTCGATCTCCACCACTACGTGCTCATGACCGAGTTCTTTTAAGGGCTCCACCTGCCGGGGCCCGTTTGTGATGGAGAAGCATTCGATCCCGCGGGTATACTCGGGGGGAATGGCATGGGGAACCCCTGCGATAAGGGCATAATCAGGGGCGAGCTCCCTCAATTTCACTCCCATGGCTTCACCATTCGCGCCGTATTCGTCCAGGGCGCCAAGGAGCCGGATGGGGAGCCCGAGATCTTTTAACTCACCGGCAATGCGGCGGGCATCTTCCCTTACCTTCGGAAGACCCCGCTGTTCCAGGTTCACAATGTAGGTTATATCGCAATCCGGGCACGCCTGGAAGAGGGCCACCAGCTCGTCGGCGAACATGTAGGCCGTCTCCTTCTTTGCGTTCAGTATCGCGACTCCTGACTTTCCGCTCCTGGCAACCGAGAGTAGCCTTTCGGCAACCTTGTACTTGAGGTCGCCCCGCGAAGGTTCGATATACGGTTTTGAGGCAGCCCCGCGAAGCCTTTCCACCTTGTTTGCTGATTCAAGCAGGAATATTTGTCTGTCAAGTTCCTCAGTGCTGATCCATCCGGCATGTGCTGCAGGTTCGAGCGTGGCAATGACTCCGTCGATATTCTCCGGGTAACCGGCATGGATATCAATGGCTATGGTCGGTGTGGTGATGCCGGAGTTGTCGATGGCAGACTGGAGGTCTTCCCCGATGATCATGGACACGCAGGTGCCGACCACGGCCATTCGTTTGGGGTGAAAATGTTCTTCTGCATATTTTAAGACTGATTCCAGGGGCTGCTGCCCCCCGAAGATAAACTCATTATCTGCCAGTGACGTGGTGAGTACCCGCAGTCCGTCCTCCTCTAAAAGACGGGCGTGTTTGAATGAACAGCCGGACGGGCCGTGCAGGACGGCGACATCTACTTCAAGGTCGCGGGCTGTATAGAGGGCGGCGACAATTGAACTCGGGCGTGGTTGTATATACTTCATGATTCATCTCCAGGTCTTGACTGCCAGGATGACACTCCCGGTCTGCGACATTTCTCCTGCAATATTCCTTCCCTCTTCCAGAGTAGGACAATAATGGATTTGAGACGGCTTATCTGCTGCCATCTGCGTCACCAGTTCCCCTGTATTCATTTCCCCAAGATATTCGCCGACAAGTATCAGGATATCCGGCCGGACAACCCTTGCGGTTTTGAAAACCTCTTCTGCAGGAAACCCTTCACACACACAGGCTTCCTCCTGCCCGATTACGAGGGTGATCGGCCGCTTGCCACGGAGCACTTTTACGTATTCAATGGCGGCAACGGTAGTATTCCTGGTGGTGCCGCTGTTGGAATTGTCAACCACAAGGAGATCGCCCCATTTTTCAACCGCCATCCGTCCCTCCAGCGGTGGAAAATCGCCGAGCTTTTCAGGGTCCAATCCCAGGACCATTGCTCCTGCAGCTGCCAGCATGAGCGGCACACGGTATCCTTCAAGTAAAAGAAGCGGATTTGAAAAAGAACCGTGAATCCCATCCAGCCTGTAGGTGCAGGTCTCACCGTGAACATGCGAAACCTCATCCGCCTTTACCGGAGAGCCGGGAGCATCGACACCGGGAGCGGTGACCAGTTTCGGCAACCGCTGCCCCGATCGTAATTTTTCCTGCAGTGCATTGCGTTTTCCTCCGGCAAAGGTGTAATCTTCAGCTGAAGTGAGGATTCCCAGGTCACCCGCTCCACAGAATCCCAGGGAGATCTCGGCGATGCACCAGCCGCCCGAACCATATGCGTGGCGGGCAGACGCGATTACGGAAGCGGGAGTGATGCTGCTCTTCCAGAGTGCATTCCCTGTCGGGCACGCATATGTCCCCCGCGAGGTGTGCAGGATACCCTCCCCCGTCATCACATGGGCCAGCGCATGGGCGACGGTTGTCTTCCCACGGGCTCCTGAAATCTCTATCATGGGGGAAGGGACAGTATCTCCCAGAATCCAGCGGACCGCTTCATGATGGGAGATGCATGGTATCCGTAGTTTTTGAAGTAAAAAACAGGAGGGATCAAGGTGGACGGGTGCGATCATCAGGTCATATTCCCTGCACGAAGCAGTGTCTGCATCAACAACCGATGTTTCCCGATACACGTCCACCAGATCGACAAAATGTCCCAATCGTTCCAGAAATCTCCCTATCTCGGCTCCCCCGTGAATCGTATCCAGCACCAGAATCTTCATACCGTTTCAGAGACCGGAGAGCATCTTTTCAGCATTCTTGACCATAAGATCTGCCAGGAGAGGGTCACTTCCGATTGGATCTGCATAGAGAAGCGGGATGGTCGCACCGTTCAGGCTGAAACTACCCCTTTTTGCACCTTCCGGGAGGCCAATCAATGCCGGGATGTCTTTGAGGATATGTACTCCCTTTGCCAGGAAAAGGGGGACTACTACCAGGACATCGATCTTCTCATGCCGGAATTCTTCCATGCAGTCCTTTATGCTGGGGGGGTTCATATTCATAAAACCGCATTTTACAATATATTGAGGATGATTTTCGGCAATTATGCGACCAGTGGATTCCACAAGTTCCTTATTGTGCGGGAGTTTGCTTCCATGTCCGATCAGTAACAATCCCTTCTTGACCATATAATACAATGTAATACTGGTAATCTTAAAATGATTACTAATTTTCTTCGCGCAGACGGATCAAAAATCGCAATTATGACGATTTTTTTGTTATAGGAAAAAAACTATGGAATATTACGAAGATAACTCACATCGCCCATCCGTATTGAAAACCGCAGAATATGGATTTATCGTAATGAGATCCCGGCACCGGACTGTTATCAGTCCAACTTTTTATATTCAATTGAATTAAAACTCATAAGGAACCCCAATAGCCGGAGTAAAAAATTTTGTGTGTGTAATATGGAATCAATGCAATATTTCGAACGATTTGGCCTTATACTAAATAATAAAGTAGTAAAGACCCCGCTGGCCATCGCATCAATGGCCGGTAGTGTTGATGCAGGATATGTTCTTGAGAGAGCAAGCCATGTGGGGGTCGCTTTTATCGGGGGATATTCTATCGATAAAGAGACCATGAATGCAAGCTGTGTCATGGCAGAAGGCGGGAGGAAGGAATTTTTATATGACGATCCGGTCGAGGAACTTGCCTGTCAGATAAAAATGATGGATGAGAGCGATGTAGTCCTGGGTCTGAATATCAGGGGGAGCAAGCCCGAATCATTCATGGATATTGCCGAGCAGTTCGGGGATTCGGTAATTTATGAGATCGATGCCCATTGCCGGCAGGAACCCATGATTGACGCAGGCTGCGGCGAATATCTGCTTCACCACCCTGGGCAACTCGTGGAAATAATTAAAGCGCTTAAATCATTTGATGTCACTGTCTCCGTGAAGATTCGGGCAGGGGTAAGTGCGGATGACCGGATTTTAGCAAAAAAGATCTGGCACGCAGGTGGGGATATCATTCATGTGGACCTGATGGATTTCGGATATCAAAAGATCCGGCAGATCCGGAACATCTGCCCGCTTTTCCTTATTGCCAATAATTCCATCAACAACTTTGAACGCATGAAGGAGATGCTCTCGCATGGGGCCGATATGGTTTCTCTTGCAAGGCATTCGGATAAGAGAACTCTTGCGGGGCTCGATGCGGCGATAAGCAGGTTTGCTGATGAACACGGGTGGTACAATTCCCCCAAGCAGCTTTGCCGTGGAGGAGATGTCCGTTCCCTGGCTTTTTGCTGTATGCCTGTGAAGAACTGCCCACTTATCCCCACACTCGACAAGTTAGGGTTGTCACGCGATGAGTACCAGGCCCTCAAACTCAAAAGCGTTATTGATACACCCCTTGATGATGGTAAACATACCTGTTTCGGAAGCCTGGCCTGGTGCTGCAAGGATTCATCACCCTGCATGTTCAGGGACATGACCATCCGGCAGATCGGTCTCTCAAGCAGGGAGTATATGCGGCAGAAACATCTTCTCTCAGAAAAAATAATGAAAAAGATATTTGATGGATCCACTCAGGCTGAATCGGGCTGACCGGGCTCAACTGGCAATGATGCTCGAGGTTTCCGCATTCCCCAAGCCCGGGAATGTGGACCGCTGCCATGACTATCCCGATACCCGGATAGAACATTTTCTGGCATCTGCAATACTGGTGCGGCCGGCCCTCGAAAAGGCCATGCAGCACACATCAGGCGTGGGAAAAATCATTCATGAGGCAGTGGAATTATCGAGCGTTCATTCAGGGGGAAATACCCATTTTGGGGCATTTATCCTTCTTATTCCATTAATTATGGGAGACGGCATCGAAGGGGCAACCCGTATTGTGCGGGAGACCACTGTTGAGGATGCAATTGAATTCTACCGCGCATTCGGGCGCACTAATGTGCGTGTCATATCCGGAGACGAACTTGATGTGAATGATCCGGGCATGATTGATGAACTGCGCACCAGAGAAATGACTCTCTATGATGTGATGCTCCATTCTGCGCCTAATGACATGGTAGCGCGGGAATGGGTAAACGGTTTTGCACTTACAAAGCGTACCACCGACCGGATAATGGAAGAGGGTTGCGGCCGCGATTCGGTGGTGCGATCCTTCCTCTGGCTTCTTTCTATCGAGCCAGATACTTTTGTTATCAAGAAACACGGAAGGGATACGGCTTGGGAAGTCATGCAGAAAGCCACGGAAGTCCGCGAAGGAGTCCGGGATCTGGAGACATTTGATGCACAGTGCATAAAAGACGGAATAAATCCCGGATCAATCGCAGATATTATTATTGCCTCAATCTATTCTGCAATGGGGGAAGGGTGGGAATGGGACTGCTAAGAGAGGGGATTAACGAGGTCATTGCCACGACTGACATGAACGCAGCGCCGATGGGAGTGATAGTAAGAAATGGCCGGCACTCCCTGGTAGCGTTCCTGGGAAGCCATACTCAACAGAACATCCGGGATCAGGGACTTATGGTGGCAAACATCATTTTTGACCCTCTTGTATATGTGAAGACCGCGTTTGATGACCTGCCGGAGAATGCTTTTTCAGAAGAGGTGGTGTCCGGACGTACAGTCCACCGCCTGGCCGATGCCGAGGCATGGGTGGCAATGGAGGCTGAAATTACACGGACCACGCCTGAAGCCGTTATCGTTCGCCTGGTGCCTCTTCATGAAGAGGTTATCATCAATGCAATCCATCCGGTATGCAGGGGTTTTAACAGCGTGATTGAGGCAACCATTCATGCAACCCGTTTCATCAGGACAAAAGACCCCGGCCTTCGCGATCTTATCGGCCACCATATGACGCTGGCGAGGAAATGCGGGGGAAAAAGAGAGATCGAGGCAATTGATCTTCTTTCCGGATATATCAACGATAAAATAAGACAGGAATAATCTTCCTGCATTAGCAGACCCGTGGGACAGGATCGCCTACCGGGGCCTCGATAAACCGTTCTCCACCAATCGAGGTTTCCATTATCACGTGTGAACCTTCTGTCACCGTCCCGATAATAGCTGCATCACGCCCGTGATTATGGGATCGTATGGCCTGTAATACCCTGTCCGCGTCATCTTCAGGAACCCCCATAATGACTTTTCCTTCATTGGCCACCTGCAGGGGATCGATTCCCAGCATGTCCGAAGCACTCCGTACGCTCCGCCGGACAGGCACTGCCTCTTCTTTGATGCGAATACAGACGTCACTTTTCCGGGCCATCTCATTAATTGCACTGGCAAACCCGCCCCGGGTGGGATCCTTCATGGCATGCACATCTCCTGCAGCCAGCGCAACCTCTACCAGCCCCCAGAGAGGCGCCACGTCGGACTTTATCTGTTCTCCAAAGGCAAATCCTGACCTTGCTGCCATTATTGCAATGCCATGATCTCCAAGGGTGCCGCTTACGATGATACGATCGCCGGGGCGGAGCCCATTGTCCCGGACTACCTTTTCTGCCACGCCTATTCCTGCAGTATTGATTACGATACCGTCAAGAGCTCCCCGCTCGAGGACCTTGGTATCTCCTGTGACAATGGCCGCCCCGCATTCCCCGAGCGCAATATCCATCGAATGGACAATTTTCTCCAGATCATCGACATCAAAGCCTTCTTCAATGATCATGCCGCAAGACAACGCAACAGGCCTGCCCCCCATCATTGCCAGGTCGTTGATGGTGCCGCATACCGAAATCCTGCCTATATCTCCCCCTGGGAAGAAAACAGGCCGTACAACATGTGAATCGGTGGTGAATACCAGATTCAGGCCTGCAATGGGGATGACTGCTCCGTCATCAAGAGCCTCAAGGCCGATACCACCGGCATTGTTATGTTCAAAGCGGGTTATGATGCGCAGGAGTTCTCCCATGATCTCCCCGCCGGCACCATGCATCAGGTTGACTTTCATTCCTCTTCTACCTCGATCTCAATATTGATGACTACTATCTCCCTGCCCCGTATCAGTTCCGGGAGGGAACCGCACCGGGGGCAGACAAATCTTTCATTTCCTTCATAGCCGCATTTGCAGCGTGAATGCACCTCGCCTACAGAACATTCGAGATGAGCTTCGGCAAATATGGGGTCTTCCTCGATAATGGTCTGAAACAGGAACTGCACCTGTTCCGGGTTTACCATGGCCATCTCTCCGATCTCAACACATATTTTGTTCACCTGATCGGCATGGTGCTCGAGAGCCGCGCGCCGGGCTGTGGCATAAATGTCATAGGCGATACTTAACTCATGCATCCTTGTGTGCCTCGAAATATCTCAAATATTTTTCGCAGTCATGCGGTATAGTGCCCTCAATGACAGGGCCGGATGAAATGCGTAGTCTGTATTTGATAAGCATTTGGCATAAACTGTTCCAAAATACCATTTACGGGATCAATGGACTTACTGGTCAGGATACTCTGGTTCATCCCTGTATTTATCCCGGTTATAGCGGGTTATAATATAACTTCCCAGGATTACCATCAAGACCACAATCACCATCAACCCGATGAAAAGGCTCCTTTCCAGGATCCGAAGGATATATTCCACCCCTATGGCGATGGCAAAACTTCCGATGAAGGCGCCAAGAGCCACAGCGGCAACAACTTCAATCTTCTTCATTCCAAGAATACGACCGAGAATGGAGCCCCCGATACCCCCGCTTCCCTGGAGGGGGAACATTACAAACGCCACAAGGCCAAAAAAATACAGCCCTTCAAGCCAGCGATGACGGGAAATAATACGGCTCCCGCCCTCCATAAACCGGTTGATCCAGTCTCCCAGAACAGGAATTTTCAAGGCAAGATCAAAGTTCCATGCCATGAAGAGCGCTGCGGCCACATCGAGAATGGCAATGGAGGTGGCGACGGTATACCATGGAATTCCAAGTGCAATACCAAGGGGTATCATGCTCTCTTTTCCCGCAGGAGGGATAAAATAGGCCAGCATGATCCCTCCCATAAGCAGGAATGTCTCGTAGGGAAGGTAATTGTGGAGGATGAGTAGATATCCCCCTACAAAAAGAAATGGAATGCCGAGCATCAGCGCCCTGCGGATCAGGGGACTTTTAATTCCCGATGCACCGGCAGTCCCTTCAAGGGGTGTATCCTCTGATTGCACTACACTATATTTTCCGGTAAATCTCTTAATACTGCATACCTGGCTTTTTCTAGCATATGTGGGTAATCTGCAGTCCCTCGTTATCAACACTCGTGGCTATGGCGACCTTTAACCCTATATCGGCCAGGATTGTCTCCACGGTGTCCCGATCCTTTTCGGTGATGATAGCAATAGACGGCCCGACTGAACTCATACCAACGAATTCCAGCCCGGCATCATGCATACGACTCATGTAATGGTAGATCTCGAAACTGTGATGTTCGACCTCGGCACGTTTTGATCCCCTGAAATCAATTTCCCGAATTATATTCCCCATACTGGCAAGGTTGTCAACCTCCAGGGCAGGGATCAGGTCCATCATGATAAGGTATGCCTTTAATTCACGGTCCCTGTAATCGAGGACACGGGCTTTGTTCATGAGAAGGTCAAATTCCGTGTCCTCGATTACAGGGACCGTGAATTAAAGGACACGGGCTTTGTTCATGAGAAGGTCAAATTCCTTGGTCCCGGCAGATGAGATGTCGCTCGGGGGAATTACAATGAAGACATTTTTCCCTGCGGCAAACGGGTGATGATAGACCAAACAAAGCTCATCACCTGTTATGGCCATCCCGCCATATGTGCTCGCTGCAGGCCCGACACCAGTCTCAAAGCCAGATACTACATTCCCATCCGACGTTTCTTCAACATAGTTGTAACCGACAGCCTTTCGCAACTGATCCGAATCCAGCGGGCTGCCCACTGCATAATTGAGGGCATTTGCCAGGGCAATCATAATGGTACTCGTGGATCCGAGACCTACATGCTCATGCTGGTGATCGCTGGCATGGATCCTGAATCCTCCCATATAACCTGTTATTTTTTTGAATACTGCTACAAAATGCTTGATAATAAAAGGCCTGCTATAATCTATCTCCAGCCCTTTGGGAATACATTCCACCTCAACATTGCAATAAAGCTGGATAGCAAACCCCACTCCGCCGCCACCCGGACGAGCGGGAGAGAACCTGTTCATATCCAGTACAGTGAGGTGAATTCTGGCTGGTGCCCGGACCCGGACCTTTCCTTCCCTGGGGGAGAGTGAATAATCTCTCTCCATCCCCAGCGTCTTGATATTTTCTCCGGTTGGGAATGAGATGAACTCGTATTCAACGAGATCCAGATCTCCTCCCCTGATCTTCATAATGGCCATTGTGGATACTTCCAGAATTCAGATCATGATCGATCAAAGAATATATTTTTCCCCGATGCTTTGAGCGGAATCCCATACGCCACAGAGCAGTTCCCCAGCCACCCAAGCGAAAGGGAGGCGATTCCTGCGGTATACATCACCCGGTTGTCCACGTTATGGATTGATGCCGCCTTTACCGCGGAACCAACGGCAATGCCAAGGTCAGCCATTTTTATGGAACAATTCGGACCCTGAAAAACAAATGGGGCCTTTTCCGAACGGGAGAACGCATCGGACATGTCCGAGCATGAGAGGTGGCCGCACCCGCGGCAGTTAATTCCTACCGGCTCGAACCCTCGTGCGCCAATCAGGACGCAGGCATCAGAATTAGCCACATTTTTTGAATCCCTCTGGAAAAAGAAGAGTTTATGGTATGTTCCGGCTTCTTTCATGGCGTCTGCAAGCAAACCGAGGTCGTTTCCGCTGATTACTTTTATCTCGATGGAATCCATTCCTTTTCCTTTCGGTGCCGTACGGGCGGCAAGCGCCATCAGTGCCGCAACCGTCAACACGCCATCCTGTTCGGGAGTCATGATTTTTAATCGATTTTTTGTAATAAATAACAATACTTTTTCCGGGATTGGAGGAAATGGCAGAATACGCCTCACCCTGATGGAAAATGTTATCATGAATCCATCAGATGGATAATTGAACTAAATTTCCGATTTTCCGGAACAAAATGGAGAGATAAAGATGGATTCGTACGTATGCATGGTATGCGGGCATATATATATTCCCGAGAAAGGTGAACCAGACCAGGGTATTAAGCCCGGTATCGAATTTAATGACCTCCCGTCCGATTGGTGTTGTCCGGTATGCGGGGCAAGTCCTGATAAGTTCAGGATGGAATAAAACTGAATAGTATGGCAGTTCGAGAGATTGCACATGATGTGTACTGGACCGGGGCGGTTGACTGGGACAGGCGGCTTTTTGATGCACTTGTACCTTTGCCCCAGGGGACAAGTTACAATTCCTATCTGGTAAGAGGCAGTGAGAAAACGGCCCTGATTGATACCGTGGATCCGTCCAAGGAATTTGAACTCGTATACAACCTGGTCAAACTGGGTGTGGATTCAATTGATTATATTATCGTAAACCATGCGGAACAGGACCATTCGGGGACACTTCCCATGATCCTTGAACTTTTCCCCCGGGCAAAAGTGGTTACCAATGAAAAATGCAGGGATTTGCTGGTATCGCTGCTTGAAGTGGAGAGTGACCGGTGCCAAGTGATCAGCGATAATGAGACTCTTTCACTGGGGAACAAGACGCTGGAATTCCTCATTACACCCTGGGTCCACTGGCCCGAGACCATGATCACGTATCTGCAGGAGGATCGAATACTCTTCTCCTGTGACCTTTTCGGGTCCCACATCGCCACAAGTGACCTTTTTGTCACAGATGAGAGGCTAATCTACCAGCCGTCCAAGAGGTATTATGCGGAGATCATGATGCCTTTCCGTTCAAGTATCAGGGGTCATATGGAGAGAATAACCCCTCTTGAGATCGATATTGTGGCCCCCAGTCACGGACCACTTCATTCGCCGCCCGACCATATCTTTTCCTCCTACCGGGATTGGATATCGGATGAAGTGAAGAATGAAGTGGTTATTCCTTTTGTCAGCATGCACGGAAGCACAGAGAAAATGGTGAATCACCTGGCCGGATTACTCATGGAATCCGGTATTGCGGTCAAACCTTTTAACCTTACAGTCACCGATACCGGGGATCTGGCCATGGCGCTCGTGGATGCGGCGACAATAGTCATCGGGTCTCCGACAGTTCTCTTCGGACCGCATCCCCTGGCGGTAAATGCAACATTCCTTGTCAATATGCTCCGTCCCAAAGCAAAATTCGCATCAGTCATCGGTTCTTACGGATGGGGCGGAAAGACGGTGGAATCGCTCAAGGGAATGCTTACGCATTGCAAACCCGAATTTCTTGAGCCGGTCTACACGCAGGGAATACCTTCTTCCGAAACCCTGCGCAGTATCGAACGTCTTGCTGATGAGATTGAGCGAAAACACCGGGAGATCGGCATCCTGAACTGATCTAAGTCGTCAGGAGCGGGAATAGGGGTTCTTCTTTTTCCGCTCATCGATACATCTTAATCCCAATTCAGCCAAACTGCCTTTGTATGACCCCGCGACAGAATTTTAAGGATATCATCGCATCTTCATCGCGTGTTTTTGCTATAGGTGTCGCGGGAGATTCCGGTTCAGGAAAAACAACATTCACAAATGCCATACGCCAGATATTCGGCAGTTCCCTGGTTGACACAATCACCCTTGATGATTATCACATCTATAACCGAGAACAACGGAGTGCCCTGGGAATAACTCCTCTGGATCCGCAGGCGAACGCGCTCGAAAAGCTGGAAAATGATATCAGGACTCTCAAGGCGGGCACAGGGATCCATAAAAATATCTATAATCATTCCACGGGACTGCTGGAAGGGCCGGTCTACCTCCCGCCCGCCAGGATCCTCATCCTTGAAGGGTTGCATACTCTTTATTCTCCCGGATTGCGTGATCTCCTGGATTTTTCAATTTATGTTGACCCGGCAGCAGCAGTCACGAGAGAATGGAAAATCAAGAGGGACATGAAAAAGAGGGGGTATTCGAAACGTGAAGTGAGTGAAGAGATCTCCCGGCGGATGGAAGATTACCATGCTTATATCGCCCCCCAGAGAAAGTATGCTGACGTGGTGATTGAGATAGGATTTTCAAAATACGGGCGCGATCTTGGATGGGCCCGCAACATCTACCGGATTACACTCGTGCAGAGCCGGCTGGAGAAGAGTCTTGGTCAGGCCCGCCTCGATATCGACCTGCTGCCTCTGCTTACGTCCGTTACGTATTCTTTCATGCTGGAATTCAGGGCTATCGAGAAAGAAGGGAGGCAAATGGGGGCACTTACTTTTGATGGGGAGATCCCTCATGATATCATCAGGAGGCTGGAACGCACCGTTGAGCGTCAGACTGGTATCAGTCCTATTAATATTCGTTCAGGCACGGATCCGGTTACCGCAACTGATATTGCCCGGTTGATGATATCCTGGATGATTATCAATCGCCGAATATTCCTCGAAAATGAAACAGGAACCTGTTGAACCGGGTCCGGCATTACGTATCGGGAGCAAAGGATAAGAGAATTGAGGGCAATTCTGTAGTAATGGGCAGGATACAGTATTTTTCAACAGTACTCGGCGAACTGGGAGGTATGCTGGTATTTATCAGCCCGCTGACACTTGTACCGCTGCTTGTAGTGCTGTTTTCACGTGAATGGAACATGTTCCTTCCCATGGCACTTGTCCCAGTCCTTTTCTTTGTACTCGGAAAACTGTTGGACCTCCTTCCACGGAGAAGAGAAGAAATACGGCTCTCCGCCGCCCTATGCTCGGTTGCGCTGGTCTGGCTGGCATTTGCGTTGGTTTCGAGCATCCCCTTCATTATGGTTCTCAAGATGCCGTTTGTCAATGCACTTTTTGAGGGAATGGCAGGGTGGACCGGTACCAGCTTCACGATGCTTGAGAATCTTGTGGAAACACCCCGGACACTCCTGTTCTGGCGTACATATATGCAATGGATTGGGGGAGTGGGCATTATTGCCTTCACGATCACAATGGCCAACCGGTCGGGATTAAACCAGTCGCCATATTTCAGGTCAGACAGCCGCACCGAACGAATTCTTCCAGGGGTGATTACAACAGGCAGGAAGATATGGGCAGTCTATATCCTTATTACACTGATGGCTACAGGGGCAATCCTCCTTACCCGCGTACCGCTCTGGGACGCCATCAACCTGGCACTTTCCGGCATTTCTACAGGCGGGTTTATCCCCCATGCCGGTGGCCTGTCATATTATCAGAACCATCTCCTGGAATATCTCCTGATACCCATCATGATCATCGGGTCCGCCCCGTTCACCCTCTATTATGCATCCTACCAGAGGCGGAAGTTCTCGCTTTTTGGCGACGAACAGTTGAAACTGCTGATAATTTTTGTAATATTCGGGGCACTCATCGTCATATCAGACCTCTATTTCATCAGCAGGTACCCTGTCGAGGAGGCAGTACGGCAGGGCCTGTTCATGACCGCCGCTGCCGTAAGCACCACAGGTTTCCAGAACGCAAACCCTCATCTGTTCCCCAGTGTCACAGTGGTCTTCCTCACGATGCTCATGTTTATAGGGGGCGCCTCGGGGAGCACGGCCGGCGGTGTGAAACTTTCCCGCATAGCCCTGGGATACCGGGGCATCATATGGTGGTTCAGGCGGGTTTTTGTCAGGGGAAAAGTGCTTGTTGCCTTCAAATATGAAGGAAGGACAATATCCAACAACGTAGCCGAACCCGAACTTGCCAAGAACATGCTTGTCATTATACTCGCCGTCCT
>Ga0307379_10005942_pt1 | contig 16886 bp, 23 predicted proteins | sample UN2MG_FD_202237 | JGI IMG/M metagenome (GOLD analysis project Ga0307379, IMG submission 202237) | Soil microbial communities from Risofladan, Vaasa, Finland - UN-2 | ecosystem: Environmental > Terrestrial > Soil > Coastal area > Acid sulfate soil | place: Finland: Risofladan, Vaasa | collected... | reverse complement strand
CTGAGGACCGGCTGTGCGGTCGCCTACGTGAACCTCGTGGGTGGGCAGGACGAGATCGTGTTCGACGGCGGGTCACTGTATGTCGACAACCGTGGGCACGTTCTGGCCGAGATGTCGCAGTTCGAGGAGTACGTCGCGTTCGTCGACACCGACGATCCGGTGCAGCACGTGTTCCCCCGACCCATCGGCCGGATCGAGGAAACGTACCGGGCACTCACGATCGGGTTGCGCGACTACGTGGACAAGAACGGGTTTCCGTCGGTAGCGATCGGCCTGTCCGGTGGGATCGACAGTGCGTTGACCGCGGCGATAGCGGTGGACGCTCTCGGACCGCGCCGGGTGCGGGGCATCACGATGCCGGGTCCGTGGTCGTCAGGCGGATCGGTGTTGGACTCGTTCGCTCTCGCCGCCGGGTTGGAGATCGACTGCGATGACGTGTCGATCAAACCGATGTACGCCGCTGCGGTGGGCGCGCTCGAACCGCTGTTCGACGGGACCGAACCGAACGTCGCGGAGGAGAACCTGCAAGCCCGGCTCCGTGGCCTGATCCTGATGGCCGTCACGAACAAGCACGGCGGGATCGTGTTGGCGACCGGAAACAAGTCGGAGATGGCCGTCGGCTACTGCACCCTCTATGGGGACATGGCCGGAGGGTTCGCCGTGTTGAAGGATGTCCCCAAGACGGTCGTGTACGAGTTGGCAGAGTTTGTCAACCGGCACGAGGAACGCATCCCGTGGGCGACGATCAGCAAACCCCCATCGGCGGAACTCGCTCCCGATCAGGTCGACTCGGACAGCCTCCCGCCGTACCCGATGCTCGACGCGATCCTCGCGGCGTACATCGAGGATCACACGCCGGTCGACGAGATCATCGAGAGCGGGGTCGGAGCGGAGGACACGGTTCGGCGTGTCGTCGGGCTGGTGGATCGGAACGAATACAAGCGCCGTCAGTCGGCACCGGGCGTGAAGATCACGACCCGAGCGTTCGGCCGGGAACGACGGCTCCCCATCACGAACGGGTGGAAGCCATGAAGCAACATCACCTATCGACGGGCCGGAAGGTCGGACTGTTGGGCGGCACGTTCGATCCGCCGCATCTCGGACACCTGCTGCTCGCGGAGGACGCCCGCTACGCACTGGGCTTGTCGGCGGTCTACTTCGTGGTGACGGGCGAGCCGGACTACAAGCGGGGCGCGACTCCGGTGCGGCATCGGTTGGCGATGACCGAGTTGGCGGTGGCGGACAACCCGAACTTCCGTGTGTCGTATGTCGACGCTGAGCGGGCGGGGCCGACGTACACGGTTGACACGTTGACTGATCTGGTTGCCGGTGAGGTGGACACTGAGTTCTTCTTCATCTGCGGGTCGGACAACATCGACGGGTTGAATGGTTGGCGCGATATCGACCGTGTGTTGGACATGGCGACGTTCGTGATGGGCGAGCGTGAGGGGGAGCCGGTGGAGATCCCGGCGGAGTTCCGGGGTCGGGTCAAGGTGTTCCCGTCGCAGGTGACTGGGCTGTCGTCGTCGTCGTTGCGGAATGGGATCAAGCACGGCAAGACGTTGCGGTATGCGGTGCCGCCGACGGTCGAGCGGTACGTCCAAGAGCATTTCCTGTATCGGGTCTGAGAAGATTTCTTGGGGAATCTGCCCGAATGACTTGCACGGTGTAGACCACCCTGCTACAGTTGTGTTCATGGACGCAGCCACCACCCCCGCAGATGACTTCGATCTCCTCGCCATCCTCAACGCTCCCGCCGACGATGACGACTTCGACCTGCTCGCCACCATCGCCGCCGCAGCCGCCGACTTCGATGCTGCCGCCCTTTACACCCCCCGCCCCGCCGCCGAGAACCTCGGCCGCTGAGAACAAGGAACCAACCACCATGAACACCATCCCCACCATCGTCCGCAAGTTCACCCCCGGAACGCTCGTGCAAGCCACGTCGTTCTGCGACTCCAACTGTGTGTGGACCTTCGAGGTCGTCAAGCGCACCGCGAAGTTCGTCACCCTCGTGGATGTCGACACCGGCGACCAGACCCGCACCAAGATCCGTGAGGGCACCGACGGCAGCGATTGGACGATGCCGTTCGGCTCGTACTCGATGGCACCCGTCGTCCGGGCAGCCTGACAGAAACTCCACCGGGACTGTCCCACCCGGATGCTAGGGTGGTTCTTGTGACCCGCCGATATTCGTCCCGTAGTTGTTGCAGCGACTCATCGAGTCGTTGAACCGGGGCGCGCCCACATATCGGCTGCACCCCACACATGGGAGTGCGCCGAAGTTGGAGAGTCGGGCCGGGCTGTAAACCCGGAGGCACTGCGTCCTGAGTGGGTTCGATTCCCACCGCTCCCACCACGGAAGGTTGACCGGTAAGGTTCCGGGCTTCCCTGCTAAGGAGTGCGTGCCCGCGAGGGCATGGGGTTCGAGTCCTCAACCTTCCGCTGTTGTGTGTAATTACGCACGACGCACAAGTCCACAAACCGGATGACATCATCCGAAATGTGGACACATCATGGAAGGTGCCGCTGGGTTGGCTGGCAACCGGTGTCGAAAGCCGGGGCGTCTTTACGGGCGAGGGTTCGACTCCTTCACCTTCCGCCAATGTGACGATATGGGCACAACCGCTCACATCGGACCGAATGTGACGATATGGGCACATTGAACTGCAAGGAAAGTGCGTCACTCCGCTGGCAGCGAAATCCAATAGTTACCCGAACAGGCAGGAGCCAACACAGCGAAATCCAATCACGGAGAGTGAACCCAGCAGGGCGGGGGACCGCTTGGAAGGCGGCTCGCACCGAAAGGTGTGGGGATCGTGTCCTCCGCTCTCCGCTCACAATTTCATGCGTCGGTGGCTGAGAGGCAAAGCACAGGATTGCAACCCCTGACCACGCGGGTTCGACTCCCGCCCGGCGCTCTACGGTACGATCCTGTACCGCAAGCGCCCGTGCCCGAGTAGACGAAGGGAATGGCCTGCAAAGCCATCGGGCTTCGGCCCCTCGTGAGTGCAAATCTCACCGGGCGCTCCAACTCACACCCAAGCGGAACCGTCCCGGCTATGTCGTAGTGTCGACGACATGAACAAGATCACCGTGTTCGCTGTCGGGGTGGCCGCAGGGTTGACCGTCGGCATCATCGTTGGCCGTTGGGTAGCGATCGCTCTGCTGCTTGTCGCTGGCGCGCTGGTGTTCGCCCGACTGTCGATGAGCGACGACGAGGAACCGGAAGGCTGATGGGCGGCATCGCGATCGGTATGGGCATCGGCGTGATGTTGACGTGGGGGTTCTTCGGCCACGTCCGGTCGATCGAGGGCGCGGAGGTCGACCCGCGGTTCCACACGCTGCTGCTACTGGGCGGCGTGGGCCTGTTGGCCGTGTGCGCGGTGGGTTGGTTGACTTCCTGAGACTGTCCTGACCGCGTGGTACGGTCGGCTACATGGAACTGGTGCAGCAGATTGCGGTGAGCAACTCGGGGTCACACTCCGACGTTGTGTGTGCCGTGGCGCGTGCGTCCGCGAAGTTGTTGCTGGCCGAGTTCGACCACCCGCAGATGCAGGCGTGGCTATCTGGCCGGTTCACCAAGACGGTCCGCCGCGGTTCGTTCGCGAAGGTCGATGCGTTGGCCGAGTCGATCGTCCCGAACGCGACAGCGGGGGTGGGACTGTTGGGCGATGACCTGTCGGAGTCGATCGTGCGGGCTGTGGCGTTTCTGCCGATGGCCCGCGACGAGGTGCCTCCGGCTCTCGGCAAGTTGCGTGTCGCTGACTTCAACCGTCCCCACGATGGGAACTGGTCGGAGATGAACGCAGGGCCGTCGCTGTTCGTGAACGGTGACGTGGAGATGTCGACGGGTAAGACGGCGGCGCAGGTCGCTCACGCTCTCTGTGCGTGGCTGCTCCGGTTGCCTCCGGGTGGACGGTTGCGGTGGCTGCACTCGGACGGTACGGCGTTCAGGGTGCGTGAGGTGTCGGGCGACGAGTTCGATGAGGACGCGAAGCGGGCGCAGGTTGTGATCCGTGATGCGGGACTCACCGAGGTCGAGTCTGGTACGGCGACGGTGCTGGTCCGATGAGTCGCTATGACTTGCATGGTGTAGACGGACCTGATACAGTTATCTACATGGAAGCAACCACCGCCCAAGACATCACCACCGAAGAACTCCCCGTCATCGCCCGATGCCTCAGCATCGACCCCCGCACCGACGAGGTTGTCGACGAGATCGACTTCGAGTGGGGTAACCTCACCGTCACCTTCATCGACGGCGACTGCGACGAGGCCGCACACGACGCCAACGTCGCAGCGATCATCGCAGAGATCGAGGACTTCGCTCAGGGCGGACACCTCGCAAGCCGCTTCGTTGACGTGCTGGTCGACGGCGAAGTCGTCAACTGAACCCAACCGCAAACCCCGAACCCCCTGCCACCGAGCGGGGGGTTCACCGCGTCCGACACCGGCTTGCCCAGCCCATCGGGGAATCCGCCACGAGACTGTCCTACCCCCGTGCTATGTTGGCGTCCATGAAGTTCCACCGACCTACGCATCAGAATCGGCAGCGGCCACAACAGCCGCATCAGCCGACGCGTACCCGGTCGTAGAGGAACTCAACCTCCACCCCACAGACCGGGCCTACGGGCACGAGTCGCGGGGTGCGACGCCTGCTTTGGGAGCAGGAAGCGCGGAGTTCGACCCTCCGGTGCCCGACTGACATAGCCGCCCTAATCGCGGCGAACTAACAAGGTCTACGGGTAGTGGCGCAGTTTGGTAGCGCGCACGCTTCGGGAGTGTGAGGTCGCAGGTTCAAGTCCTGCCTACCCGACAAAGGCCAGCGTCGTAAGCGGGCCGCGTGAGCGGTAGCGCAGCGAGGTGTCGTGGAGTCGGGTTCATCATCCGGCGAAGCGGCCGACGACCGGGGTGATGTCCCGATCGGAAGTGGCCCGAATCTTCACCGGGTGCGCATGGCACGGTGACCATACCTGCTTCGGAGGCAGGGGATACGGAGTTCGACTCTCTGGCACCCGACGCAAGGCACATTGAAAACTGAACGGGATGTGGCGCAGTTGGTAGCGCGCACCGCTGGGGGCGGTGAGGTCGGGAGTTCGAGTCTCCCCATCCCGACGCAAGACACCGATGAGATGTGGTGTAAGTGGCAACACGCGGCGCTCTGGACGCCGAGTAGGAGGTTCGAGTCCTTCCATCTCAGCGAAGCGGAAAGTCCGCTACAAGATGTGGCCGAGGTAGAAGTAGACGAAACGCCGGGTTGTGACCCCGGAGAAAGCCGGTGCGAGTCCGGTCGGTCACCCCACCTAAACCAACCTGTCGGGAGAGGCCCCGGCGTGAGAACCTATCGAGAGGAGGTAGCCCCCATGAGTACCCTGTTGCTGAACGCCAGTTTCGAGCCGTTGAAGGTCATCTCGACGAGGCACGCGGTCGTGATGGTCGTGACGGACAAGGCCGAGATTCTCGAAGCCGGAGAGGGGGAGTACCGCTCTCCGTCGATCTCCGTCCCGGTCCCCGATGTCGTCCGGTTGACGCGGTTCCGCAAGGTGCCGTTCCGGGCGACGATCCCGCTGACGAACCCGAACGTGTTGCTCCGCGACAAGTACGTGTGCGCGTACACGGGATCGAACCCGCATACGTGCAAGGGCCGGGCCACGTCGGTCGACCACGTGAAGCCGCGTGCGTTGGGTGGCCGTCACCGGTGGGAGAACGTCGTCGCCGCGTGCGATCCGTGCAACCACACGAAGGCCGACATCCCGCTGTCGGTACTGGGGTGGTCGCTCGATTTCGAGCCGCACATCCCGAAGGGGAATGTGTGGGTTGCTCTCGGCAAGGTGCCGAAGCCGTCGTGGGAGCCGTATCTGAATCCGGCGTGAACAGGTTTTGAGGGATGGTGTAACTGGCAACACGCGTGGTTTTGGTCCACGAGTTCCGAGTTCGATCCTTGGTCCCTCAGCCAATGCAGGGTGGCGTAATTGGCAACGCGTCCGATTGTTAATCGGAAGTTCGGGGTTCGAGTCCCTGCCTTGCAGCCGATGTAGAGAGTCCATCCGGGCATTGGAACCGGCCTGTTAAGCCGGACGTTGAGAGTTCGAGTCTCTCCTCTACAGCCAAGAAACCGGGCCGAGATCGTCTCGGCCGAGTGATAGGTTGTTCCCCATGACGCAGCACATCGACTTCGGAGGCCCGGCACGTGGCTTCGTCGATCGCGCAGCGAAACGAAAGCCGTCCGTAATCAGCCGGGGTGGCGACGGGCGATAGCCCTTTCCACGCTGCCCCTCCCCTCTTTCGGGGGTGAAGCATACGTGGCGATGCAGCCGACTCTTAATCGGCAGAACGCGGTTCGATTCCGCGCACCCTCACAGCGGACGTGTCGCTCAGCGGCTAGAGCAGCCGACTCTTAATCGGTCCTCCGTGGGTTCGAGTCCCACCACGTCCACCATGCTCCCGTAGCCCAGCGGCCAAGGCAGCGGACTTTTAATCCGATGATCGTGGGTTCGAGTCCCACCGGGAGTACCAACGAAACCGTCCCGGTCGTGTTGTACGGTCGTCGACATGCCAACCCCCACACCCGAACAAGATCAGGCAGTCACTCTCGCCCGCGGCGGAGGCCACCTTGCCGTGGACGCTCTCGCCGGTACCGGCAAGACAACGACCTGCGTGATGATCGCTGAGGAGAAGCCGACGCAAGGCGTGTACCTCACGTTCAACAAGGCGTTGCAGCGCGAGGCCGACGCGAGGTTCCCCGATCACGTCGACTGCCGCACCACGCACTCCGTCGCGTTCCAAGCCGCCGCGGGTCCGTTCCGGCACCGGATGGGCGCGCCCCGGATGCGGTCGGCTGACATCGCAGCGAAACTCGGTATCGGACCGATGATGTTCGAGTCGTCGATGGGGTCGAAGAAACTGTCGCCATCGTTCCTCGCAGGAATGGTGACCCGTGGTATCCGCCGGTTCTGCGCTTCCGCTGACCCGGAGCCGCTCGCGAAGCACATCCCGATGCCGACGACGATGGGTGACGACGACGAGTTGATGGCGGTGTGGCGTACGCTCCGGCCGCGGCTCACCGGCGCTCTCCGTCAAGCGTGGGTGGACCTGTCCGATCCGGGCGGCGAGATGCCGTACGAGCATGACGCCTACCTGAAACTGTTTCAGTTGGGTTCCCCGAAGATCGAGGGCGACTACCTGTTGCTCGACGAGGCGCAGGACACGTCCGATTGTGTTCTCGACATCGTGTCGCAGCAGCGGGACCACATGCAGGTCATCTACGTGGGTGACACGCACCAGTCGATCTACCAGTGGCGAGGCGCTGTCGACGCGATGGCGAAGGCTGACGTGTCCGGGCGGGCGGCGCTCACGTGGTCGTTCCGGTTCGGGCCGGAGATCGCTGAGCAGGCGAACGAGGTTCTCGCGACGTTGACGGACATGCGGTTGGTCGGCAAGGGCAAGCCCGGTGTCGTCGGCCGTCTGAACCATCCCGACGTGGTGCTGTCGCGGTCGAATGCAGCGGCGGTCACCGAGGCGTTCGAGGAGTTGAACCGTGGCGGGAAACCTCACGTGGTCGGCGGCGGGCGTGATGTTGTGTCGTTCGCGTTCGGGGCCAAGACGATGATCGAGGACGGGTGGACGAGCCACCCCGATCTGGTGTGCTTCGATTCGTGGGATGACGTGGTGGACTACACGACTGACGACGAGTTGGGCGGCGACTTGAAGATGCTGGTCGGGTTGGTGACTCGGTTCACGCCGGACGGGATCGTGCGGGCGTTGAAGGGGCAGGCATCGGAGTCGAAGGCTTCGCTGATCCTGTCGACGGCGCATGGGGCGAAGGGTCGTGAGTGGGACTCGGTGAAACTGGCAGGCGACTTCCCTGACAGTGAGGACGGCGGTGAAGAACGGCGGTTGCTGTATGTCGCTGTGACTCGCCCGCGGGATGCGTTGGACGTGACTCTCGTGGATACGTTGAACCCTGACAGTGATGATGATGACGATGGTGAGATGGCGGACTTGGCTCCGTCGGTTGATGGCACCCTGTTCTGAGATCGTCCTACAACTGTGGTAGGGTCGACCACATGGAACACGACCACACCGACCAAGAACACGCCGAGACAGAACTCGACGCCGAGATCGCAGAACAACTCGACGCCTACCTAGCGGAGAACGGACTCATCATCGTCCCCGCAGACACCCACGATCACGACGGCGAATCCCTGTGGGAATCAACCGTGGAAGTCGTCACCGACCCCCCGCACATCGCGTCCGAGGTCGTCATGGAGTCAGCGTCCTACCTGATCTTCGGTCTGATGGTCACCCCGCTGATCCGCTGGTGGGTGAAGCGCCACGACCGTGAACATCACGGCCACGACTGCGACACCGACCACGCTGACGCCACCTTCTGAGATCGTCCCACCCGACCGGTACTGTCTTGGTTATGGGACAATCAACAGATGCGATTCTCGCCTACGGGTGGGCACGACCGTCGCCACCGAGTCGACTACCGCTTCCCTGATGGTAGGGACGCCGACCGTGAATGGCTGGACGATGACTCAATCTTGGGTTGACGCCACCGCTGCACGGCTGGGGGTCGAGACGATCTGGATGGCGTCCGACTGGCTTCCGTTGCTGTGGCGGATCGAGGCCGAGCCGGAACGCGACCGTTGCGTCGATGAGTTCGCGAAGTTGTCGGCCTACATGCGGCCGGACAATCTGGCGCAGGCACTCCCGGTGCCCGAGATCGACTGGCACGGAATCCAAACGGTCCTACTCCCGTAGTACCGTCATCCACGATGTTCGGAATCGCACTATTCCTCGCCGTAGTCGTCACAGTCGTGGTCGTGTTCTTCGCTCTGTTGGGCGTGAACGCGATGCTTCGATCGTCGAAGGCGTCCGCCGCGGAGATCAAACGAACCGAGGTCGACGCCAATCACCGCGAGGCGATCCGGCTACTCGACGCGATGTTGGTGCAAGACGAGATGGTGCCGTATCTGAACGAGCCGCACCGTGACCGGGCGCAAGAACTGGTCGACGAGTTCCACAACTAGGGAGAGACATGAACCGCAAGATCACTGGCGCGTTGCTCGCGCTCGCGATGCTGGTCGCAGGCTGCACCTACGACTCCACGCAGTCCGACGAGGTGTCGTGCAACTACGGCGGCGGGCCGTTCGAGTCCCCGCAGTTGAAGGAAGAACTCGACCCCGGCGCGGGCCGCACGTTCATCGGGCTGTTCGATTCGTCGTACCACTACCCGACTTCGCAGCGGACCTACGACGTGTCCCCGAACGAGGGCGAAGGCGACGAGCAGCGGGCCGACCTGATCGTCGCTCCGTCGTCGAACGACATCCGTATGGGCGTCGGACTCATCGTGCGGTTCAAGTTGAACACCAACATCGTCTGCGAGTTCCACGAGCAGATCGGCCGGAAGTACGAGGCGTGGACCGACCCCGGTTGGAGCGACATGCTGCGTGAGACGTTCCGCCGTCCGTTGGAACGGTCGATTCAAGAACAGATCCGACGGAACGAGGGCCGGGCGCTCTACTCCGACCCTGACCTGTTGATCGAGGTCGAGCAGGCGATCTCGACCGGGTTGAAGGACACGATCAACCGTGCGATGGGGGCCGACTATTTCTGCGGTCCCGGCTTCGTCCACGGCGAGGACGAGTGCCCGGAGTTCGAGATCACGTTGACTCACATGGAGCCGACGAACCCCGAAGCGATCACGGCGTTCGAGGCCGAGCAGATCGAGGTCGCGAAGACGGCCGCGGCTACGCAGGCGGTGTTGACCGCCGAGCAGGAGGCGCTTGCGATCATCGAGTTGCAGGATGCTCTCACCGAGGGCGGTTCGGCCGTGGCCCTGTTGGAAGCGGTACGTTCCGGGCAGGTCGAGTTTTGGGTTATCGACGGCGGGCAGTTGACCGTGCAGGCACCCGAGGTTGGAGTAGACGACGAGTGATGGTTGGCACGATCCACGGTGGTCCGTCGTTCGACGATTGGCAGATGCGGAAGTTTGTGCCTGCCGGTAGGCGGCGGATAGCGAAGATGGCCGGGGACCGGATCGACAAACTGTTCGGTGACATGACGTTCTCGTTCATCAAGATCGGTGAGGCGGCGGAACAGGCGGCGGACGCTCTGACGGATTTCCGTCGTGAGTACGTTCAGGCGAGCCGGGTCGCGATGGCCGCGGTCCCACCGCAGACGTACTCGACTCGGTACGTCAACATGAGTGGATGCCCCTGATGGGTCGACTGCTGATCGAGTGGGGGACGAACCCCACACCCACGCCGCCCGCTGCCCAGCCCATCGCCGCTGTCGAGCCTGATGTTGAAGGTTCGCCGGAGCCGGTCAGTCTCCCCGCTGTGAGGAAGATCGCGGTTGGTGACGTGGTGGCCGAGGGGAAGGCGTGGGAAGCGATAGAGGACGCACAACGCCGGTACATCGAGGGCGTGCAGAACGGCGACGACAAGGACACGAACGAGGCGCGCCGCAACTGGACCGGTGGGGCGTTGGTGACGTTCGCTACGTTGACTGGTCAGAACCCGCGGGAGTTGAACCAGACCCTTGCGGAGAAGTATCCGATCGACACGTATCAGGGGATGGCTGTTCGTAAGCCGCAGACGATCCGTCGCCCGGACGCGCCGGAGGGCGCGACGAAGCGGGTGGTTCCGAACGCCGACGAGATCGCCCGGCTGGGTGCCGTGGTGGAGGTGTCGCCGGAGGACATGGCGCAGATGGACACGTTGGTGGTGGACGAGGCGGAGCATGAGCGGGTGATGGGCGAGATCAAGGCCGATGGTCGGGTGTTCGCTGAGGAGCCGGTGGACGACGACTAACCCACTTGCACACTGTCGACTCACGCGCTACAGTGTGGTCTATGGACCGACAGCCCGCAGTGATCTTCGACAGAGACGGCACGCTGGCTTCCGTCGCGCACGTCGCACCCACGGACCTGCGCGACCCGTCGCAGTGGCGAGACTTCAACGTCGCCATGCCGTTCGACGCACCGGTGCCCGCTGTAGTCGACATGCTGCGTGCGGTGCCCGCAGGCGTTACGCGGATAATGACGAGCGGCCGGTCGCAAGGTGACCACGTGGGCGACCGTCGCCGTCTGTTCCAGATGCGCGACTGGATCGCGAAACACGACTTGCCGATCGACCTGTTGATAATGCGACCCGCCGGAGACATGCGCTCCGACGACATCGTGAAACGAGCCATGTTCGATCAGATCATCGCTCCCCGCTTCGACGTGCAGTTCGTCGTGGATGATCGTCCCGCAGTGGTGGCGATGTGGCGAGACATCGGCTTGCACGTCATCGCAGTGCAAGACCCCGGCATCCTGCCTCCGATCGCCCGGCAGGCATGACCCCGCCGCGGTTCACGTTCGACGAGTGCATCGCTCGACGACACGAGAACTGCGCGGGGGCGTGTCACATCGCCCGTCTCCACGTCGGTGACTGCGACTGCGAATGCCACGATGACCCCAACCCTCGACCCGACGTTGAGCGTCGAGAGTGAGGGTGTTCGTCTACACACCGGCTATGTAGGTAGACTGGCTACAAGGCCAATCTTTACTCTCCCCCCAGTGGCCGGAGGTGATCGACATGCAGGTGAACGAAGCCATCGAGATCGCAGTCGAGTTGGATCAGATCAGGACGGTCTACGGATCGGAATGCGCCGATCACGTCAGTCGCGCTCTGCGCGCTGCCGGTCCCGAAGGGTGGCGAGACACCGTGAGCGCCGCCATCGCGCACTTCGTGAAGTCCCGTCGTCGACTCTCCTACGTCGCGTGACACGCCACTCGCAACCCTCAACCTCTACCTGTGGTTGAGGGTATCCACTTCGACGTAGCAGATCACTGTATATGATGCACTCACGGCCTAGAACGTGGTTCGCGGCCCAGTGGAACTCGGTGTAACCGGGGCCACGGTGAGACAACACCCACCCCCATACACCCCCAAGCAGGAGCGAATCACGATGGATCGCATCACCGTCCCCGAGGACTTGAAGTCCCTCTCGGATGAGGAACTCACCGCACTTGGCCTTGAAATCCGTGAAGCCGCCGAGGCTCTCGCAGATGACGCGGCTTCCAGCGATGAGGCCCTCACCGAGATCGAACACCTCGTCACCGAGTTCGACCGTATCAACGCCGAACTCGCTGCACGCGAGGAAAAGGCGGCGCAGCGTCGCGAGCGGGCCGAGGCCATTCTCGGTCATCTCGACGAAGGCAACGCCGCCGACACGGACACCGAGGTCGACACGTTCGAGCCGGAGTCCGACATCGAACCCGAGATCGCAGCCTCCACCGAGGCTGACGACGCCGACATCGCTGACGCTGACGCCGACGCCGAGTTCGACACCGACGATTCCGAGGAGACGGTCGAAGCCGTCACCGAGGAAGCCGAGGTCGAAGAACTCGCCGCCGAGGTCGAAGCCGAAGCCACCACCCAACCCACCCCCACCACGGAGATCACGGAGGTCGAGATCGTGGAGGACACCCCCACCACCGCCCAAGTACGTCGGCCGACTGTGAGCGCACTACGTCGCTCGCGTCCGGCTGCCGCCGAACCGCAGCCCACGAGCGAGGTGCGAGCGGCAGGTGCCGCTCTCCTCGCCACCAACGCCGTCGCTGGCGTCGGCTACCACGAGGGTCAGTCCCTCGATGTCTCCTCTCTCGCTGAGGCGATGGCGGCGAAGGCTCATGGCCTGAACTCCACGTCGACCGGCGTGCAGGAGCGCATCGTCATGGCGACCGCCAAGGCGCAGCACGAGTACGTGCTGTCCGGTGGTGCTGAGGAGAACTTCGCCACCCTCGAAGCCGTCAAGAAGTCGCACGCCGCGTTCCGTGGTGAGCAGCAGTCCCTCGTCGCTTCGGGTGGCAACTGCGCTCCGCTGGAACCGTCCTACGAGTTCTTCCGGCTCGCTGAGGAACTCAACCCCGTGGAGCAGTGCCTCCCCGTGGCCGAGGCCCCTCGTGGCGGCATCCGGTTCATCACCCCGCCCGACTTCCGTGACGCCTGTGCTGGCGTCCGTGTCACGACCGAGGCCGAGGACGCTGCCGGGTACCCCCCGACGGCCCCGAAGCCCTGCGTGTCCGTGGTCTGCCCTCCGGTTGAGGAGTGCCGTGTCGACGCCGTTTCCCAGTGCGTCGAGTTCGGCAACCTGAACTTCCGGGTGTTCCCCGAGCAGGTCGAAGCGTTCCTCTCCGATCTCGGTGTGTGTTTCACCGAGACGAAGGAAATCTTCTACCTCGACGCCATCGACGCTCTGTCCACCGCGGTCACCTCGACCCCGGCGTACGGCGCGACCCGTGGCATCGTGCAGGACTTGGCGGCTGCGGCTGCCGGGTACCGTCGTCGGAACCACATGGCTCCCGATGCGACCTTGCAGATCCTCCTCCCCTCGTGGGTCATGGAGTTCATCAAGGTCGACATGGTGAACGACCACTCGCTCGGACTCGGCTTCCTCGATGCCGACACGTCCGCTGTGACGGCTGAGATGCTCGCCAATCTCAACCTCGATCCGTGCTTCTACTACGACTCGGCCACTGGTGCTGGGCAGGCGTTCAACGATCCGCAGGTTGCGGGTCCGCTCAACCCCTTCCCGTCCACGGTCGTGTCGTACCTGTTCGCTCCGGGCACTTTCGTCCGGCTCGACGGCGGCACGCTCGATGTCGGCCTGATCCGCGATTCGTCGCTGAACGGGACGAACGACCTGCAAATCTTCTCGGAGCAGTGGATTCAGGTCTGCCGCGTCGGGTTGGAGTCGGTCCGTATCGAACACACCCTGTGCCCCGACGGTACCGCCCCGGAGCCGGTCGCTCCGCTCATCTGCGCCTGATCCAAGACGCGGCCTGACACCTTCGGGTGTCTGAGAGTCCACAACTGCGACTTCCCCAATGGCGGGGGCTGGGTTCCATCCCGGCCCCCGCCTTGTGGGTTATCGTGGGAGTGTCCGCCACCACCCCCGGAGTAGTCCGTGCCGAATCGCATCTCTCCCCCTGCTATTGCTGAGGCTCCGATCTCGGTTCGGCCGTTGCATTCCCTGTTGGCGTCTACCGTCAAGTGGGTGGGTGAACCGCAAGGTGAGGCCGATGGCATCATCGTGGGTCGTTGGCCCGGCCCAATCGAGATCAAGCCGCGTGCTTGTGGTGAGGCCACGATCTTCCCGCCGTGCGCTGTCACGTCGGAGATCCAGCAGATTGTCGTAGACGCAACTTCGGGTACGTGGGAGTTGACGTTCGGCGGCGACACTACTGGGCCGCTGGCGTTCGACATCGACCCGTTCGATGTGGCGACCGCTATTGTCGATCTGACTTCGGTACCGGAGGTCACGTACGGCGACATCATCGTGACGGGCGGTCCCGGCGATGATGGCGGGACGACCCCGTATGTCGTGACGTTCACGGGCGACCTTGCCGAGATTGACGTGCCGGACATTGTGGCGGCGTCGATCGACTTGGCTGGTGGCGCGGCGACGGCGACGGCTTCGGTGTTGCAGGATGCCGGGTTGGAGTTGTTGAAAGACCCTGCGCCGGACAACCCGCCGAACGTGATCCAGAACCCGTACGAGGTTGTGGTGGCGTACAAGTGTTCGTCGTGGGGGTTCGAGGAGAACAACTACGAGGAGATGGCGCTCGAAACGCTGATGCTCGGCAAGAGCAAGGCGATCGAGTTCGAGTTCTGGCAAGGTCTGGACGACCCGACGAATCAGTCGTTGGTCCGGTCAACGCCGAACGATGACGACCATGTGTTGAACCCCGGCGGCGCGGCGGCTCCGGTTCCGGTTTCTCCGGGGTTCGCTCTGATCCTGTTCGCTCAGGCGCTCGCGAACTGTGGTACTGGGCAGCGCGGCATGATCCATGCGACTCCGGCCCTGTTGGAGCGGTGGTTGAACGCGACCGCGGTGACGGACGTGCCGTTGGATTGGACGTGTCTGGACCTTCCGCCGGAACTGTCGGAGCGTATCGACGGTCCGTGCATCGCTGTGACGCCGGGCCGGTACGACATCATCGTGGGCGGTTCGGGTTATCCGGGGACTGGCCCGTTGGGACAGCCTCCTCCGTCTGCCAATCACGTGTGGGCGTACGCGACGGGGCTGGTGCATGTCCGTGTGGGTGACACGCAACTGATCCCTGACAATCTGAACGAGGCGTTGGACCGGTCGACGAACGAGGTTGTGTTCCGGGGGGAGTGCGCGGCGACCGCGTACCATGATGGTTGCTGCTCGTTCGCGGTGCTTGTCGATCTCTGCGGGACTGTCTGATGGCCGGTTGCTGCCGGGTCACGCTTCCGCCGGAGGTCCGGTGTGCCCCGGAGTTGCTGTTCGCCGGAGTCCCCCCACTGGGGTCTTTCCCGAACATCACGGGGAACATGACGGGACCGTTCACCAACGCCATGCCCCTGCCGTGGGCACCCTACGATCCCGACACATACGGGCCACGGTTCGATCTGCTGGTAACCAACCCGTCGTCGCTCTGCACGTTCGATCTGGCGCTCACGTTCGATGGCCCTTCGACGCAGGGTCAGTTGGAACCGGGAGCCGAGTTGCAGATGGGGATAGTGGTGCGTGTGGGTGCGATCAACGCGGCGCTCGACGCTTCTCCGCTTACTCCCGCCGACTTCTACTCGGCCAATCAGTTCTACCGGACCAACACCACTCCGGCAAACGAGAGGTTCACGGGTGGGACGGGCGAGAAGGACCAACTTCGGGTCGTTTTGGGGGCCGGATTTCTCCTCGGACCGAGCGATTTCGTTTGGCTGTCCACTCAAACGCTCGTGGCGACTGCCGGGTTCACTCCCTACACGGGCGCTACCGGTTCGGTGGTCGGCGCTCCGTCGGGCTACGGGCTACAGGTTGAAGGGGTGAGGATCTGATGGCTGCTGCATCTGGTGTTTACGCGTTCCCCGGAACGGAAATTGACACGGTGACGTACTGGAAGGAAGGCACGGGCCTTCCCGGCGGTGGCTGCATCGGGTGGAACGCGACCTACAACTGGAAGTCCACGGGCGCTCTCGCGTCTGAGATCAACACGCAGCCTCCGGGCGCGGTCGGTATCACCGAGGGCGAGTACGAGACGTTGCACGCCCAATGGCCGGGAGTCTGACCTATGGCTTGTAACACTTGCCGACGGATCGTTGCGGGGTCGGACAACGACGCGCTCATCCACATCCCGACACCCGGCACCCTGTCGAACGTCACCGCAACCAACTGGCTCGCTGGTGTCCCGGCGGTGGCAGGGCTACACGCGAACAATCAGGGCGACCCGACTTCGGTGATCGTCGCTGGTGACTACTCTGCAATCGTTGGCGGGTTGACGAACACGATCGACACGTCGACCCATTCGTTCATCGGCGGCGGCGAGTTGAATGTGATCGACCCGTCGCGGGCTTCCGCGATCGTCGGCGGTGAAGGGAACCGGGTCACCGATCAGGTGTGTTCCGGTATCTTCGTGGGCGGCACCACAGGCGTTTTCCCGTTCGGGCCGAACGTCATCGACTCCGCTACCGGCGTTGGGGACACGGGGTTCTCCGCGATCGCTGGCGGCGCGTCGAACTTCGTTACCGGCACCGCTAACGCGGGGTTCGTCGGCAGCGGGTTGGCGAACTCGATCTCGGCGGGGACTGCCGGGAGCATCGTCGGCGGCATTGTGAACGTGGTGACGGGCGACGGTTCGTTCATCGGCGGCGGCGACTTCAACTCGGTGAGCGCGTCGCGTGGCGCTGTCGTGGGCGGCACGTCGAACGACGTGGCTGCCCCTCTCGCTACCCGCTCGGGCATCTTCGTTGGGACGCTGAACTTCGTCGACACGACCGACTCGGCCATCGTCGCGGGCACCCGGAACATGATCGCCACGGCGAACCCGCTGAACGAGTCGAACTTCATCGCCGGAGGAAACT